>Ga0209718_1000146_pt1 | contig 100498 bp, 89 predicted proteins | sample AD_JPNAS1_MetaG_FD_184420 | JGI IMG/M metagenome (GOLD analysis project Ga0209718, IMG submission 184420) | Active sludge microbial communities of municipal wastewater-treating anaerobic digesters from Japan - AD_JPNAS1_MetaG (SPAdes) (version 2) | ecosystem: Engineered > Bioreactor > Anaerobic...
CCGTCCGATGGCGTCCTTTGCAGCGCTCTCGGCGCGCAAGGCGCTGGTTTGAGATGAGGACTGCTTGGCGCTCGCCACCTCATAGTGGGTGCTCTTGGTCGACTTCGGGGTATGGGTCGTCCAGTACGGGGACCCATCGGGATTCACTTTCGGCGTGGCACAGCCGGTGAAAACCAGGATGGCCACGATTGCAATCGCCAGTATTCGTTTCGTCATCGCTCCTACTCCTTATTCATAACAGGAAGCCAAGCTCCAGTAGCTCTTGCTCTCAGCGTCGTAATAGCGGTCCACGATGGTGAACCCCCTGAGCAATCCACGCTGAGCCTGATAGAGCACCCGCTCCATCAGGTCGTTGTATGTACTCACCTTCTCGATCGAGAAGACGTGCTCACTCTTCAAATCCAGCAGGTTCTGTGCCGCAGTGAAGTCGGCGGCTTCAAGGCTGCGGTTGAGCAAGGAGTACCGCCCGGTCGATCCGACTGCGAACCGATGCCCCTCCACCTGCGGCAATACGCTCATCCACGTCGGCTTCCCATCGCGGTCGTACTGGCTGGTATAGATCCTCCTCGACGCCTCCTCATCGGGATATTCGGCCACCACGACCGCCCCCGCCTCTCGATCAAAGGCCACGGTGATGATCTTCAAGCGCTTGATCGTCTCTCCAAGGTGGGTATCATCCCAATAACCATGATCATCTGAAGCGAAGGATTTCAATCCCCCGTCAGCGTGTGATGCGGTCACCAAGCGGCTGTCGAGGGCCAGGGCCGCCTTGAGGTGAATCGACTTCGCTACCGCCACAATGGCCTCTTCCACCATCCGCTCCTCGGTCGAATACGGGCCTGAGATGCCCACATAGACGTTGGAAGGATAGCCGCTGATGTCGAGATTCGCCAAAGCCCCCGCCCGCTGTTCGACCGAGGTCGTGGTACAGCCGGCGAGGAGAGACACCAGCAACAAGAGGGGGACGAATCGAGCCAAGGCGTCTAGATTCCTTTCAGCAGGTTGGCGAATGCATCCTTCATCTTGGCATTTGCGGCAGCGGCGGCCTCACTCTCCGTGAAGGCTTCCACGACAGCCTCGGCGGCTGGCTCAAAGTTCAGCTCGACGTTCGCGATCGGGATGGAGCACAGCACCCAGACCCCACCATCGGCATCGACCCACAGCTCCTCCGTCGTCACCCCGCTGAGTGTCGCCTCGGCGATCTGTTGGCTCACCACTTCCATGGCATCGAGGGCCTGGCGGTTATCGCCGCTTCCGGCATCGTTGAGATAGGTGACCACCACTTCCTTGACACTCGTGCTGACCCACTCCGCGATCTTGTTCTTCGCTTCCACGGTCGCCCGCTTGATGGAGGTTTGCTTGTCACTCATCTTTCCATAGCCGCTCTCATAGTGCATATCCTGGGCGGTGATCGTCTTATAGACCCACTCTGGCCGGGGGATCCCCTCTGCCCCGATGACCAACGGCTGCACGACTTCGGCAGCTGCCTTTTCCACCTTTGTGGCACATCCGGCAAGAACCAGGACGATCAGCACTCCCAATACGAATCCATACCATCTCTTCATATCAATCCTCCATCATCATTGAACTGCAAGGCTTTGCAGCAACAGTACGACAAACTCCTGTACCCCATCATTCGATGCAGAGCGCAGAGCGCGCTGGGCGGCCTCCTCCTTTCCCAAGGCGGCCTCCCTCGAGCCGCTTTGGTGGGAGAGATAGACCGTCTCATCCCCCTTGAGCTGGAAGGCGAGGGTATAGCGCACGTAGTGATAGGGGCTCCCCTCCATCACCACCTCCTCATCACGATAGTACACATCCGCTTCATAGGCGGCCCTCCCGTCGGTGGTGGAGAAGCCAAGGCTCTGGAAAGCCGCCTCATAGGCACTCTGCAACGTTGCCTTGGCTCCCTCCGGTGCATCGACGTTCACAGACACCACAATGGTACTGGCAAGGCGCCCGAGCTCCTGGCGCAGCGGCAGGAGCACCTGGCTCTGCCTCGTGCCGCTCAAGACCTGGATCTGGTCCAAAAAGCCCTGCTCTTGTGTTGCGAGGCTCAGCTCCTCGAGAAGGAGGATGTACTGGCGCAAGGGGTCGCCCGTCAAGAGGCGCTTGGTGCGCATCGCACTGCGCTCAATGGCAAGCTCACCCGCCCGCTCTCGGTAGACGTCGGCGCTCTTCTTTCGATGCACCACCACCCGGGCGTGGACACGGCCCAATGAGTCGGTGAAGACATTGGCCACCTCGCTGCCGATGAGCTCTTCGGTCGTACTGCTCACCCGCCCCATCTCGAGCATCTCAAAAGCCTGGGTGAAGGTGCTCTGTCCCGCCTCATCAGTACTGCTGGTGGAGAGGGTGGTGAGCTCGGTGACCGAGCGCACCTCAGATTTGAAGATCTGGCTGAGGGCGGCTCGGGCGTTGTCGACGGCCTGCTCCCTCGTCGAACCCGACCCCACCGCCGCCAGGTAGGTGTCTTGGTCGTAACTCTTGTCGTAGGAGCTGTCCATCCACGCGGGATATGATGAAGATCCCATCGAGGTGGCACAGCCGGAGAGGAGGGACAGAGAGAGCAGGATGGGCAGCAACAACGATCTCACACCGACCTCCTAGAACTTGTACTTCGGTTGCTTGATGAGTTTCTTGATCGTCTCTTCACCCACCCATACCTTGCGGTTGGTCTCGATGTCGATCAACTCAGCGCTGACGTAGTAGGTGCGGACCATCTGGTTGCCGCTCTGGTCGAGGTTGGTGCGAACCGCCCCCTGGAGGAGGTAATCAGCCCCGATCTCCTTGCCCAGCGCCTTGGCGGTCTCTTCACTGGCGAAGTACTGCTGTTCAGCCCGCTCCTCGCGCACCGAGGCGCGGAAGCTCTGGTCAGCGACCATATCGACCTGGCCTGAGTTGATCAGCTCCATCTCATACCGTTTGGTGATGATGGAGGTGTCGATGTGTTCGCTGCTTCGGTTGAGGAAGCTTCCGACGATGACCACCGGGCGCTTGCCGGGGTGCGCCATGCGATAGGATCCGATCCACCCCGCCGAGAGCGAGGAGTCGACCAGCGCCTTGGAGACGATGCGGATATCGGTATCATTCCACGTACCGCTGATGTCGATGTCGGCGTCGGCGGCCAACCGATTGACGCTTACACTGCTCTGACAGGAGAAGAGCACGGGAAGAAGCAATACCAACAGAAGGAGTCGTTTCATAATTCTCTCCAACGAAATTCTCTATTTTCATCCCCATTCTAGCAGAGAACAACGCTTCTGTGTAAAAAACCAACCTGATGCAGAGAAGAGGCAAAGCCCGGTCGGTCCCGCCTCAACCCCGTTGATGAATACGGTACCCTCGGTGAGGGAAAAGAAGGAAGAAACTGAATCGGGGGAGGACTCCCTCAATGCGACAAAAATCGTTATTCGTTGCACCTCCGCCCTATCGATGCTACATTGATACCGAAAAGGATGGAAGGGATGGGAGTATCACCGCGTCGGCACCGCATCATCACCGCTCTCTGTTGTGTGCTGACAGTCAGCATGCTCCTTGTCGGGTGCGCCTCCTTCATCGACCTCCGGGTCAGCGACCAGCACTACAACGCATCAAACTTCACCGCCGCCTACCAGAGCCTTGAGAGGGAGAGCACCGCCGTGCTCAACGCCCAGGGTCCCATCATCCTCAACTACGATCTCGGCCTCTTGGCTCGGCTTTCCGGTGACCATGCCCGATCGAACGTCCTGCTCTCCGAGAGCGAGCGCCTCATCAAGGAGGCGTACACCCGGAGCATCAGCGAAGGCATCGCCTCCTTCATCGTCAATGACAACACCAAGGCCTATGCCGGGACGGAGTATGAGGATCTCTACCTCAACGTCTTCAAAGCACTCAACTACCTCGCCCTCGGTGAGGAGGAGGGTGCCCTGGTGGAGCTGCGGCGGAGCCTGGAGAAACAAACCCAGCTGAAGGCGCATCATGAAATGGACCTCAAGAGCCTCGCCTCCTACGCCAAGCAGAACAACCTCCCCTTCGACGGCTCCCAGACCTACGCCACCTCCTTCTCCACCAGCGCACTGGCGAACCACCTGGCCGCCATCGTGGCGGAAAGCCTCGGTGATGAGAGCATGGCGCTCTACTCACAGAACCAAGTCGCCCATGCGTTCTCCACACAGCCGGCGCTCTACCCGTTTGGTCAGCCGAAGGCGACGAGCCTCTCCGCTCCCGAGGGAGGACTGGGACGGTTGCATCTGCTCATCTTCACCGGGCGCTCGCCGGTCAAGGAGGAGCGGTGGGAGTACATCTATCTCAACCGGTACGACCGGGTGCGCATCGCATACCCCGTCCTCACCGTTCAACCATCGACGGTGGAGGCGATCACTGTCCGCATCAATGAGACGGGACAACAGACGAACCTCGAGCGCATCGAGTCGCTCTCCACCATCGCCATCGATACCTTCGCCGCCCAAGGCCAGATCGCCATGCAGAAATCCATCATGCGCAGCATGGCCCGCGCCGCCGGCAAAGCCGTCGGCGACTCGCTCTCCAAAAATGAGAATGAAAACCTCTCGCTGTTGGGGGATTTGATGTCGATGTTCTTCCAGATCAGCGGCGAGGTCGCCGAGCGCGCCGATGTACGCTCGACCCACTACCTCCCGTCTCAGGCCTGGGTCGGCGCGATCGATCTTCGTCCGGGCACGTATACCGCAGAAATTTCCTTCCTCAACAAGTGGGGAAAAAGTCTGGAATCACAGACCCGGTCCGTGCAGGTAGCCGGAGATGGATCACTCTCCTTCGTCGAGGTCCTCTTCCCCCGATAAGCTCTCCTCCGAGTCATCGTCCTCGATGTCGCTCTCCCACACCTCAGAGCGCCTGATCGTCTCACGCTCACCTCGTCTCATCGTCAGTACCCCTCGCCATGCTCCATACCATGATCTTTCGATGCTCTTCTCCATCAGAACCTCAGATTTCTTCTGGGTGAACACCGTACCGGTACCTCAAATATACCAATGAGACCGCCAACGGGCAAACGGTCTGGCGATTTGCTGGGATGGTATTCCACGCGTTCACAATCTGGGCATCAATGCCCAGGGCCCAACACAAGAGTCACGCAATATCTGCTCTCTCTTCTCCCGTCTCTTCCTCAGAGATGAGGTAGTGATAGAGATCATCAGGCAAGGGGTGGAAGAGGGAGAAACGCATCATGACCACCGAGTGCTTCCTCCCGTGCTCATCGGTCTTGGTGCTCATGGCATTGCGCATGAAACGCAGGGGACCGAGAAAGTAGAACTCCCCTCCCTCATCGTCGCTCTTCTTTACGAAGAGCAGCTTCTTCATCGCCTCTTCCCTGATGGCCACCACCTCCTTCGATGTGGTGGTACGGTTGAAGCGTGTCTCCCAAATGAACGTATCGGGTGTGAGGAATCGATCTCGGTAATCGATCAGGGCACTGATGCGTTCGGTGTCCTTCTGGTAGGTGACGAAGATTGGGCACTGCTGCAGATCGTACTCGACCGTATACCCGTACACAGTCGAGGAATCGTCTCCCGCCCAGCCAAGGAGGCGCACGACATCCCGCCGGCTGTACTTTTGATAGAGCACCAGATCATCCTCATCACGCCCACTGTGAAACTCAGAGAGGTAGTGATACCGCCCTACCTCGAGGGTGTCGATCAACTCGTTTCGGTAGGTTTGGTCTTTGAGCAAGCCCCTGAACGCCGCGCTGGGCCGAAGGAGCTCCCCATCATCCTCGATGTAGGCGATTGCACCGAATTTGGTGCGCATCGCATCCTTGAAGAATCCATCTTCCAAGATCCGCAGCGCCGATTGCATCGACCGATCTGACGGGACGAAGCCATATCGCTCGCGGCAGGTCCGCTTCACATCATCCTGTCTCACCCCGCTCGGATTATCCATCACCATCTCGATGATGTGGATCTCCTGGATCCGGATACCACGGGCCACCACGACCGAGAAGAATTCCAAACTCTTGAGGTACACCGCATCGAGGATCGGCGTGTCGTGGCTATCGACGAGCTGGCGAAACTGCAGATAGGTCTTTGCATACGAGAGGAAGAGCAGCGGCGACATTGCCCCCAGGGCAAGGAAATCCACCATCTTCGGCACTCGCCCCAAGCGTCTCTTGACCGCCTCATACTCCTCCTTGAGCAACCTTCGCTGTTTGAATGATGCCCGGTCTATCGCCGCGAAGATCCGCGCTCGGGCGATGGGGTCGAAGCTGATGGTGCTCGGCCCGCTGATGGAGGCGCTGCCGCTTCTCATCAGCTTGCGCAAGGTATCCTTGCGGTACGAGGCATCGCCGAAGAGCGCGATGGGGATCAGGTAGTTGTTCTCCCAATTGCCGATGAAGTCGATGACCGTCAAGAACTCCTTGCCCTTGAATTTGCGCAATCCCCTGCCCAGTTGTTGGACAAAGACGATGGCGCTCTCGGTCGGCCTGATCATGATGATCTGATTGAGTGAGGGGATGTCCACCCCCTCATTGAGGATGTCGACCGAGACCAGATACTCATACCCATCCTCGCTCTCAAGGCTGGCGATCGCCGCTTCACGCACCTCCAGGCTGTCCTCCCCACTGAGCGCACACGCCTTGAGGCCATGGAAGGTCAAATCCTCGGCGAGCTGGCTGGCCTCCCGGTTGCGTGAGCAGAAGATGAGGCCCCGCGGGCGAGGATTGCCCAAGGAATATCGCCTGATCATCTGCACGATCCGGAGGGAGCGCTCACTCCGCTCAAGGCGGGAAAAGTCACTCATCTCTTCCCTCTGTGACCCGCCGACCTCCAAACCCGTGATGCCGAAGTAGTGGAATGGGGCGAGGAGATTTGCCTCGAGGGCTTGGTTGAGCGTGATCTCGCAGGCAAGGCTGTGGTCGAAGAGCGCGAAGATGTCCTGCCCATCGCTGCGATACGGCGTCGCCGTCATCCCAAGCAGGAATTTCGGCCTCAGGTGGGCGAGCACCTTCTGATAGGAGGGGGCGCCCCCGCGATGCACCTCGTCGATGATCACATAGTCGAACCACGTCGGGGGAAATGAGTAGAGCACCTCATCCTTGGCCAGGGTGGCGATCGTGGCGAAGAGGTACGGCTCGGTGGTATCCTTGTGCCCTCCTCCGAGCAGGGCGCTCTGCACCGGCTGCGAGAGGCTCCTTCTGAAGACCGACTGGGCCTCCCGGGCGATCTGTTCACGGTGAACGATGAAGAGAAGGCGCCGCGGCTTCTGGCGCTCGACATCGGCGACGGCGAGCAGCGTCTTGCCGGTTCCTGTCGCCGAGACGACCAGCGCCCGATCCTTTCCCTCCTGTCGCAACCGCACCAAGTTGTCCAATGCCTCCACCTGCATGGCGTTTGGCTGGAACCCGATGCGTTCCGCTTCCTTGACGCGGGGCACCGGCAATTCGCTGATGGCAAGTGGCTCATAGTGAGGGCTGTCATGCACCGCCTCATACACGCGGCTGTAATGGGTGAGCCACGCCTCATCGATGATCACAGCCTGGGACCAGGCACGTGCAAACTCCTCGCTTGAGCGTCGGGCAAGCTCGCCCTCACGCTCCGACACCACCCGCAAGTTCCACTCCTCATTGGTGGAGAGGGCCGCTTGCGTGAGGTTTGAGGAGCCGACCAGCAAGGTGGTCTCTCCCCTCTCGTTCTCAAAGCGATACCCTTTTGCATGGAAGGCTGCATGTGAGGAGATGCGAAGCTCGATCGAGGAGCGAAAGTGCTCATACAGAAAGCGCAATGCGCCCGGGTCGGTGAAGGTCAGGTAGTCGCTGGTGAGGATTCGCCCACGCACACCCCGCCGTTGGGCGTTGTACAGTGCCTGCAGGATCGACGCGATCCCCCCCTTGGTGAGGAAGGCCACCGAGAAAGAGAAGGAGGAGCACCGTTCCAGTTCGCCCACCAACGTCTGTCCCACCTTGCTGCTCGGTGGATTGTTCAGGACCAGGAGGGGGCGCAGACGGGAGGGAGAGGCGATGCGGTGATCGACCAACGCGGTCTGCAGGCTCCGGGTAAGGTCATCCATCGAGCAGCTCCTCGACATACGGGAGCACCGAAAGATCGGCCTCGGCCCAATCGAGCGTGTACAGCTCACTCTTGCTCAGCCAATGGCTCCCCTGGTGCTCGGTGAGTACCAGGTCACCCGCGATACGCTCACAGAGCAGGGCATGCATCGTGATGGCGAACCACGGGTACTGATGGTGCACGGTCACCAGTGCATGGCGGACGCTGACGGTGGTCCCCAGCTCCTCGAAGAGCTCACGCACCACCGCATCCTGAGCGCTCTCACCACTCTCAAGCTTGCCGCCGGGAAACTCCCACTTGCCTCCCAGCGGACCGTACGCTCCTCGCTGGGCGGCGAAGACTCGGTTCTGTTCTATGATGACCGCCGCGGCCACTTCAATCGCTTTCATCTCAGGATCATGGTAGCAGCTGTATACGATCTTGACCAGGAAAAGATGCCGTGAGCGACCTCTTCACGGACGCAGGCGGTCCTCTTGAAGTGCAGCACCTTCGATGGTACTGCAACCTTGCTTGTTTGGAATCGAGGAAGCTTGATGAGGCCAAGCGAAAGAGGGCTTCCGCATCTTCTTCTTCTGGGAGCTTCCCACTCCACCCCTTCTCGATTGTGCTGATCATCATGTATTGAATGGAGAGGAATCCTCATGCTCGCCTGAGAGATGGAGTAATTTTCGAATCCCGATTGTATTTTTAAATATCCAATGGTAGACTTCCTACGCCTAAGGAGAATGATTTTATGAAAAAACGCCTCTTGATCCCAATCCTCTTGCTGTGTACAGCCCTGCTCTCTGCCCAAGCGGTGCGAGAGACCACCCCTTCGATTCCCACCCGTTCGGCCACAGACGCCAACGGACGCACCGTGGTCCTCGATGGGCCGGTGACTGACCTTCTCATCGCGGCCAAGGCGGCCATCATGCCCGCCAACGCCCTCTTCCTCTTCCCTGAGGTAGACGATATGCACCTCTCGCTGGCCAAGACCGACCAGGGGCTCGGCGACTTCTTCTCCCTGATCAAGCCTGAGCTTGACCAACAGGCCCGACTCAGCCAGACGGCGAGCGTCGAGGAGATCGCCGCCCGGGGCGCGGACCTGGTGTTGATGAAGGCCACCCACTATGAGTCCACCGCCAAGAAGCTCGACCAGCTGGGGGTGAAGAACTTCACCATGAGCCTGGAGACCTGGCCAGAGTGGCAAGCGGAGATCGTCCAGCTCGGCGCCCTCTTGGGCAACCCTGAGCGAGCCGAGGAGATCTTGAGTCTGTATCAAACACGCATTGACCTCATCGCGGGCCGCTCCGCACAGGTTTCCGCCACAGACCAAAAGCGTGTCCTGCTCCTGCAGGCAGACCGCACGGACAACACCACCAGCTACAAGATTGCCCCCGATGGGTGGATGCAGACCTGGATGGTCGAGGCCAGCGGCGCCATTCCGGTTTGGAAGGGCGCCAATAAAGCGGCGGCCGGGTGGTCGACCGTGAGCTTTGAGCAGATCGCCGCCTGGGATCCGGACCTCGTCGTCCTCATCAGCTACTCGTCCCCCTCCGCCTCATACCTCGACGGCGTCTACTCCTCACCACTCTGGGCCGACCTTCGGGTGGTCAAGGAGAGTGCAGTGGTGGCAAGCCCCCACGACCTGATGAACTACATCCAACCGGTCGCATCCTGGGTCCTCGGTCTTGAGTGGCTCGCCAAGACCACCTACCCCGAGCTCTATGCGGACATCGATATGAGGGGTGAAGTCGAGCGCTTCTACCGGGAGTTCTACTCCATCAGCGACCCGACCGTCATCACCACCCTCACCGACGCCTATAGTCGGTCTGTGGCGGACAACCGCCGATGACCGCCGACGGGTACGTTCGACAGATCAAGCGAAGAAGGAGGGTCCTGTTGGCCATGGTGATGGCCACCCTCCTCTTCTCCCTCCTCTCCCTCTTCTTCGGACGCTACCCGAAACCCGGCTTCTCCGTCCCGCTTGACTGGAAGAGCAACGCCTTGATGCGTTCGATTCTCTTCAACGTGCGCCTCCCCCGCATCGTGCTGGCCCTCTTGGCCGGCTCGATGCTCAGCGCAAGTGGCTACGCCTTCCAGATGCTCTTCTCAAACCCGCTCGTCGAGCCGGGTTTTCTGGGGGTGAGCCAAGGCTCGGCCTTCGGAGCGGCCCTCATGATCGTCCTCGGGGCGAGCAGCACCGTCGCCGTACAGGTGAGCGCCACCGCCTTCGGCCTCTTGGCGCTCGCCGCCTCCTACTTCCTGGCCCGGCGCTTTCGCTTCGGCGGCTGGTTGCTGCGCCTCGTGCTCAGCGGCATCGCCGTCAGTGCGATCTTCAGCAGTGGACTGGCGGTGGTGAAGCTGGTGGCCGAGCCGACCAAGGATCTGCAGGACATCACCTTCTGGATGATGGGCGGCCTCTGGAACGCCAGCTGGGGCCAGATCTTCTCAATCGTCTGGATTGTGATCCTCTGTGAGCTCATCATCATCAGCCAACGCTGGAAGCTCAACCTCCTCTCGCTGGGCGAGAAGACCAGCTTCAGCGTCGGCATCAACGTGAAGAGAGACCGCACCATCCTGCTCGTCGTCGCCACGGTGGGGACGACCTTGGTCATCTCGATCACCGGCCTCATCGGCTGGGTCGGCCTCATCACCCCACACCTGGCACGCAAGATGTTCGGCTCGGAGTCCTCCTTCAGCCTCCCCGCCTCGATGGTGATCGGTGCCTTCTTCCTGCTCTTCAGCGACACCATCGGGCGCACCCTGCTGCCCACCGAAATCCCCATCGGCCTCGTCACCAGCCTCATTGGGGCGGTGATCTTCATCATCATCCTGAGCCTCAAGCACCAGGAGGGCAAGGTATGAATATCCTTGAACTCCACGACGTCAGCTTCACCTACCCAAGCGGCACCGAGGCGCTCAAGCAGGTGAGCTTCTCGATCGAGGAGGGCTCCTCGGTCGCCCTGCTCGGATCAAACGGGGCGGGCAAGTCGACGTTGCTCGACGTCCTGCTCGGCATGCACCCACACGCCTCGGTCACCCTCTGTGGCAAACCACTCTCCTCCTACGGGCGCAAGGAGGTCGGCCGACTCATCGCCCTGGTCCCCCAGAGTGAACAGTTCAACTTCTCCTTCTCCCTCTTGGAGTACACCCTCTTCGGACGCAGCCCCTACCTTGGCCAGATGCAGCTTCCCTCCGCCCTCGATGCCCAGATCGCCTGGGAAGCGCTCGCTGAGGTGGGCCTCGCCGGCTTCGAGGAGCGGAGCATCACCAGCCTCTCGGGAGGGGAGCACCAGCTCCTGCTCTTGGCGCGCTCCATCGCCCAGCAGAGCCGGATCCTGCTCCTCGACGAACCGACCAGCGCCCTGGATCCGGCCAACCGCAGACGAACCCTCTCGCTGCTCAAGCGTCTGCACAGCCGCGGCAAGACCCTCTTCTTCTCCACCCACGACGTCAATTTCGCCGCCGAGCTCGCCACCCATGTGGTGATGCTCAAGGGGGGGCGCCTCCTCGCTTCCGGGCTCACAGAGGAGGTGGTCAACACCGAGATGCTGACCATCCTCTATGGAACCGAGATGCGTGCGCAGACCTTCGACGGTCACACACTCATGTATTGATCTCGAGCGGAACAAAGTCAAAGATCCGCACATCGAAGAGCCCCATGTCGGTGATCTTATAGGACGGGATCACCGGGAGGGCCATGAAGCCGAGCGTCATGAACGGATCGATGGTCGGATGCACCCCCAGTTCGCTATGGGCCACCCGATGGATCTCCTCCAGCGCCCGCGCGATGGAGGGGCCATCCTCGTAGCTCATCAGGCCGGCGATGGGTTGGGCGAAGGAGGTGAGCACCTCCCCATCCTTGACGATGACCATCCCTCCCCCGATCGCCCGCAAATGCTCGACGGCGGCTGCCATGTCACGGTCACTGACACCACAGACGAGGAGGTTGTGGCTGTCGTGGCCGACGGTGGTGGCCATCGCCCCCACCTTCAGCCCCATCCCGCCCAGAAGCGCGACACCGACGTTGCCCGTTCCCTTGTGGCGTTCCACGACGGCGATCTTGATGATGTCCTGAGAGGGGTCATGGACCCAGGCGCCGTCCTGTACGGTGACACGGGCCTCTCCGGCCCCGGTGGCCACGCTGCCCTCGATGAGCTCCATCACCCGTACGTGATCGGAGGAGAGGGGCAAGCGCAACCGCTGCACTGAGAAGTCCTTGATGTTGATCCGAGCGGCGACCCGCTCGTCCTGCTGTGGCACGGCCGGCTCGATCATCTTCCCATCCTGGGCGACGAGCGCTCCCCCCACATAGACCTGGTGCATGGCAAAAGAAGTCAGATCGTCTGCGAGGACGAAGTCGGCCCGGAGCCCCGGGGCGATGGCCCCACGGTCTTTGAGGTGATAGCAGTCGCTGCTGTTGATCGTCGCCATGCAGATCGCCTCGATGGGGTCGAGGCCCGCCTGGACGGCGAGGCGCACGTTGTTGTTGATGTGCCCCTCCGCGAGGATCGACTTGGGCTGGCGGTCATCGGTGCAGAAACAGCAGCGGCGGATGTTGCGCTCCGTCACCCCGCCGAGCAGGGTGAGCACGTTATGGCTCGCCGACCCCTCACGCAGGAGGATGTACATCCCCCGCCTGATGCGCTCCTGCATCTCCGCCACGCTCTCACACTCATGTTCGGTGAGGATGCCGGCGCTGGCATAGGCGTCCAGCGGACGGCCCACGATCTCGGGGCTGTGCCCATCGACGACCTTGCCGGCCTCCCGCGCCGCCATGATCTTGTCCAACACCTCGCCATCGGCGGCGATGACGCCGGGGTAGTTCATCATCTCCCCGAGCCCCAGCACCCGTGGATGAGAGAGCGGCTCTTTGACATCAGCGGCCGCGATCGTCGCCCCGCTGTGCTCAAAGGAGGTGGCAGGCACACAGGAGGGGACCATGAAGAAGGCCTGCACCGCCGTCTCCTCGGTGGCATCGAGCATATAGTGCAGCCCGTCGAGGCCGGTGACGTTGCACAGTTCGTGGGGGTCGCAGACCGCCGTCGTCGTGCCACAGGGGACGACGAGGTTGCTGAACTCTTCGGGCGTGGCGTGGCTTGACTCAATATGGACGTGGCAATCGATGAACCCCGGAAGGAGATAGCGACCGGCGGCATCGACGGTCCGCGTGGCCTGCCCGCTTCCCACGTCGGCGAACGCGGCGATGATTCCATCGGCGATGAGGAGATCGGCTTCGAAGAACTCCTTGTTGTAGACATCGAGGATCTTGGCCCCGGTGATGCACAGGTCGGCGCCTGCTCGTCCACTCGCGACATCGATGACATGTTTCATCTGTGATTTGGTCTTCATCTCAACCCCCTTGCTGACAAGTCTACTCCTCGTCCTTGGATTCTTCAAGGAAAAACTGTCGTAATCGATAGCAATTCTCAATAAAAGCTCCGAGTAATTTCATCTATCCTTCAATATTGCTCAAAATTATTGATTCAGACTAGAGAATAAGGGAAATAAATTGATCTAACAACAAATCGCACGAATTTTCTGTACGAACCGACACAAGTAGGGTAAACTATAGGCATTAATAACATCTGTAAGGAGTGCATAGATGGAAAAGTTTTTCAAACTCAAGGAGCGGAAGACTACAGTTAAGATAGAGGTGATGGCAGGAATTACAACCTTCTTGACCATGGCTTATATCTTGGCCGTTAACCCGGGTATTCTCAGCGATACCGGGATGCAGTTCTCAAAGGTCTTCTCCGCCACCGCAATCTCGTCGGCCATTGCCACGCTGATCATGGCACTGCTGGCCAACCTGCCGTTCGCTCTCGCCCCGGGCATGGGATTGAACGCCTTCATGGCGTACACCGTTGTCCTTGGAATGGGCTACAGCTGGCAGTTCGCCCTTACCGCGGTCTTTGTCGAAGGTATCATCTTCATCATCCTTACCTTCGTCAACATCCGTGAGGCTATCATCAACTCCATTCCTGATAACATCAAAAAAGCGATCGGGGTAGGTATCGGCCTCTTCATTGCCTTCATCGGCTTGCAGAACGCCGGTATCATCGTTGATGGAGCAACCCTCGTCTCCCTGAACCCGGCCTGGCTCAAGGGTGACGCAGGCCTCGCACTCCTCGGTCTGCTTATCACCGGTGTGCTGTTGGCCTACAAGGTACAGGGCGCCCTCTTGATCGGTATCATCGTTACCACGATCATCGGCATCCCCTTCGGCATCACCAAGTACGCAGGCGGCTCCTATGTTCCGCCGGCCCCATACTTCTTCCCCTTCGAGTGGAGCCAAGTCTTCACCGTCGACTTCGTGATCATCATGTTCACCTTCCTCTTCGTTGATATGTTCGATACAGTCGGGACCCTGATCGGTTGTGCCTCCAAGGCCGATATGATCCGCCCCGATGGCACGATCCCCAACGTCAAGGAAGCCCTCTTCGCCGACGCGGTGGGAACCACCGTCGGTGCAGTCCTGGGAACCTCGACCGTCACCACCTTTGTCGAGTCCTCGGCAGGAGTCGTGGAAGGAGGCCGAACCGGCTTGACCGCCTTGGTCGTCGCCATCCTCTTCCTCCTCTCCCTCTTCCTGGAGCCGCTCTTCGGATCGATCCCCAGCGCAGCGACTGCGCCGGCCTTGATCCTCGTCGGTGTGTTCATGATCACCCCGGTCAAGAGCATCGAATGGGACGACATGACGGAAGCGATCCCGGCCTTCTTGACCATCATCTTCATGGTCGTCGCCTACTCGATCGCAGACGGCATCATGTTCGGCGTCGTCTCCTACGTCCTGCTCAAGCTGTTCAGCAAGAAGACCAAGGAAATCACCCCGATGACCTGGGTCCTCTTCGCCCTCTTCGTCCTCAAGGCGCTTGTATCCAACTTCGCCTAACAGGTACATGCCACATGGTAGGGACCCCGCTTCTGGGGTCCCTTTTTTGTTCCAAAGATTTCCCCAATGGGGTACAATGACGCCATGCAAGAACACACCCCCATCCTGGTCACCGGAAGCGCCGGCTTCATCGGCTTCCACCTCACCAAGGCCCTCCTCGCTGAAGGGCATACCGTCATCGGCATCGACAACCTCAACGACTACTACCCCGTCTCCCTCAAGGAAGCGCGGCTTGAGCAACTCGTGCACCCCGCCTTCACCTTCCAAAAGCTCGATATCGCCGATGCTGCCTCTCTCAATGAACTCTTTTCCCGCCACCACTTCCGCTTTGTGGTCAACCTCGCCGCCCAAGCCGGGGTACGCTACTCCATCACCAACCCCACCGCGTACCTCGACAGCAACCTCACCGGCTTCTTGAACATCCTCGAAGCGTGCCGCCACCATGAAGTTGAGCACTTGGTCTACGCCTCCTCCTCCTCGGTCTACGGCCTCAATGAGAAGGTGCCCTACTCCACCGACGACCGGGTGGACAACCCTGTCAGCCTCTACGCGGCCACCAAGAAGGCGAACGAGCTCTTGGCCCATGCCTACACCCACCTCTACGGTTTCCCCACCACCGGATTGCGGTTCTTCACCGTCTACGGTCCCTGGGGCCGGCCCGACATGGCCTACTACTCCTTCGCAAAAGCCATCACGGAGGGGAAGGTCATCAAGGTCTTCAACCACGGCGACATGTGGCGCGACTTCACCTATGTCGACGACATCATCACCGCCCTCTTGCGCATCATCCCCTCCCCGCCGAGGGAGAATGAGCACGGGGACCGCTACAAGGTCTACAATATCGGCAACAACAAGCCGGTCACGCTCCTCGCCTTCATCGAGACCCTCGAGACCTGCCTCGGCCGGACGGCAGAGAAGGAGTACCTGCCGATGCAACCCGGGGATGTCTACCAGACCTATGCCGATGTCGATGAGCTGGTCCGGGACTTCGACTTCCGGCCCGATACCCCGCTTGAGATGGGACTGTCGGCCTTCGTCGACTGGTTTTACTCCTACCACGCCAGATAGCCCGCCCCAAGGGAAACGGCGAAGAGCGAGGCCTCACAGAGGAAGCGCTCCCCCTGCGTATCGCCACTGCTGCATAAAAAGAGCCTCCCCAGGGCCCAACACGAGGTGAAACCCCTCGCCGATGGCGCCCATCGCCCCGATGGAGCAGGACGCACGCGGCGGGAAAGCCGACAAAACCCGTGCAATCATGGCAGCAAGTCGTTTCACCATCCCCTCCTTGTCGCTATACTGTCGGTATACGCTGCAGGATGCCACGAAGCGAGTACGTTGGTAGGGATTATGGAACAGTATGATGTGATCATCGTCGGCGGTGGAGCCGCCGGCCTCTTTGCCCGGGCCAATCTTCCCCCCTGCCGGGCGCTGCTGCTCGAGGGCGGGGAGCAGACCGGGCGCAAGCTCCTCATCACCGCAGGCGGGATGTGCAATCTCACCAACACCCTCGATGTACAGCGCTTCTTGAAATGCTATGGCTCCAAGGAGCAGCGCAACTTCCTCCTGCCCGCCCTCCAGAACCTGACACCCGATGGTCTGAGGCAGTGGTTCGAGGAGCGGGGGGTCGCCACCGTCGTCCGCAGTGACGGCAAGGTCTTCCCCGAGAGCCTTGATGCCCGGGACGTACACGACTGCCTCATCTCCTCATCCGCCATTCCCATCCGCTCTCGTGAGAAGGTCATCGACATCGAGGCAAACGGGAGTCTTTTCATCGTCACCTCCGAGCAGGCGACGTATCGGGCGAAGAGCCTCATCATCGCCCCGGGTGGCAAGAGCTACCCGAGGACCGGCAGCGACGGATCGCTCTACCCGGTCCTCAAGCGCCTTGGACACCCCATCGTCTCACCCAAGCCGGCGCTGGTCGGCCTCATCATCAAAGATTGGCCATACCGTACCCTCAGCGGCTCCTCGATGCAGGATGTCAGGATCACCGCGGTCCATGCGGGAGAGCAGAAGGTGTACCACCAGGGGTCGGGAGACCTGCTCTTCACCCACCGCGGCCTCTCCGGCCCCCCGATCCTCACCGTGAGCGGCAGCGTCGAGGGCGGTGACATCATCACCGTCGCCTTCATCAACGATGCGCAAGAGACCATCGAATCCCTTGCGCGCGCCCACAGCCACCAGCAGGTGGCCACGCTGCTGCGGGAAGCGGGTCTTACCCGCACCCTCGCCCTCGCCCTGCTCGAGGCGGCCCACATCAACGCCGCTGAGGCATGGAGAGCGATCGATGGCACGCGGCGGAGAGCGCTTCTCACCCTCATCGGCGCCCACCCCTTCACCGTTGAGCGCACGATGGGCTTTCCGAGCGCCATGGTCACCCGGGGTGGGGTCGCCCTGAGCCAGGTGAACCGGAAGAGCATGGAATCGAGGATCCACCGGGGACTCTTCTTCTGTGGGGAGGTGTTGGACTATGATGGGGAGAGCGGAGGCTTCAACCTCCAGGGCGCCTTCAGCACGGCGCTGTTGGCTGCCCAGCATGTACAGGAGTATCTATCATGAAATTTCTTTGGACCACCATCGAGGTGGTGAATGTGGATGAAAGCGTCCGATTCTACCAGGAGATCGTAGGACTCTCGGTCGATCACCGGATAGCCGGCGAGGCGACGGACATCGCCTTCATGGGAGACGGGGAGACGAAGATCGAGCTCATCGCGCACGAGGGGGCGAAGCCCCAAACAGGGGGAGCGCTCATCAGCCTCGGCTTTGCAGTCGATGACCTCGATGCAAAGATCGCCTTCCTGCAGGAGCGGGGAGTCCCCATCACCGCGGGGCCGTTCTCGCCGAACCCCCGGATCCGCTTCTGCTATGTGGATGATCCCAACGGGGTGCGTCTCCAGTTCGTCGAACAGCGGTGAACAGAGTCGAGGCCGGGATTTTCAGTCCCGGCCTCGGTGGATTCATTCGGTGTCTGTCAGCGGATGCGCTTCTTATCCTTGTCCATGAGTTGGTCGAGCTTTGCGCCCGGGTTCTTGAACTTGGCCAGGAAGATCATCGCCGCGATGATGTACGGCTTGTAGCTCGCCTCCTTGTACAAGGGGACCAGGTAGCGATCGAAGACCGAAGCCTCGACCTCCCCCGCCTTGCACGATACGCCGGTGATGTCGGCGGGCAGGCAGTGCATGTACAGCGCCTTTCCTCCCTTGGTCAGGCTCATCAGCTCCTCGGTGCAGGTCCAATCCTTGAACTTGGCGTTGTTGGCGAGGCATGCCTGCTCAAGGGTGTGCAGCGCCTTCTCATCACCATGCTCAACGATCTCGGTCCGCTCCTCCATGACGGCGAACGGCGCCCAGCTCTTCGGGTAGACGATGTCGGCATCCTTGAACGCCTCGGCCATCGTATCGACCCGCTTGTAGGAGCCACCGCCCTTCTTGGCGTTCGCTGCGGCGATCTCCTCGACCTCGGCCATCACGTTGTACCCCTCGGGGTGAGCGAGCACGACATCCATGCCGAAGCGGGTGAAGAGACCGATGATCCCCTGCGGGACGGAGAGCGGCTTGCCATAGGAGGGGCTGTACGCCCAGGTCATGGCGACCTTCTTGCCCTTCAGGTTCTCCACGCCACCGAAGTGGTTGATCACGTGGAGCATGTCTGCCATCGACTGGGTCGGGTGGTCGATGTCGCACTGCAGGTTGACCAACGTCGGGCGCTGCTCGAGCACGCCGTCGTCATAGCCGGTCTGCACCGCGTCCGCCACCGTCTTCATGTAGGTGTGCCCCTTGCCGATGTACATGTCATCGCGGATTCCGATGACGTCGGCCATGAAGCTGACCATGTTGGCCGTCTCACGCACCGTCTCGCCGTGGGCGATCTGGCTCTTGCCTTCGTCGAGGTCCTGGACCGTCAAGCCCAAGAGATTACAGGCACTGGCGAAGCTGAAGCGGGTACGGGTCGAATTGTCGCGGAAGATGGAGATACCCAGACCGCTGTCGAAGACCTTGGCCGAGATATTGTTCTCCCGCATTGCCCTGAGGATCTCAGCTACCTGAAAAACCGCGGCAATTTCGTCGTCACTCTGTTCCCAAGTGATGAAAAAATCATTGAGATACATGTCGTCAGTCTTGAGGGTCTTGAGCTCTTCAATCATCTTCCTGATAGCAGCCTTGTCCTTCATACCGGGAAACCTCCAATGTGTTTGATTTTAAGAAAAACCGGACAATGGCACTATACCACGAGGGGGTGCCATTGTCCAGAATATTGTTGCGCTTTGTTGCAAGACTCTATTGAATCTTCCCCAGCTCCCTCAGGATCTTCTCCGGAGTGAACGGCCAGGAGCGCATCCAGATCCCCACCGCGTCGTGGATGGCGGTGGCGATCGCCGGGGCAGCCCCGTTGGTCGCGATCTCACTGATCGATTTCGCCCCGTAGGGACCCACCTCATCGTTGACGTCGATGAGAATCGCCTTGAAGTCCTCCGGCACCTCACTGATCATCGGCACGCCGTAATCGGTGAAGTTCGCATTGAGGCACCGCCCCTCCGCATCGAGGATCATGTTCTCGTAGAGGGTGTGGCCGATCGACTTCATCGCCGCCCCGTAGAGCTGGCCGAGGGCGAGCTCCGGGTTGATCGGGGTACCGGCATCCTGCAGCGCGTAGAACTTCTGCACCTTGACCTGTCCGGTGCGGGTGTTGACCGCAACCTGGGCGAAGTGCGCCCCGTAGGGGATCGAGTTGTGCAGCGTCGTGAACGAGCCCTTGCCCATCACCTGCCCACGCCCGGTGCCCGAGAGCGCCGTATGGGAGAGCTCGGCGTAGCTGAGGACCTTGCCGGTCTTGGTCGAATAGACCTCACCGGGCTCCCTCAGGCTCAGGTCGTCCACCTCCTCCTCCATCTGCAACGCCGCCTCTTCGAGCAGGTTCCGCCTCAGGTCCTCGGCCGCCTTATAGGAGGCCCCACCCGAGAAGTACGTGCCGCTGGAGGCGAACGCGCCGGTGTCGAAGGTACAGCTGTCCGTATCGCCGCTGGTGACGGTGACCCGGTCGAGCGGGACGCAGAATGCCTCGCTGATCATCTTGGCGGTGACGGTATCGAGTCCGGTGCCGAGATCGGCCCCGCCGCTGAAGATCTGGAAGGTCCCGTCACTGAGCAGCTTCGCCCAGGCGTTGCCGTGGTCCAGGCCGGGCAGCCCACTGCCCTGCTGGATCATCGCAAATCCCTTTCCGACCTTCCACTCGGCGCTCGGTCCCTCGACCTTCTTGCCCCAGTCGATCATCTTCGCTCCGCGCACAAGCGACTCCTCAAGGCCGCACGATCCGACGGGGACGACGTTTCCTTCCCGTCCCTCACCGAGGCCCCGCAGGATCTCGAGCATATAGCCCGTCTCCACCTTGTTCTTCATCGCCATCTGGTAGTAGTCGACCCCGATCTCGCTGGCCAGCTCGGCCATGCAGGTCATCAGGGCGTAGCTGCCCTTCGGTGCCCCGTAGCCTTGGTAGGCGCCGGTGGGCGCGATGTTGGAGTAGTAGGTGATGACCTGGAACTTCATGTTGTCGACGGCCAGAAGCGGCAGCGTCTTGGAGCATGCGTTCATCGGGACGGTGAGGCAGTGGTTGCCGTAGGGGCCGGTATTGGCCCGCACGTCCATCTCGACGGCCGTGATGGTCCCATCCTTCTTCGCCCCCATCTTCACCGTCACCCGCATCGGGTGGCGCGTCGAGTTGGCGATGAATTCCTCCTCACGGGTGTTGCGGTAGAAGACCGGCTTGCCGGTGAGCCAGGTGGCGTAGCCGACCAGGTCCTCGACCAGGACGTCCTGCTTGGAGCCGTAGCCGCCGCCGACCCGTTCCTTGATGACGCGGATCTTGTTCTCCGGGATCTGACAGACCCAGCTGACAATTCTCCTGACGTGGTACGGCACCTGCGTCGAGGCGTTGAGCACCAAGCGACCGCCCTCGATCCGGGCATAGCAGATGTGCGGCTCAAGCGGGGTGCACTGGATCTGAGAGGTCTGGTAGGTGCGCTCGATGACCGTATCGGCCTCGGCGAACCCCTTCTCCACACTCCCGATCTGCCCTCGTGCGGCACTGGCGATGTTGTGCTTGATGTCGCCGTGGAGCGGGAACATATAGATGACCTTCCCGTCACGGGGGTCGGCGTCCTTGTTGTACTCAGCGAGCCCCTCCGGTTCGCCGCTGCGGTACTCGACGACGCCGTTGTGCACCCGCGGGGCCCCCTCGGCCATCGCTTCCTCGACGGTGAAGATCGGTTTGAGCACCTCGTACTCCACCTTGATCTTGTCGCGGGCCTCGAGGGCCTGCTCCTTCGTCTCGGCGACGATCGCGGCGACACGGTCACCGACGTGGCGGACCTTCTGGTTGAGGAGCTTGCGGTCGTGGGGACTCGGCTCCGGGTTGGACTGCCCGGCCTGCATGTAGTAGACATCGGGGCAGTTCTCATGGGTGATGATCGTCTCCACCCCCTCGACCTTCAGCGCCTCGCTGATGTCGATGCTCTTGATGTAGGCGTGGGCGTGGGGGCTGCGCAGGACCACCAGCGAGTAGTAACCCGGCTGGACGCGATCCTCGACGAAGGCCGGCTCACCGGAGACCAGGACCGGACCGTCGACCTTCCCCTTCGCCTTGCCGACGTAGGTGAGGTGGTCGCGGAACGACGGGGCGATCTCGCTCTGGTAAGCGCCGCTCTTCATCCGCTCGCTGGCAAGCTGGACAGCGGTATAGTACTGCTCGTAGCCGCTGTCACGGATGAAGAGGCCACTGAGCACCTCCTTGACCTGCTCGCGCGTCGGTTCGGGATGCTTCTCGAGAAGCCAGGTGAGCAGGAGCGCCGCCGCCGGCGCGTTGTAGGCGCTCTGCACCACCCCGCTGTCGATCATCGCCTGCTGGACGGCATTGAGGTTCCGGCTGTTTCCCAAGCTCTCGGCGGTCCGTATCTGGGCGCCGTCCACCTGGGCGGCCAGCGTCAGGTTTGCGTAGACGGGCTTGTCGTCGACGAGCACGGTGTCGCTTCCGACGAAGCCTTCACCGTCATCGCTGTCGCGGACGCTGCGGTATCCGAGCTCTACGAGCACCGAGCGCAACGTCCTGTTGTCCGCTCCCTCGACTCTGTGTCGCTTATTGTTCACGGTGAATGTAAGGGTGCTCATCGTGCACCTCCTTTGAGGAATTCGCCGAAGAGTTGACCGATCCCCTCCGCGGCAATGTATCGTTTGTACTCCTTGCCGCCGACGAAGTCGTCGACCGCCTCCAGGGCCTGGCTCACCGCCAGCTGCACATCCTCGCGGCTGGTGAGCTCACCCGCCTCGATGGCGTTCTCGACGGTGGTGAGGCGCTGGACCCCACTGCCATGGATCGCCGCGATGACCCGCACATGGCTGATGACCAAGGCCTCGCCCATCATCGCCCCGAAGGCGACGGCGGCGGCGCTGCGGTTCTGCGCACTCAATGCATAGCGCAGGGAGCCGACATAGCGCTTGTCCTTGGGCAGCAGGATGGCGAGCACCAAGGTCGTGGCGTGCTGCTTGTGGTAGGTGTAATACTCCCGCACCGGCACCTCATCCTCACTGTACGCTCCCCCCTCGGTGACGTTGGCGGTCACCAGGGTGCAGCGTGAGGCGATCAGGGCGGGGGCGAGGAAGGAGTGGTCGCTCATCAAGGCGAGGTTCCCCCCGATGGTCGCCATATGACGGCGGGTGTAGGAGGCGCAATAGCGGGCGCCCTCCTTCAGCCACAGCGGCACCAACGGGCTGTCGATGAGCTCCTGCAGCGTCACCATCGCCCCGATGCGGATGGCCGGCCCCTCATCGACGATCTGGTCCAGGCCCAGCCCCTTGAGGCTGATGCCCACCTTGGCGTCCACGGTGCCACCCATCCGGTTGATCTCCGTCCCGCCGGCGAACCAGACGCTTTTCGCGTTGTTGCGTTTTAGTGTCAAGGCATCCGCGATGCTCGATGCCACAAGATATTCCTGGATCATACGACCTCCTTGCGGGCAGCCTTGTCCAGCATGCCCCTGCTTATCTCATTCGCCTTGGCGGCGAGTTCATCCTCGTCGAACCCGATCAGAACCCCATCGTGGACGACCAGCTCGCCGTTGACGATGGTATGGGTGGTGTTGTGGTTGGTGCCGCAGAAGATCAGAGAGGCCACCGGATCGCTCTGGGCGCCGGCATACGGGATGGTAGAGACATCCCAGACGGCCAGGTCGGCGGCCCACCCCACCTCGAGGCGACCCACCGCGCCAAAGTCGAGCGCCTTTGCCCCGCCTTCGGTGGCCATGGTGAACGCCTCGGTCGCGGTCAGGCCCGCAGAACCGTATCTGATGCGCTGCAAGAGGAGCGCCTGGCGGAGCTCGGCGAGCATATCGGAGCTGTCGTTGGAGGCCGACCCGTCGACGGCGATGGCGACGTTGATGCCCATGTCGATCATCTCCCGCACCCGGCAGATGCCGCTGGCGAGGCGCATGTTCGACGAGGGGCAGTGGGCGATATGGCTGCCCGTCTCCTTGAGGATTTTCATCTCATCGTCGTTGAAGTGGATGCCGTGGGCGTACCAGACATCGCTGCCGATGAGCTCGCACTCCTCCATCAGGGCCACCGGCCGCATGCCGTACATATCGAGGCAGAAGTCGTTCTCGTCGGCCGTCTCGCAGAGGTGGGTATGGAGGCGCACCCCATGCTTGCGCGCGAGGCGCGCCGTATCACGCATCAGCTCCTTGGTGACGCTGAAGGGGCTGCACGGGGCGAGGGCCACCTTGTGCATCGCATCGGGGGCCGGGTCGTGGTACTCGTTGATGACCCGCTCGCTGTCGGCGAGGATCTCATCATCGGTCTGCACGACGCTGTCAGGCGGCAACCCCCCATCCTTCTTGGAGAGGCTCATCGAGCCCCTGGTGGGGGAGAAGCGCATGCCCAGGGTGTCCGCGGCCTTGAATTGCAATCCCATCAAATCCCCTTTGAAGGAGCGGGGATAGAGGTAGTGGTGGTCGGTGGTAAGGGTACAGCCGGTCTTGGCCAGCTCAGCCATCGCCAAGAGCGACGAGTAGTAGACCGCCTCTTCGTCGATGTACTTCCACACGTCGTAGAGGAAGGTCAGCCAATCGAAGAGCTTTGCGTTCTGCACGGCGGGATGGTTGCGTGTCAACGTCTGATAAAAGTGGTGGTGGGTGTTGACCAAGCCCGGCAACACCACGTGATGGGAACAGTCCAGTACCTTGGTCCCGGAGGGGAGCGAAAGCGTACCGGTTTTTGCAATCGCCTTGACTTTGTTGTCAGTGATCAAGAGGTCGACCCCGCTCTGTTGCGGTGTGTCGAATGAGGTTTGCAGGCAATAGATGTTTTTCAAAAGAAGTGAGCTGCTCATGCCTTCGGATCTCCTTATAGAGGCAATGATCGGCCAGAGGGTGTCCATAAGCCGGTCTTGCACCAAGTCGGCTTCGGCATGCGGCGAGTTCCGCAAGGAAGGCGTAGGGAGCGAGGGGGCCGCCTACCACCTTGGTTCATCCATCAAACCCGCCTCTCAGAGCCCCTCTAAGGGGCGGGTTCTCATTCCCATTACACATTTAAATACATAACGGGATGCTTTTCGTTCAATGAGCCACAGAGCAATGCTCCGTGGCCCAAGTATACCATACAGGGGGTGTCAAAGACACCCGCAGCCTACTTTTTCTCCAACGAGTACGGCAGCATCGCATAGAATGCCGCACAGATTTCCAGGTCGTCGATCCGGTTGATCTCGTTGGGGGCGTGGGCCTGCGCCTCATCGCCGGGTCCAAAGCCGATGGCCGGGATCTTGTGCCGACCGGTGGTCGCCACCAAGTTGGTCGAGAAGGTCCACTTGTCGACGACCGGCTTCTTGCCGAAGAGCGCCTTGTGGCCCTTGATGCCAGCCTGCACCAGCGGGTGGTCCTCATCGATCTTCCAGGTGGGGAAGTAGAGCTCCTGCGAGTACTCCTTCTTCGTCCAGCCGATCTTCTCGTAGTCGGGCATCTCGACGATGATCGAGGCAGGATCATCACCGGTGGCCTTGCTGATGTACTCGCGTACCTGTCCCATGGCCAGCTCGGCGTCCTCACCCCAAGTCAGACGTCGGTCGAGGTAGAGCATCGCATAGTCGGCGACCGCACACTGGCTCGGTCCCTTGACATCCATCTGGCTGACCGTGATGGTCCCCTTGCCAAGGAACTTGTCGTCATCCGGCAGGAGGTCCTTGTTCAGCTGCTCGATGGCGAGCGCCGCCTTCGCCGCCTTGTAGGCTGCGCTGACGCCGCGCTCGGGGGCGCTGCCGTGTGACGAGATGCCGCGCAGGATCACGCGGATCTCCATGCGGCCACGGTGGCCACGGTAGAGCTGGCAGCTGGTGGGCTCGGTGGAGACGATCAGGTCCGGCTTGAGGTTCTCCTCCTCAATGAGGTACTTCCAGCACATGCCGTCGCAATCCTCTTCCATGACGGTGAAGGTGAAGTACACGGTGTATTCGCCGCCATAGCCGAGATCCTTGAGGATCCGCCCGGCGGTGATCATCGAGGCGGCCCCGCCCTTCTGGTCACTGGCGCCGCGGCCCCAGACCTTTCCGTCCTTGATATCTCCACAGAAGGGATCGAAGGTCCAGTTGGCGAGGTTCCCCACCTCGACGGTGTCGATGTGTCCATCGATGGCGAGCTGCTTCGGCCCGTTGCCTACGCGGGCGATGACCGAACCAAGGCCGTCGATGTAGATTTCGTCAAACCCCGCTTCCTCGCAGAGCGTGACGATCAGGCGACATACATCTTCCTCTTGGGAGCTGTAGCTCTTCACCTTCACCAACTTGGAGAGGTTCTCTGCCGTGTAGTCGCGATACTCGGCGGCCTTCTGTCTGATCTGTTCTGCAATTGTCTTCATGCAAATCCCCTTGTCATTATGATAATCACCCCCTAGGGAGCGATTTTGTCCACTCGCTTCCACACCTTCTCGGCGACCTTTGCCGCCTCAGTGTAGATGGCATCGATATCGAGATGGGCGATCTTGCGATCCTCCATCACCAGATTCCCGTCGACCATCACGCTCTCAACACAGTTGGAGCTCATGCCCCAGACGAAGTGGCTCGCCGCATTGGCAGGGATGAGCGGCGTCGGGCTATGGTAGTCCAAGATCACCAGATCCGCCTTGTACCCTTCGGCCACCTGGCCGAACTTGCCGTCGAAGGAGCGCTCCACCAACCGGTTTCCCCGGTTCAGGGCCGTCACATAGTCGCTCGGCCACCACGATCCGCCCTGGTCCTTGTGCTTGAAGAAGGCGAGCTTGAGCTCCTCGAACATGTTGCCGCCGCAGCCATCGGTCCCGATGACCAGGTTCTTGACCTCTTGGATGTGCCGCGCATAGCCGACATTGTTGTTCATGTTGCTGCGCCCGTTGTGGGCGAAGAAACAGCCGTAGGAGTTGAGCTTCTCGATCTCGGCGCTGTTGAGCGCGAGTCCATGCACCAAGAGGGCGTTGTCCGTCAGCAAGCCGAACTGCTCGAGCCGGTCGATGATGTCCATGTTGTAGTGGTGGTGGCTGTGCACCACATCGTACTTGTCCTCGGCCACATGGAGGTGGATCCCCACCCCCGTCTCCTTGACCGCCTCAGCCATCATCGCAAGTCCCTCATCGGGGATGGTGAAGGGGGCGTGGCCGCCGATCATCGCCTTGACCAGGCGTTTCTCCTTGGCCGCCTTCGCGAAGCGGATGTTCTCCGCCACGCCTCGCTCCACTTCCTCCATGCCGCCGTTTCGGTCGGTGACCTCATAGCAGGTGGAACCGCGCAGCCCCACCTCCTCCATCCCGCGGGCGATGGCATCAAGGCTCCCCTCGATGTACGAGGGGCTGGCATGGTGGTCGATGCAGCAGGTGGTCCCGGCGAGGATCGCGTCGATGGAGCAAATCAGCGAGCTGTAGTAGCACGCCTCCTCGTCCAAGCCACGATCGAGGCGCCACCACCACTCCTTCAACACCTGGATGAAGTCGGTCTGCGGCCCCGCGGTGATTTGCATCCCCCGCGAGAGACCACTGTAGTAGTGGTGATGGGCGCAGACGTTGCCGGCCATGACGGTCTTGCCGCTCCCATTGATGACCTTGTCCGCCGTGACACGCGCGCCGGCATCTTTGCCGATGGTCTTGATCAGATCATCGACGATGACGATGTCCACGCCCTCATTCACGGTGAACGGAGGCGCCGTCTGCATGATTCGTGTATTCTTGATTACCGTGGTAGCCATACTCTCCCCCTTACTCCTCAACATACCCAAGCAGGTAGCTGTACGATTCGTATACCGTCTCGATCAGGGCCGCCGCCTCATCGCTGATCTCGGCGTCGGCTTCCAAGAGCCCCTCACCGTCGATCGTGCAGGCTACGGTCCTCCCCTCAAGGCGGACCAGGACATCCGCCCCGTCGGCATAGAAACCGCTGTTGGACGAGCTGTCGAAGTCCTCCTTCGTGTTGAAGAGGGTGAACTTCTTGCGATAGGGACCGCCGTCGTACGGACAGAAGGTCTCACAGTTCCCGCACTCGTTGCAGAATGCATCGAGGTGGAGGATCTGGAAGGGATCGTCGAAGAGCCCGCTGTTGCGTACGTCGATGGCGACGTTCGCCCGGTTGGGACAGACATCGATGCACTTGTTGCAGAGGTAGGAGCACTCCATGCACCGCAGAGCCTCCGTCTCGGCAAAGCCCGCTTCGCCGAAATTCTTGGAGGGGAGGATCCGACTCTTCTTCTCGGCGAGGGAGGCGAAGTAGGCATTCTCCTCGGCGATCTCCTCCTCTACCTCCTCGAAGTCATACTCCTCATCGTCCCACTCGTCATCATCGTGATCGTGCTCATCTTCATCCTCAGGACCGATGACCTTGTCGATGGCGGCCTCGACCGCAGCCCGGCCGCTGGCGATGCAGCGCACCACCGTCGAAGGACCACTCTGCACATCCCCGATGACGAAGACGTCCTCAATCTGGCTCTCCAGCGTCTCCGCATCGACGATTGGCCACCCCTTCTCGTTGGTGGGGACCCCGTACCAGGTGAGACGGTCGCTGTCGGCCTTCTCGCCGATGGCGGTGATCATCGTGTCGCACTCGATGGTGAAGGTCTCGTCGGTGGGCACCGGACGTCGGCGCCCACTCTCATCCGGCTCCCCGAGCGCCATCTTGCGCACGGTGAGGAGGTTCTCGTCAAAGCGCTCGGGATTGGCGAGGAAGATGAAGTCGATGCCGTCGTCGATGGCGTTGGCGTACTCCTCATGGTCGGCGGGCATCTCGCGCTCGGTCCGGCGATAGATCACCGTCACCTGCTCCACCCCGGCCACCCGGTGTGCGGCCCGTGCCCCGTCCATCGCGGTATTTCCCCCACCCACGACGACCACGTGTCGGCCGAGCGAGAGCGAGGAGGGATCGCGGCGGAACTCGGAGAGGAAGGCGAGCGAGGGTCTCACCCTGCTGCGGTCGCCCTGCAACGGGATCTCATTGTCGATCTCACTGCCGATGGCATAGAAGATGTATTGGTAGCCTTCAGCCTTGAGGGTCGAGACATCGAGGCGCTCCACGTCAGAAGCGAAGTGGAAGTCCACCCCATGGGCCTTGATGAACTCGATGTCGTCCTCGATCGCCTCCACGGGGAGGCGGAAGCCCGGGATGACGTGGCGCACGACGCCGCCGCCACTCATCTCCCGCTCAAACACCGTGGTGTCGAAGCCGGCTCGGGCGAGGAAGTACGCGGCCGACAGGCCGGCCGGGCCGGCGCCGACCACCGCCGCCTTGATGTCGGTCTTCTCCGTCGGCCCCTCCCAATTCTGCCGCTTGAACTCGGCAAAGCCGTTCTCCACGGCAATCCTCTTCATGTCGCGGATCTTCACCGCCCCCTCATAATCCATGCGGGTGCAGTGCAGCTGGCACTGGTGGTCGCAGATGTGGCCGGTGATGGCCGGCAGGGCGTTGGTGTCGTAGATCAGCTCAAGGGCATCGGCGTAGCGCCCCTCCCCCACGAGCTGCACATAATCGGGCACCGGCTGGTGGATCGGGCACGCCACCACACACGGGGCCACGTAGCAGTCCCACATCGGCAGACTCTCACCGATCTTGATGCTGTCGATGCCTCTGAACTCTTTTTCCAGTTCACTGTAGACACCGCTGCGCGCAGCGCGGGCCAGGGACGCGAGCCGATCAATGTCGATGCCTTCCATCTTCCAGCTGTCGCTCTCATCGAGGATCTCTGCCATCTGCGTCAAGCGGGTGTAGCCTCCCGGCTTGAGCAGGTCGGTGGCCAGCGTGATCGGTCGGATCCCGCTCTCGAAGAGCGCCTTGACGGTGAAGGCCGTGGCCCCACCGCTATAGGAGATGGGGAGGGTGCCGCCAAACTCGGCAGAGAGGCGTTCACCCACCGTGGTGGAGATGGGCAGCAGCGCCCGCCCGCTCATATACATCTCGTCGCCCGGCAGCATCCCCTGGTCGTTGACCGAGCCGAGGGTGTTGGTGAGCTTCACGCCGAATCCACGGCCGACGCTCTTGGCGAGCGCGATGAGGCGCGTGAGCATCGCGATGGCATCGCCCCACTGCAGGTCGTTGTCGAAGCTCTCCCGTTTGATGGTGATGTAGTCGTAACCGAGGGTATCGAGAATCTCACGCACCGTCTCGAAGCCGAGCAGCGTCGGGTTGAGCTTGACGAAGGTGTTGAGCTTCTTCTCAGTGAGCATATAGGAGCAGATCGCCTCGATCTCGGCCGGCGGGCAGCCGTGCATCGTCGACAGCGTCGTCGACAGGCAGATGTTCGCGCTGATCTTCCCCGTCAGGCCGGCGAGGTTCTTCTCCCTCCCCTCCCAGGCGGTCCCCTCGAAGAGGCCCTCGGCGATGAGGGCATCGAGCTCACCCAGGTATTGGGCGAAGCGCTCGTCCCGGTTGGCGTCGATCATCGAGTCGATGAAGGTCTGCATCCGCTCACTCTTGATGCCCTCGAGGTTGTAGCCCACCGACATATTGAAGATGAAGGAGGGCTTCTCAAACGGCTTGTCGCCCATCACCGCATCGAGGAGGTGGAGGATGATCCACGCCTTGGCGTACTCATCCCACGCCTTGGTCAGCGTGTACTCGCTCGACCACTCGGTGTTGTACCCCTCGTCGCGTGCATCGATGCACGGCTTCTCAATCTCCAGTTCGTCGAGGATCTGGACGGTCTTCAACTCGATGAAGCGTCCACCGACGAGGTAGCTGGCGATGATGTTCTGCGCAAGCTGGGTATGCGGGCCGGCGGCCGGCCCGACCGGGGTGGAACAGCGCTGGCCGAAGACCGTGATGCTCTTCTTCTGTGAATCGCGGAAGAACTGTTCCTCGGCGATGCCGAAAATGCTCTGGTGGGTACGATACTCACCGACGATACGTTCAATCAGTTCCGAGAAGGGAACAGGGCGCATGATGTCTCCCATACTCACTCCTAAACAGGTTTGGGCCACGCGACAGGGCCCATAGCTATTCTACTGTAGATTAGCGAGAAGTCAATCATTTTTGCAACAACTCGCAACAAATCTACCCCTCATTGTCCCGCAGGGACCCATTGTTCACCACATGATTGTCTCTCACAGAAACCATGCGATACCATAAAATTATATACCGATTTTTGGTCTTTGCGCAAATTGTTTTCTAAAAATTCAACATTAACGAATTCTTCTTTACTTTTTTTAATGGTGCGGTATACTTTGACTCACTATACTGCTATTTCAAATTCATGGAGGAGAGTGATGTTGATCAATTTGCGTGTCAATGAGGAAGTTCGCGCTCGAAATATCCAGCGTTGCAAAGAGAAGGGAATTCTGCTTCCGACCTTTGCACAGATGGCCGATCCCTCCACGGTACCCGCGTCCATCAAGGAGAAGCTCAAGCATACCGGGCTCTGGGATGTCGATCCGTTGAACCTCTTTCGGATCACCTGGAAGAATGAGCCCACCAAGGACGGCGGTACCTTCACCGGCGTCAACTACATCGAGGTCCCCCGTGAGTTGACCGGTGTCAAGGCCCGGATCATCTGTTTGGTCGGCAAGTGGTTCCCCACCGGGGCTCACAAGGTCGGCGCCACCTACGGCTGCCTCGCCCCTGCCTTGGTCAGCGGCAACTTCGACTCGGTCAACCAGCAGGCCGTCTGGCCGTCGACCGGCAACTACTGCCGCGGCGGTGCGTACAACGCGGCGCTTCTGGGCTGTCAGTCCATCGCGATCCTCCCGGCGGAGATGAGCAAGGAGCGCTTCGATTGGCTCAAGAAAATCGCTGGTGAGGTCATCTCCACCCCCGGTGGCGAGTCCAACGTCAAGGAGATCTTCGACAAGTGCCACGAGCTGGACAAAGAGCGGGGCCATCACATCGTCATCTTCAACCAGTTCGAGGAGTTCGGCAACTACCTCTGGCACTACAAGATCACCGGCGGGGCCATCATGGAAATCGCCGACAAGCTCGAGCACATCGACCCGGCGCGGGTACGTGGCCTCGTCTCGGCGACCGGCAGCGGCGGCACCATCGCGGCAGGCGACCTGTTGAAGCTGCACTATCCCAACGTGAAGATCGCGGCCGTCGAGGCGCTGCAGTGCCCCACCCTGCTGAGGAACGGCTTCGGGGCGCACCGCATCGAGGGCATCGGCGACAAGCACGTGCCATGGGTGCACAATGTCAAGAACACCGACATGATCATCGCCATCGATGACCAGGACTGCATGGACACGCTGCGTCTCTTCAACGAGCCGGTGGGCATCGAGTATCTGCGCAAGATCGGCGTGAGTGAAGAGGACATCGCCAACTTGCCGCTCTACGGCATCAGCGGACTGGGCAACCTCCTCGCTTCCATCAAGATGGCCAAGTACTATGAGATGGAGGAGGATGATGTGATCTTCACCCTCCTGACCGACAGTGAGGAGATGTACACCTCCCGCGTCACCGAGCAGGCCGAGATCCAAGGCGAGTTCGATGAACTGGCGGCAGCCCGCGCCTTGGCCGGCTGTCTCCACCATCAGGCGATTGACGGCGTATTGGAGCTGACCTACTATGAAAGACTGAGGGTCCACAACCTGAAGTACTACACATGGGTGGAACAGCAGGGGCGGACCTACGAGGAGCTCAACGCCCAGTGGTACGACCGTGACTACTGGACCAGCATCCCGCCATTGGCCGACGAGATCGATCGTCTGATCGAGGCATTCAATGCGGAGGTCCTGGCCCCATAAGCCAGGACATTCCAGGAGAGCCGGGCCGATGGTCCGGCTTTTTATTGAGGAGGAGAAGCATGAAATTCGTCTATGAGTGCAATGATTGCCACGCCGTCTACGAGAGCGAGGACGTCTTTTACCAGTGCCCGAAGTGCGCCGCCCTCAACGACGGCACCTCGTTTGCCAAGGGCAACGTCATCGTCAAGCTTGACGAACGGTATCTGAAAACACTGAAGAAGCGCACGGAGCTCTCGGTGGCCGACTTCTTGCCGTATGAGATCCCCCACCCCGACTGCTACCCGGTCGGCAACACCCCGATCGTGCGCCCCCGGCGCCTCGGCAGGACGTACGGACTGAACAACCTCAGCTTCAAGATGGACAGCGCGTTGCCCTCCGGCTCCTTCAAGGACCGGGCGAGCCAGTTGATCGCCGCCCAGGCGCTCCATCACCAGGAGACGAGGATCGCCCTCGCCTCCACCGGCAACGCCGGGGCTGCGATGAGCTGTGCCGGGGCCGCCTATGGCCTTGAGATCATCCTCTTCGTACCCGAGACCGCTCCGGCCAACAAGCTGATGCAGAGTGTCCTCTACGGGGCCACGGTGGTCCCGGTGAAGGGCAGCTACGACGACGCCTTCGCCCTCTCGATCGCCTACACCAAGGAGGCGGGGGGCATCAACCGCAACACCGCCTACAACCCGATGACCATCGAGGGGAAGAAGAGCGTCTCCATCGAGCTCTTCCTCCAGATGGGCCGAAGCGTCCCCGACGTCGTCTACGTCCCCACCGGTGACGGCTGCATCTTCGCCGGTGTCTACAAGGGCTTCTTTGACCTCAAGGAAGCCGGCCTCATCACCAAGATTCCCCACCTGGTGGCGGCCCAATCGAGAGAGAGCAACGCCATCGCCCGCGCCTGGCAGACACAGCAGTTCAACAACTTGGAGCGGGCGACCACCCGCGCCGACTCGATCAGTGTGGAGAGCCCGGCCAACGGACGGATGGCGGTGCGCTACATCAGCGAGAGCGAGGGATGGGCGACGGAGGTGGACGACCGGGAGATCCTCGCGGCCCAGCTTGAGCTGGCAAAGGAAGCCGGCGTCTTCGTCGAGCCCGCCGCCTCGTGTGCCTGGGCTGCGCTCAAGAACGACCAGCGGATGCTGGTGGACCGCTTCGGAGAGAACGTCGAGGTCTGCGTCCTGCTCACCGGCACCGGATTCAAGGATATGGCGGTCTTCGACGGCCAGATCAAGATCCCCGAGGCGATCGAGAACTCGGTCGCGGCGATGAAAGAGCGATTCGCCCTCTGATGGCTTTGACAAAAGAGGGGCCTTACAGTACCTTTTCGACAGAAGCAAGAGGAGTCTTTCATGAAGAACTTTGCAATTGGATTGGGCATCGGACTGGTCGTCGCCATCATCGTCCTGATCATCATGGCCATCAAGCGCAGCGGCGACAAGAAGGCCGCGACCAAGGAGCAGGAGCGGCTGAAGATGATGCTCGCCGACCGCATGGACCTGGAGAGTGACGGACTGTTGAAGATCCGGAGTGAGAATGAGGAGCTGAAGAAGCAGAACGAGAACCTGCGGATCACGATCAACACCTACTCCCAGAAGCCCGGGCGCAAGGAAATCGCGCGCCTCAATGTCTATCAAACCGCCGTCGACCGGCTGACCATCAACAGCCCGGGCTTCGGGGCAGCGTGGCAAGCGGCGCTCAAGGAGAGTGAGGCGGAGTTCGAGAAGACCTATGTAGGCACCCAATCGTTCATCAAGCGCCTCATCCCCGTCAAGACCGACGCGAACATACTGCAGATTGAAGAGGACTGACTCTTCGCCGAAATGGTGGAATCGGTAGACACAAGAGACTTAAAATCTCTTGCCCAACAGGGCGTGCGGGTTCAAGTCCCGCTTTCGGCAACCCAATAAGAACATACAACCACGCTCAGCCCCCAGCAATGGGGGTTGTCTCAACACCAATTTGAACAAGTTTTCCTCAAATTTGGGATAGGCTACCATTTACATAGCCTTTTCCTCGATGTAGAGTTCAATCATCAGGGAGGTTGGACCGTAGCACCCGTATTCAAAGAGACCTACGGGAAAACGCATCAACCGTAACCTGAGGATTCGGGAAGTGGGTTTGATTATAGTCCAAAAGACTAAAATCATATATTGGAAATGATAAAGTTCATAGCAGGAAAAATAGATATACTGTTACAAGGAGGATGTAGATGAGAAGAATCGTAATCGAACGTATGATATGTTGATTACAAAAGCCACTGACAATATTTTTTTCTCACGCTGCTGGACGTCTTTTTGCAGAAAGGAGAACTCTTTCTTACATCTTGGAGAGAAAAGAATATGAAAACAATACAAAGAATGAGTGCCTTGATTGTAGCGGGTGTTCTGTTGTTGAGCGGTGCAGCGTTTGGAACGGACATTACAGACGGTACGTCTCAATTCGATATTACTACAAAGATAGAGCAGTTTGTGGGAGTAAAGGTATTAAATAGTGGCACGACAATGACTGATACTCCTATGGATAAAGCATGGTTTGAAAGCCTTACTACTATAAACAATAGTCCTGTTACTGTTGGGGAGACTGGTTCAACATATAATGAGGTGGCTATGGTTGCTTATTACGCAAACACACCTTTTAAATTAACAGTAAATCTCCCTCGCCTCTCTGGATCAAGTGGAAACTCATATACCATAGGGTATGCTTCAAACATACTTGGTGAAGGGTTTACCGAGGAGTGGGGCCAAACAACAGGTATTATGGGAGCACTTGTTGTAGAGGAAACTACATTATCGGATGGAGCGAGTGTAAACGGCGGATCTATATTAATAAACCTGAATTCTAGTGATTATAATTTGGCACCTGCTGATACATATAGTGCAACCATAACGTTTAATATTACAACAATATAGGGAAGAGAGAATAAAAATAGTAACTTTTTAGCTGTATGCATTTTATCTGTCGGTTTGTAGTGTTGGTAATTCTGCATCCTTTGAAAAGCAGATCAAGAGAGGTAGAACTGCAGCCAATACAGGAATAGTGATGGCTAAAACCTGTTGTCCCAAACCGTCCTGTGTTTGGGACATTTTTTTGGACAAGGATGTCATCGCCGCAAAGAGCGACGACCCTCTTCTCTACCACATCGCACGATTGGTCAATGATCAATACAGAGAGAGCCAGACGTTTTCTGGTGACCATCGGGGGGACGCATTACACTCCCCCATACCGATGGAACTTGATGTGAAGGAGCGGATTGCTCTGGGTATCGAAACAGAGAATTCCCCCCCTATCGACACCGCCATCGACCTCTGCTTGTACTGCATGAAAACCCAAATCTTCAACGATGGAAACAAACGCGCCTCCATACTGCTTGCCAATCACTACTTGATCGGTAAAGGTGAGGGGTTGCTGGTGATTCCCGAAGGCAGGGTCAATGAGTACAGGACCCTGTTGATTGCCTACTATGAAGCAAAGGGGGAAGCCCAGATCAGGAAATTCATGAAGGACGTATGTTGGAGGACTTTTTAAGATAGGGATCGGTCTAGATGTTGACCCACCCTACTCCCTCAACGCCGTGATCGAATTATCATGGACACCGTCCGGGTGCAGATACGCAACATTGGCCATCAGAGAGATGACGGCCATCAGTACAGTATGAAAAGATATAGCAACACCAACCCGATTGTTTCAGGCCTCACTTCTTTTTCTTTGTACTTGCCTCCAGATCGTACTTGGCGTAGGTGTCGTCTGTCCTGGGCCTGCTGGTCGTGGTGACGCAGTCCACCCCGTTCGACACCACGCGGACGTAGCCGTCAAGGGTATCGGTGAAGACCTGGGCGCCGGCTCGTGCATAGTTGGCGTAAACGATCTCGTCGATGGCGTTGCCGCTGGTGGCAACCACCACCTGGGGGCTCGTTGCCTGTGCCCACTCTCTGGAGTTTGAGGTGTTGCGTCCGTGGTGGCTCGCCTTGACCAGATCGACGTTGAGCTGGTCTGCGTACTCCCCGATCAGCTCATACTCCACCTCGATGTAGATGTCTCCGCTGAAGAGGGCAGAAAAATCCTTGTAGGTGAATTTCAGGCTCAAGGAGCTGTTGTTCATCGCGATGGTGCCGAAGCTCTCCCCGATGAGATCAGAGGAGGGATTGAGGACATCGACTGCGACATCGCCGATGGCGAAGGAATCGCCTCTGCTCAGGATCTTGAGGTTCGGCTTGAACACCTCCATCGCCTTGTCGAACTTCTCCACGACGGTGGGCTTGAGGTTGAGCGTCCCGTTGATGTACATCGTCCCCACCTCGAAGTTCGCCAACACCCCGTTTGCACCGATCAGGCCGCCGTAGTGGTCGTCATGCATATGCGAGAGCACCAGATGGTCGATCCGCTTGATGCCCAGCTGCCTCAGGTTCTCCACCAGGGTCGGTGCATAGTCGACCCGGGCTCCGTCGATGAGCATCACCTCACCACCGGGGAAGGTGATGAGGCAGCTGTCCCCATACTTGGTGTCCTGGGAGGAGGCCATGCGCTGCCCCTCGCCCGACATGAAGTAGAAGCGCAGGGTCCCGCTCTCAGCTGAGAGGAGTGGTGCATCCTCGGTCCATGGGATGGCGAGTCCTGATGACTCCCCCTGCCAGACCTCATGGGTGTACAGCCCACCGTGGGTAGAGGTACAGGAGAGGGTGACGATCAAGAGTAGGGAGAGAAGGACAATGGCGAATCGTTTGTTCATGGGTTCTCGACTGCTCCTTTTTTGACAGGATAGCTGAGGGGCAGTGAGGGCACAAGGGTTGAAGATTGGAAAATACATTTCAGGTCAAGACCATAAAACCATTCCGATTCTCATGATTTACAACAATACGCGCCAAACCCGCTGACCAAGGACCGAGGTACATACATCGACGCGAGCCTGGAGCAACACAACATCGTCGATTGGTTGCTGGGGCGTTAGGCGGTCAGGTGGTTATCAATAGATTGGGCCTTCTCACCCACCAAAGGAGAGGGAGACCTTTCCCAGCAGGAAATCCTCCAGGTTGTAGTGGGTGATGCCGTCGCGGGAGAAGTCCAAACGATCCAGCGAGAGCACATAACGCGGCCAGTTGTCCTTGATTGGTGCAAAGGAGCTGAATTCACGCCTCACCGTCTCCTCGCTGCTCAAGAGGTAGGCGACCTGGATGTAACAGCGCCCCGAGCCATCTTTGACGATGAAATCGACCTCGCCCCTTGCTGTCTTGCCGATATACACCTCATGGCCACGGGCGACCAGCTCATTGTGGACCACCGTCTCAAGGGGACGGCTTTGCAGGTCATCGCGTCCTCCCCGATGCAGCGTGATGAAGGCTGGGTCGATGGCATAGTACTTGGAGAGCGTTGAGAGCGCCTTCTTCCCGGCAATATCGAAGCGAGAAACCTTCTGTATGAGATAGGCGTTCTCCATCTCACAGAGGTAAGAGTAGATGGTCTGCACCGCCACGTGCTCCTCACGACTGCTCAAATAGCCGGCGATGTTCTTCGTTGAGATGGTCGACCCCGATTCGCCCATGATGAACGAGAGCACATTGTAGAAGAGATCGCGATGCTTGATCGGACGGGAGGGCCAGACGTCCTTGGTGATGATGCTCTGCAAGAGGTTCCCCAAGAAGGATCGGATCTCCGTCTCATTTGTGAGGAGGAATCGTTGGGGAATGCCTCCCCACTTCAGATACTCCTCAAGGGGAAGGTCGCGCCCCAACTGGGCACAGTACTGCTTCGCCTCCCCATAGGTGAACGGCATGATGGTATAATCGAGGGTACGGCCGACGAGGTGGGTAGCCAGCTCCCCGCTGAGCAATTGGGAATTTGATCCGGTGACGAAGAGCGAGATGGGCAACAGCGCCTTCAACGATGCAATTACCCGCTGGAAGTCTTTCAACCGTTGAATCTCATCGATGAAGACGTAGCAGTACCCGTGCTCTTCAATGAGATCCAAAACCGCTTGGTGGAACCGACCGGGGTCGTCGAGATATTCAGCCCACCGATAGTCCTCCAAGCTCAGCTGCAGTATCTTCTCACCCGCTCCCCGTTCTTCCAACTCAGCGATGACCTGAGCCATGAGGGTCGATTTGCCGCTTCTGCGGACCCCCGAGATGATTTTGATGAAATCCTGAGAATCGAAATATGGACGGATTCGCGACAGGTAGAGCTCTCGTTTCAACATACCGTATCATACCATGGAATCTCAGAATTTGAAAGTTTATCTTGTACCATTAGATAAAATATATTTTTTTAAGAGTTTATCTAACTAATATCTCTATATTCTATTAATATACACCAATAGTACAGCTTATTTCAGCTATTGCTCGCTCCCCCTGAGAGTTTTGGAGGCAATTACCGTACTCTCGTACTCATACCAACTTCAATCGGATGCCGTATTCACCAATGAGTCGGGTGATCCGGCACCCGCGTGGACAGAGATTGCAGGAGATCAGGGTCATCATGCGTCTTCGTGTTTCATGGTCCCTGTCTTTTTCTACCCGTGAATATCTTTTTGATTATACCATGCCGCTCGGTTGCTTCATCCAGAGATGTGTTGAAATATGTTGAAGATTCCGTGGGCATGAAAAGATGGGATTACCAGTGGTAAAAGGAGATACTCCATAGATAATTGCTAAATATTGTTGAATTTATCGTATTTTCTTAATCCCTCTATGGTTAGCTGTCAAATGTTGGGATATTGTCAGGAATATTAAGACAAATTGAAACAAAAGGCGGAATTTCCTTTTGATTTGTGCATAGTATCGGCTATAATTTAAACGCTTCATCGACTCTTGTACCGATGTTCCCGCACAGGGAGGGATATTGATAGTGTCACCAAAACGCGTGAAAGCCGATAAGAACAACTCCACAGTACACCGGAATCCAATGACGAGACGCGCGAAGCGTGATGCCCTCACCTTCGCGCTCTTCACCTTCCCCAACTTCCTCCTCTTGACGGTCTTCGTCTTCTGGCCGATCTTCTACAGCCTCTTCCTCAGCTTCTTCAAGTGGGATATGATCGCGCCGAAGAAACGCTTCATCGGGCTGGAGAACTACCGGGTGATGTTCACCGACCCGGTCTTCTGGTTGGTCACCAAGAATACCTTGATCCTCTCCGTCTGGGTCGTGGTCCTCAAGTTGGTGATCTCGCTCGGCCTCGCGCTGGTGATGAACCGAGATTTGAAGGGGCGTTCCTTCTACCAGGCCATCATCTTCAGCCCGACCTTCACCACCAGCGTCGCGGTGGCGATGGTGTGGCGGTGGATCCTTGAACCGGACTATGGGTTGCTGCGCGTCTTCATGCGTCCCTTCGGCATCGCCCCCATCAACTGGATCGAGTCGACCACCCACTCCCTGCCGGCGGTCATCATCGTCCTGATCTGGGTGGGCATCGGCTACGACATGGTGATCTTCCTCGCCGGGCTCAAGAACATTCCCCCCGAGCTCTACGACGCCGGCCTCGTCGACGGGGTGAACCCGCTGCAGGAGTTCATCCACATCACCTTCCCCCTCCTCTCCCCGACGACCTTCTTCTTGACCATCACCGGCTTCATCAGCGCGTTGAAGTCCTTCGACATCATCTCGATCCTCACCGGAGGGGGGCCGCTCAACAGCTCGAACGTGTTGGTGCACTTCCTCTACGAGAACGCCTTCCGCTGGTTCAAGACCGGGTACGCCAGCGCCCTCGCCCTCTTGTTGTTCGTCGTCATCATGACGATCACCCTGATCCAGAACCGCCTCTCCAAGCGGTGGGTCCACTACTAGGAGGCGGTCATGGCACGCATTATATTCGGAAAGAAAACACCGTCCTGGATCATCGGGCGCACCCTCACCCACCTGGTGCTGATCATCTTCACCCTGGCCGTCGGCCTCCCCTTCTTCTGGATGATCACCACCGCCCTGAAGAGTCCCGCCGAGGTGGCGACCTTCCCGCCGATCTGGTGGCCGAAGACCATCAAGTGGGACAACTTCTCCAAGGCGTGGGCGACGGCCCCCTTCGGCCGCTTCTACATCAACAGCTTCGTCACCGCCATCACGGGGGTCCTCCTGGAGGTCTCCATCGCCGCCCTCTCGGCGTACGCCTTCGCCTGCATCCGCTTCAAGTACCGCGACCTCTTCTTCCTCGTGATGCTCGCCGCCCTGATGATCCCCTCCCAGATCGCCCTCATCCCCAACTACGTCATCCTCTCCAAGCTGAAGTGGATCAACACGTACAAGGGCATCGTCATCCCGTATGTCTCGAGCGTCTTCGGCACCTTCCTGCTGCGCCAGTACTTCCTCTCGGTGCCATCCTCGCTCTACGAGGCGGCTGAGATCGACGGACTGTCGCACTTCAAGACGCTCATCTACATCGCCTTGCCGCTGGCAAAACCGGTGTTGGGGACCCTGGTCCTCTACATCTTCATCGGGAAGTGGAACAACTACCTCTGGCCCCTCATCGTGACGACCAAGCAGCGGATGCGCACCTTGCCGGTTGGCCTGGCCATGGTGCGTGACGCCGAGTACGCCATCGGACCGGAGCACCTCATGGCCGCGGCGATCTTCGTCCTGGTCCCGGTCCTCATCGTCTACTTCTTCAGCCAGAGAAAACTCATCGAGGCCATCGCCGCCGGTGCGGTCAAGGGCTGACCTTTCTGTATGATTGTGCGCGATGCGAGGCATCGCGATAACTAAGGAGGTATTGCTATGAAGAAAAGGAACCTGGTATGGATTCTTTTACTCGCTGTTCTCTTCCTCTCCTCCCCCCTCTTTGCCCAGGCAAAGTCGGAGGCGAAGCCGGAAGGACCGATCAAGATCGTCTACTGGCGGAGTCTGACCGGAGTAGCCGGAGAGTCGCAGGATGAGGTGGTGAGGCGTTTCAACGCGTCTCGCAACGACATCATCGTCGAGGCGGAGTTCCAGGGCGCCTATGCGGAGATCCTGCAGAAGATGACCGCGGCGGTCGCGGCAGGCGACATGCCCGATGTGGTGCTGCTCGACTCCCCGCACATGCCGATCTTCGCGAAGAACGGAGTGTTGGTCGACCTGGGCCAGTATGTCAAGGATGAGCCGAAGGGCTTCATCGACGACTACATCCCCGGCCTGCTCGCCGATGGCTACTACCACGGCACGCTCTATGCCCTGCCGGCGATGCGCTCGACCCCGTTGCTTTACGTCAACGGCGACATGCTCGCCGCAGCCGGCCTTCCGCGCCGCGCCCCGGAAACCTGGGATGAACTGCGCGAGTGGGGCAAGAAGCTGACGAAGATCAACGCCAAGGGGGAACTCGAGCAGAGCGCCGTCGGTCTGACCACCGGCCTCACCACCGCCCACTGGTACTTCCAGGGAGCCGTCTACGCCTTCGGAGGCTTGGTCAGTGACGAGGACTTCGGCATCCACCTGACCGACGCTCCGGCACTCGAGCTCGCACAGCTCTGGCAGGACATGGTCTTCAAGGATCGCTCGGCCATCCCATCCAACAGCCACGACGACTTCTTCAACAAGAAGGTCGCCATGGTCTTCGGATCGACCGGTTCGATGGGCAACGTCTACTCACGGGCTGACTTCCAGGTCATCCCGGCCTTCCTGCCCGGCCAGAAGCAGAACCTTGTTCCCGTCGGTGGCGCGGTCATCGCGATGCCGAAGACCGGGGACACGTGGAAGCAGTGGGCCGCCTGGGAGTTCCTCAAGTACTTCACCGGCACCGAGAGCCAGGCATACCTCGCCCGGCTGACCGGCTACATGCCCAACAGCTACTCGGCGAGCAAGGATCCGGAGCTGGTGGCGTACTACAACGCCAACCCGCAGTGGAAGGTCGCCATCGACCAGCTGAACTACGTCCGCCCGCAGGCGAGCGTCATCAGCTTGCCGAAGGGAACGGCGATCCTGCAGCAGATGGTCGAGAAGCTGATCATCGCCAATCGTGACGTGAAGACGGTCATGGAGGAAACGACCGCCGATCTGAAGAAAGAGTACAATGACAACTACTAAGCTGCGTCGTATTCACACAGTGGCCGCTTTTGCGGCCACTGTGTTCATCATACCCCTGCTGTGCATCCTCAGCTCGTGCACCACCAAGGAGACAAGCCACATTATGCCCCCCATCACCAAGGTCGCCCATCGCGGCGGCAGTCTGCTCGCTCCCGAGAACACCCTCGCATCCTTCCAGCGCGGCATCGACGAGGGCTGTGATGCCATCGAACTCGATGTCCACCTCAGCCAGGATGGCGTTTTGATCGTGATGCACGACCCGTCCCTCTTCCGCACCACCGAGCGCGAGGGGTATGTCGGAGAGTGGAGCTATGCGGCCATCAAGGAGCTTGATGCCCGCTCGAGCTGGCACGGTGAGGAGGAGTATGGGGTACAGCGTGTCCCCTCCTTCGAGGAGGTCCTCGCTCTCATCGTCCGCCAAGAGCGACAGGTCGCACTGCAGGTGGAGATCAAAACCGACCAAAACAATCATCGGTATGAGGGCATCGAGGAAGCGGTGGTCAACGCACTCAGAGAGTATGATCTCATTGAGCGGACGGTCATCATCAGCTTCGATTTCCCCACCCTGCTCACAGTCCGGGAGATCGAGCCCGCCCTCAGGCTCGGGGCCCTGGTGAGCCGCACGTACCTCGAGACCATCGGTTTGGATGGCCCAGCCGCCGTGGCCGCCTCCATCGCCGATCTCGGTGTCGAGTACGTGGCCATAAACTACACCTATCTCTCAGCAAAACTCTCCGATGAGTTTCGCCACAGCGGCCTCCTCATCGGGGCATGGACAGTCAACAATGAGAAGGACATCCGGCGCATCAGTGCCATGGGGGTGGATTTCATCACCAGCGACCGCCCCGATCTTTTGCGTGAGTTGATCCCCTGATTCTGCTGGAATTTGTACACGTGTCTCGTGAATTTCTCGTTTTCGTGTATATATCGGCTATTCAATTTCTCGTTTTCGTGTATTATAATGGGGTATCAATTCCTTGTAATCGTAAAACCAATGGAGTTATACCATGAAAAGAAAGATATACGATGATCTCCTGAAGTGGAAACGTGAAGAAAGAGGGAGAACGGCGGCACTGGTCAATGGGGCCCGTCGTGTCGGGAAAAGCTATATCGTAGAGGAGTTTGCGAAGGCTGAATATGCAAGTTATATCTTGATCGACTTCAATCGTGTGAACCAGCATATCACGGACCTGTTCGTACACTACCTTGATGATCTGGATACGTTCTTTCTCTATCTTTCAAGCTACTACAATGTGACATTGCATGAACGGGATACATTGATTATCTTCGACGAGGTGCAACTTTTTGCGCGCTCACGCTCAGCAATCAAGTATCTGGTCGCCGATGGTCGGTATGACTACATTGAGACCGGCTCCCTCATGAGCATCAAAAAGCATGTCGAACATATCGTCATCCCCTCAGAGGAACGCCATTTCAATCTATACCCAATGGATTTTGAAGAATTCCTCTGGGCCCTCGGTCAAGAGACGCTGATGGACCTCATCAGGAAGTGTTTCAACGAGAAAAAACCATTGGGGCAGGCCATGCACCGAAAGGTCATGGACTATTTCAGACAATATCTCATTGTAGGAGGAATGCCCCAGGTAGTCAGTACATACGCACAAGATCGTGACTTTACCAAGGTGGACCGGGTGAAACGAGATATCCTTACCCTCTACCGATCCGACATCGTGAAGCATGCCCAAGGGTATGAGATGCGGGTAGAGCAGATTTTTGACGACATCCCTGCGCAACTTACAAGACATGATCGTAAATTCAACTTGTCTTCATTGCAAAAAGAAGCGCGGATGCGTGACTATGAAGATGCGCTATTCTGGCTCGATGATGCGATGATCGTGAACATCTGTTATGGCGCAAGTGCGCCGAATCTTGGGTTGAGACTCAACATGGACCGCCTGACACTCAAATGCTATATGGCTGATACGGGGCTTCTCATCAGCCACGCCTTCGATGAGAATGGCATCGTGAGTGAGGAGATCTACAAGAAGATCCTCTTCAACAAACTGGAAGTCAATCTGGGGATGATCATGGAGAACAGTGTGGCGCAGATGCTGGTGGCAAGCGGCCACAAACTGTACTTTTACTCCAACCCATCGCGCGATGACGCCTCATCACGCATGGAAATCGACTTTTTGATAGCAAAGAGCACGATCAGCAATCGGCACAACATCTCCCCGATCGAGGTGAAATCAAGCGCGTACTATACACTGAGCTCGCTGAGAAAGTTCAGGACTCAGTATGGCCAACAGCTCCACACCCCCTATGTGCTCCACACCGGCGATGTCAAGGAGGAGGACGGAATCGTCTATCTCCCCCTCTATATGACACCGCTGCTGTAGGGCCAGCATCCGCGGTGATGACCGCGCTCCATCAGATTTGCCATGCTCCCAACAGCAGAAGAATCTTGTCCTTGAAATGCTCCACCACCACGGGGTTCACCCGCTCCTTCTCTTTGGATGTGATCGGGCACATCAGGGCAAGCCCATACTGGTTGTATGATCGAGGAGTCAACACGAGGGCCGGCCGAAAGCCCCCGGGTTCTTCTCCGTGATACCCTGAAGAACTCAAAGAGACAATATCCCCTTCTTCCGGAATTGCTCACCATGCTTCGCCTCCCACCTCATCGCAACAGAAATCAACATGGTGAAGATTGTCCACAGTGATTGCAGACAACAGCTGCTCCAGCTCTTCTTTCCTGGAGCGCTGTATCGGTATTAGTTTGATGCATCCGTCTTCCACGCCGCACCCCTTTGTATCCGTGAAGATCATGGACCCAACCTCCTCAATGGATATACTCAATCAATACGTTGCGTTCTCTTTCCCAATAGGGCCCGATACAGCCCCTGTGCTTCAAATTGCGTCCAGTGCAATTATTTCGTTGTTGGTTGCATAAAAATACAATTCAGTGCATAACAAATTGACAAAAGATGCCACAACGTCTAGATTGGGTGGAACACAACGGGGGTGACCATGAGTGATAGTGCGGTAACGGAAGAGACGCTCACCAAAGAGGAGATCATCGCACAACAGATGCTGGAAGAGAAAGAAGCCGATGGGAAGCTGAGAAGCTACCGTGGGCCCGTGGAACAGATCATCACCGTCCTCTTTCTCATCTGGTCGGTGTATCAGATCTGGGCCAACACCATCGGCGTCGTCGATGCCATGGCGATGCGCACCTGGCACCTGCTCTTCCTGCTGGTCTTCACGTTCCTGCTCTTCCCCGCCTACAAGAGTGAGCGGCGCATACGGACCATCCCTCCTGTCTTCGACATCGTCCTGCTCGCCTTGACCGCCGTCGCCTTCTTCTACCTGTTGACCAACTACGTCTCGGTGGCGAAGCGAGGCGGCTACCTCAACAAGGCCGATCTCTGGATCGCCGGCATCACGATGCTCCTGGTCTTCGAGGCCGCCCGGAGGGCGTGTCGTTCGCTGGCCATCCTCGGCCTCATCTTCCTCCTCTACAACTTCCTCGGCCAGTTCATCCCCGGAACCCTCGGGCACGTCGGCTTCTCCCTCAAACGGGTGCTCACCATCATGATCTGGGGAAGCCAGGGGATCTTCGGCGTCGGCATCGGGGTGAGCGCCACCTACATCTTCCTCTTCGTCCTCTTCGGCGCCTACCTCAAGTACAGCGGCTTCAGCCAGTTCATCAACGACATCTCGTTGACGCTTGTGGGACAGACGGCGGGGGGACCGGCCAAGGTCGCCGTCATCGCCAGCGCCCTCTTGGGGATGATCAACGGCTCGGCGATCGCCAACGTGGCGACGACGGGGACCATCACCATCCCGATGATGAAGAAGACCGGGTACAAGAAGGAGTTCGCCGGAGCCGTCGAGGCGGTCGCCTCCACCGGTGGACAGTTCACCCCGCCCATCATGGGGGCCGTCGGCTTCGTCATGGCCGAGTTCCTCGGGGTCAGCTACACCAAGGTCCTCGTCGCCGCGGCGTTGCCCGCCTTCCTCTACTACCTCTCCCTGATGTTCGCCGTCCACTTCGAGGCCAAGAAACTCGGCCTCTCCGGCCTCTCCAAGGAGAACATCCCCGATGCGCTGGTCGTCTTGAAGCAGCAGGGGCACCTGCTCATCCCACTGGTGGTGCTCTTGGGCCTCCTGGCCCTCGGCTTCACCCCGCTCTACAGTGCGGTCATCTCGATCTTCGCCACCATCGGCGCCTCATGGCTCAGGAAAGAGACGCGCATGACCTGGCGCATCATCGTCCAAGCCACCGTGGAGGGGGCGCGTTCGGCCATCACGGTGGGGATGAGCTGCGCCATCATCGGCGTGATCATCGGCACCGTCTCCCTCACCGGCCTCGGCCTCTCCTTCGGGTATCTGGTCCTCCGCATCGTCGGCAACGGCCAGCTCTATCTCGGCGGCCTGATGGTCATGCTGATGAGCACCGTATTGGGCATGGGCGTGCCCGGCGTCGCCGCCTACGTCATCGTCTCCACCGTCAGCGTCCCGGTGCTCATCCAAGGGGGCGCCATCCCGATGGCGGCCCATATGTTCTGCCTGATCTACGCCTGCCTCTCCAACATCACCCCACCGGTGGCGATGTCCAGCTATGTGGCAAGCGGCATCGCGGACAGCGATATGACGAAGACCAGCCTCATCGCCGTCAAGCTCGGCCTCACCGGCTTCATCCTCCCCTTCTTCTTCCTCGGCAACCCGATCCTACTCTTGGGAACCGTTGAGGGCGCCTCGGTTCTGCTCACCGTGAGAGCCGTCCTCACCTCCTCGGTCGGCGTTATCGTGCTGGCCGCAGGCCTGGAAGGCTACCTCTTCGACCGCCTCAAGATCGCAGGACGGATTCTCTTGATCGGTGCAGGCCTGCTCTTCATCGAGCCGAAGCTGGCCACCGACCTCTTGGGCCTCGCCCTCACTCTCGTCGTCGTAGTCGCACAACTGATGAACCGTTCATCAAACAATACACGGATAAGGAGTCAAGTATGAAAAAGAGCGTTGCAATACTGGCGGTCCTGTTGTTGCTGGGAGCCTCCCTCTTCGCGACAGGGTCGCAGGAGACGGGCACCGTCAAGAAGACCGTCATCAACTTCCCCACCGCGGCGACCACCGGGGCCATCTACCCCCTCGGGTCGGCCATCGCGAACCTGTGGAACAACACCGTACCGAATGTACGTACCAGCGCCCAGGCGAGCGCCGGGGGAATCGAGAACCTCAACCTCGTCGCCGATGGTGAGGCGCAGATGGGGGTGGCCGTCACCTCCATCATGTACGAATCCTTCAACGGCATCGGCTCCTTCGAGGGACGGGCCAACCCCAACCTCCGCGTCATGATCGGGCTCTACCCCAACCCCAACCAGGTCGTCGTCACCAATGCAAGCGGGGTCAACAGCCTCACCGACCTGGCCGGCAAGCGCTTTGCAAGCGGGGCGCCCGGCTCAACCACCGAGGTTGAGACGGACATCCACCTCAACACCGCCGGCCTTCGCTACCCGGAGGGGCTCCGTGTCCAATACGTCGGCTTCACCGAAGCCATCGATCTGATGCGCAACAAGCAGCTCGACGGTGCCTGGATCATGGCGGGCATCCCCAATGCCGCCGTCACCGAGATGCTCTCCACCGCCGGAGGCAAGCTCCTTGAGATCGACGACGACCTCATCGCCGCCCTGCAGAAGGAGTACCCCTGGTATGGCGCCTACACCATCCCCGCCGGAACCTACCCGACCCAGGAGCAGGATGTGCAGACGAGCGCCATCAAGATCACGATCTTCACCGATGCCCGCGTCGATGACGAGGTCATCTACCAGCTGACCAAGACCTTCTGGGAGAACTTCGACGAGCTGAAGAAGACGCAGGCTCCGCTGGCCAATGTCGTCAAGGAGGAGACCACCAAGGACCTCGCCGGCCTGCCGATCCACGATGGGGCGGCGCGCTACTACAAGGAGATCGGGCTCCTGTAGACCATGTCCAACCGCGATGGGACCGGCAGCAGCCGGTCCTTTTTTGTCATCGAAGATCAAGGTGCTGCACAGAGTTTTGATATCCATCGCATTTTTCTGCGCGGTATCGACCAGTCCTTGCCACGCTGCGCCCCTGATTTCCCCCTCCATCCCCCACGATCTTCGATTGTTATGGAATGATGAAGATAACCCTTTACAGATTACAGTTCCTATAGTAGAGTTCAAATCATCAATGTGTATTCAGATTTATTGTTTACTTTTAATTAATGTATTCGTATTCACATAAATCTTTGTACACAGACTACGGAAACCCCTGGAGAGTCAGAAGACACCGGGGAGGAGGAAAACATGAAAAAACTGGTCATTGGGTTGCTCATTGCTCTCACCATCTTCACTGGTTGCTCAAAGTCGACCACCAGCGAAAGTGCGGCATCGCCTGCCAAGAGTGTCGAGAAAGTGCACAAAATCAAGATTGGGCATGAATTCACCACCGACAGCCCGCGTCACAAAGCCTTGGAAATCTTCAAGGCCTATGTCGAGAAGGAGTCTGAGGGGAGACTGGCAGTGGAGATCTTCCCGGCAGGCATCTTGGGCAAAGAGGCCGAGATGATCGAATCGGTGAAGATGGGCAACATCGAGATGTACGTCGGTGGCCCCTTCGATCCGCAGACCGAGAAGCTCAACCTGATCTTGATGCCGTTCTTCTTTGAGGACCAGGATGCCCTCATGCGGGTGGCCAAGAGTGACATCGGCGCCGCCATCAGGAAGGATGGTGAGAAGAACAACCTGAAGCTTCTGGCCTTCGGCGACGCTGGTTCCAGGCAGATCACCAACAACGTGCGCCCCATCAAGAGCCCGGCCGACATGAAGGGCCTGAAGATCCGGACCCCGGGCATGGAGTCCATCATCAAGTGCATGGAGACGCTGGGAGCCAACACGGTCTCTATCCCGTATGCCGACGTCTATATGGCACTGAAGACCGGAGTGGCGGACGGACAGGAGAACCCGCTGGCGAATATCGGTGACATGAAGTTCTACGAAGTGCAGAAGTACATGACCTACATCGACTATCAGTTCCACCCGGAGGTGATCAGCGCCAACTTGAAGTTCTTCAACAGCCTCCCCGCCGATCTGCAGCAGATCATCGAGGATGGTGCATGGATCTTTACCGAAGAGCAGAACAAATTCCGTTCGGCCATGGACGGAGAGGTCTTGGAGAAGATCAAGGCCAGTGGTGTACAGGTCTACGTGCCGACCAGCGCAGAGAAGCAGGCCTTCATGGATGCATCGGCCCCGGTCTATGATTACTTCATCAACAAAGGCGTCTTCACGAGAGAAGAGCTTGAGGCAGTCCGGAAGGTCGCCCAAGGCAAATGATTCCAAGTTCCGTCACCCAGCGCTCTGGGTGACGGAGTCTTTGAGGTTTACATGAATACGATAATCAAAGGAATCGACAGATTTTTTTCAGTGGTGCTCTCCCTGATGGTAGCGGTGCTTGCCTCCGGGGTGATCCTCACGGTATTTATGCGGTACTTCTTCAGCATATCCTACGGATGGTTTGAAGAGTTTCTCACCATGCTATTCGTTTCGATCACCTTCCTCGGATCGGCGGTCTGTATCAGAGAGAAGCAGCACATCAATATCTCAATCCTTATCGATGGGTTCACGGGCATGGCGAAGAAGATTTCAACGATCTTCATCGAGGTGGTCTACATCGCGGTATCTGCGTTCCTGCTGGTGTATAGCGTGAAGTGGATCCAGGCGGTCGGAGGGACGGTCTCTCCGTCATCAGGGATTCCGTTCGGCTGGTACTATTCGGTGGTCCCCGTCGCTTCAGTACTCTCCATCTTCTATGCCTGCACCAATATAGCTGGATTATTCGTTTCAATTCCCGAACCGATAACAGGCTACTTCACCGACGATGTGATTCAAACGGAGGAACCGAAATGAGTCTTGTAGTAATGTTCACAGTCCTCATCGTCTTGCTGGTGTTCGGTGTGCCGGTCGCCTTCTCCATCGGAGGATCGGGGATCATCTATATGCTGCTCAGCCAGCCCTCCTTCCTCCTCTCCTTGCCGCAGCGCATCTGGAGTGGCACCAACAGCTTCATCATCATCGCGATGCCGCTCTTCATGATGGCCGGTGAGTTGATGAACCACAGCGGCCTCACCAGGCGCCTCATCGACTTCTCGCTCCTCTTGGTCAGACCGTTCAAGGGAGGACTGGGCGAGGTCAACGTCATCGCTTCGATGATCTTCGGGGGCATCACGGGCTCTTCGGTCGCGGACACCTCCGCCATCGGCAGCATCCTCATCCCCGATATGATCGAGAAGGGATACCCCCGCGAATTCACCACCGGTGTCACGGTCGCGTCCTCCACCATGGGGATGATCATCCCCCCCTCCATCCCGATGCTCATGTATGCGATGGTCAGCGGTGCGAGCGTTGGAAAGCTCTTCATCGCCGGTCTCATCCCGGGGATCTTGGTGGGAATTTTCCAGCTGGTCTACACCTTCGTCGTCTCCAAGAAGCGCAAGTACCCGCAGGAGACCGAGCCGATGACCAAGCGGGAGGTGCTCCACACGGCGAAGGAGGGCTCCTTGGCGGTGCTCATGCCGCTCCTCATCATCGTGACCGTCTCCTTCGGCATCGCCACAGCGAGCGAGAGCGCCGGCATCGCCTTGCTGTATGCGCTCATCCTCGGCTTCCTTGTCTATCGGGAGCTGAAGGTCAAGGATGTGATCCAGTCCTTGAAAAAGACCGCCGTCATGACTGCATCCATTATGATCATCGGTGGCTTCACCATGGTCTTCACCTGGGCGCTGGCCATCGAGCAGGTTCCGAATGCCATCGCAACGTTCCTGCTCACCTCATCCATCCCATACTGGTTGGTCCTGATACTGCTCGATCTCCTCATCCTGCTGCTCGGCACCTTCCTCGATGTCGTGCCCTGCATCCTCTTGATCGCACCGATCTTCCTGCCGGTGATGCGGCAGCTCGGGATGGAAGAGCTGCAGTTCGGCATGATTCTCGTCGTCGGCCTCGCCATCGGGTTGGTCACTCCCCCGGTGGGCATGTGCCTCAACGTCGGGGCAAAGATCTCGGGCATGTCCATCGTCAAGATCTTCAAGGCTGCACTCCCCTTCTTGATCTGCAACCTGTTGGTCCTCTTGCTGGTGACCTTCGTCCCGTCGATCAGTCTTTTCCTCCCCTCTCTGCTTTGATCAGAGCATTCGGGTGGTTCCAAGGTCTCGCCATGGCGTTGGAACCACCATCATCTCACCCCACGTGGTCTCTGATACTGCACAGCTTGAGTGAGCATGTATTTGCTTCCACTGGGAAAATTGGTATGGTATAGGTGCGCCCCCGGCACAAAAGGATACGATGAATGGAACAGACAGCGCTATCGACTCCAAGTTTAGATATTTTCTTGACGCTTCGCAAAGAGTTGCTTGATTTGACGATCGAACCAGGCCAACAGATTGTCGAAAGTCATATCTGCGAACGGTTTGGATCTTCCCGGCCCCCGGTGCGCAATGCGTTTCAACGCTTGCAGGATCTGGGCTTGGTCGAGGTCATTCCGTACAAGGGAGTGTACGCCAGCCTGCTCGATCTCGACTACATCCACCAGATGATCCACATGCGCACCACCGTAGAGGGGCAGATCATCGCAGACTTCATCAAGAGCGACCCGAACCCCTTCATCATCGAGGAGTTGGAACACAACCTTCGCAAGCAGCAGATCCTCATCGAGCAAAATGAGGTCGACATCAACGTCTTCTATAAGCTGGACACGGACATGCACAGCATTTGGTTCGCCGATCGAAGGTGTTCCGGGATTTGGAATCTGATCCAACAGCAGGAGATCCACTACACCCGATTCATCATGCTCGACTTCGTGGCGACACAGAACTTCAAGGAGATCTCAAGCAACCACCAGGAGCTCTTGGACATCATCAAGAACAAAGAGCTTGACCTCATCGACCCCGTCCTCGGCAGGCACCTCAATGGGGGCCTGAGGAGAATGGGGAAAAAGATGCTTGAGCAGTACCGCAGGTACTTCAAACCAACGAAGGATGAAGAGTTCTGGGACGCGTACAAGAAGGCATACTTCACCGACAAGCCTTGATGAGGGGGAGGACGGAAGCCTCCCGCTCTGCCCTTCTTGACAGGTGCCGCTCTCTGCGGCACGCTTGGACCATGTCCATGGCCATCCCCGCTTCACTGGGCCTCACACGCTCAGAGCTTGCTGCAATCGAGGCGCTCGCCCTCCGTCTCTCTCATGACGAGCGTCACCTCTCCCGCCTCGGTGCATTCAAAGCCGCCATCGAAGGGCGGCAGACCAAAATCATCGCTGCTCTGCTCGCAACCGGGATGGAAGCCCATGGTCCGGTCTATCCGCTCCTCCTCATCGTCCAAAGCATGGCAACCATCGGTGACCTCTACCGGCGATGCGGCATAGGCGATGATGTGCGCGACGCCACCCTCTCTGATGTCCGCCGGTGGGTCGATGAGCATGAGGCGAGGAACGGGGGAGAGTTCGGTCTCTCCCAGATCTTCTGGATCGCCCGCCACCTCAGCTGCCGGATCGTGCAGATCGGCAGCCTGCAGTTCGAACCCAAACCGTTTGGATATCCGTATCGGATCTACCAAGCCCGTGGCTCTGGTTCCCCGCTGGTTTTGGCCGAGGCGGGCATCGGGTGCGATGGCCTGGGGTACCTCGATGAGGAGAGGCCCGCCTTCGTCACCGCCCTCACGGAAGATGGGGTGACGGTGTCGGCCCATCAGGTGGATTGTCTCTCCGGCTCTATCTCGTCGTCGCTGGAATCCTACCCGCTCGATGACCTCTGCCTGCTCTGTGATCGGGAGACTGAGATCCTCAACGTCCACATCCCCAAGGGGGTGGATTTCACACCCGAAGCGGTCTCTGCATCACTGAGAGGCGCGGCAGAGCACTTCCCCTCGTCTAGACTGTTCGTCTGCACCTCCTGGCTCCTCGACCCCGCCTTGGGCGGCGTCTTGGACGAAGCGAGCAACATCATCCGCTTCATGCGCCGCTTCTCCAAGTTCCCCGTCCCCTTCTCCGTCCCCCAGCTCTATGAGCGGGTCTTTGGCTATGGAGTAGAAGAGATCCGGGGTCTCCCCGCCACGACCGGCCTGCAACGCGCGGTGCAGCAGGCGGTCGAAGCGGGGGTGGTGTTTCGCACCATGGGAGGCGTTGTGCCGGTCAGAGGCGCATCCCCTCCGTGCTGAAGGAGTCGAGGGGAAGGGAGACCGGTCCCCGCTCCCGGTGGCTCTTGTAGATGGCGAGGACCAATTCCATCGCCCGCTTTCCACAGCGGCCGTCGAGGGCAAGCGGGCCCTTCTTCTCCCACGCCTCCTTGAAGAGGTGGTAGACGCGGCGGTGGCTGTTTCCGTACACCGAGTCGGTCGGCGGGGGATCGAAGTGATCGAGGAGCGCCATCACCTCCGGATCCTTGAAGTGCCAGACCTCGATGTCCTGGGCGGACTCTCCCGCCAGCACCACGGTCCCCGTCTCCCCGATGAGGGTGATGCGCTCCTCGAGGTTCCTCTCATAGAGGCTGGTGGTGCCCTCGAAGGTGCCGATGGTGCCATCGGCGAAGCGCACATACCCCACCCCCACATCCTCCACCTCCAGGTACGGATGGGTTCGATTGGCGATATGGCCACTGACCTCGATGATCTCCTCCCCCCCGAAGAGGCGCATGAGATCGAAGCCGTGGATGCACTGGTTCATCAGGGCCCCGCCATCCCTCTCCCAGGTACCCCGCCACGGCGCCTGCTCGTAGTAGCTCTTGTCGCGCCACCAGCGCACCTGCACCGAGACGTGGCTGAGAGTGCCGAAGGCGCCCCGGTCGAGGGCCTCCTTGACCAGGAGGGTGGAATCGTTGAGGCGGTTCTGCTGGCAGACACCCAAGAGCACCCCCTGCTCCTCGGCGGTGGCGATCATCGCATCGGCCTCCTCGATGCTCAGCGCCATCGGCTTCTCGACGAGGACCGAGATGCCTCGCTTGAGGCAGTAGAGGGCGATCTCGCTGTGACTGCCGCTGTCGGTGGCGATGGCCACCACATCGAGGGCAGAGCGCTCCACCATCTCCTCGTAGTCGGTGAAGCGCTGGACAGGGAGCCTTTCCAAGCCGGTGGAGGCGAGCAGAGAATCGATGGCGCGCTCGCTCAGATCACAGAGGGCGACCACCTCGAAGCCACTCTCCACGGCGAAGGGGAGATGCTGGGCCGCTATGCGTCCGCAGCCGATGAGGGCGTAGCGCATATCAGAGAATCCTCTGGGCGTTGGTCTGCGCCTCGATGGCGATCTCGATGGCGCGGAAGGTGTGCTCCTGGCTCATCGCCGTCTCCGTGCGGTCGAGACAGTCGCGGATGACGCGGCCGAAGAAGGGGAAGCCGACCTTGCCGGTGACGCGGAAGTGCTGCTCCCCGTCATCGTTGACCACGATCACGTTGTCCCCGTCCTTGCTGGCGGCCACATCGATGTACTTGCGCAGCTCGATGTACCCCTTGGTGCCGATCAAGAAGAAGCGGCCGTCCCCCCAGGTGCCCAACCCATCGGGGGTGAACCAGTCGAGGCAGAGGTAGCAGGGGATCCCGGTATCGGTGGTGAGGCATGCATCACCGTAGTCCTCCAGCCCTGGGTATTCGGGGTGGTGGAGGTTGCCGACCCGGCTCGACACCACCGTGGCGTCCGCCGCGCCGCTGAAGTGAAGCATCTGCTCGACCTGGTGAGATCCGATGTCCGTGATGATGCCGCCGTACCGCTCGCGGTCGAAGAACCACGCGGGACGATTGGCTGCCTGGAGGCGATGCGGCCCCCACCCCCGCAGGGAGACGAGCTTCCCGATGGCTCCATCGTTCAGCAGCTGCTCGGCGTAGACCGCCGCTTCGACATGGATGCGCTCACTGTAGTAGACGAACCACTTGAGTCCGGTCTCCTTGACCTTGGCCCGTGCCGCCTGCACCTGCTCAGCGGTGGTGAACGGCGGCTTGTCGGAGAAGTAATCCTTGCCGGCATCGAGGGCCTCGAGGCCGAGCGGGCCGCGTTCACTCGCGATGGCGGCACTGGCGATGAGGTGGATCGCCGGATCGGAGAGGACCTCCTCCTTGCTCTGTGCGATCGTCGCGGTGGGGAACGCCTCGGCGAACGCCTTCGCCTTCGCCGGATCCTCATCAAAGACACGGACGACCACGGCCCCCGCCTCAGTAAGGCCGTTGCACATGCCGTAGATATGGCCGTGGTCCAGGCCGATCACCCCGACGAGGAACTCCCCCGCCGCGCAGACCGGGGCCGGCTTGCCCTTCGGTGCGTAGTTCTGTCCATCCATTTTGCTCATCGCGCTCCTCCTTACATCGTTCCCAGGGTAATCTCAGAGTCCTCGAGGTTCTCGACCGACTTGAGTTTCTTATGATACCTGATCATCCTCGCCATCATCCCCTCGGTGGTATAGAAGGGATCATCGGCGGCAAGCGGCAACGCCACCTCACACCCCTCGGTGGAGGACTTGTACATCGCGGTGATCAACTCCACCGCCTTGCGCCCCTCTCTCCCATCCACCAGGGGGGCCCCGCCTTGCCGCACCGCGAGAAGCACATTCTCGATCTGGGCCGGATGCCCCTCGACGGTGAGGGCGGGCAGGGAGGCGTAGTGGGCGTCGAGGGCCTCCTCACGCTCCGGATTCGGCTTGAAGAAGCCGTTGGGCAGCTGCTCGACCGCCTTCACGTGCCAGGGGATGGCAAACGAGGCGTGTTCAGCGGCGAAGAAGAACTCCTGCTTCTCATCGTGGTCGACCAGCGAGCTGTTGACCTGGCCCAGCATCCCATCGTAGCGCAGGATCGACATCGAGACATCCTCCACCTCGCTGTTGGTGTGGGCGACGTTGCCCATCACCGAGAGCACGCTTCTCGGCATGCCGACGAGCCACTGGAGGATGTCGATCTGGTGCACCGCATGGTTGAGGGTGCAGCCACCGCCCTCCTTCTCGTAGGTCCCCCGCCACCAGAGGTCATAGTAGTTGGAGCCCCGCCACCACATCGAGTTGACGCGCGCAAGGAGGACCGAGCCGAAGAGGCCGCCGTCCAGCATCTCCTTGATGCGCATCGGGGCGACCCGGAAGCGGTTCTGTGAGATGACACTGAGGATCTTCCCGCTCTTCTCCTGCGCTTCGATCATCACATCGCACTCGGAGAGCGAGGGAGCCATCGGCTTCTCGACGATGACATGCTTGCCCGCCCCCAAGAAGTCGACGGCGCCTTGGCAGTGCACCGACGGCGGCAGGCAGAGCGAGACCACATCGATGTCGCTGCGGTCCAGCAGATCTCGGTATTCGGCGGTGATGGTGCACCCCTCCAAGGCAAAGCGCTTGGCCAAGCGTGTGGCTTTATCGGGGTAGAGGTCGCAGAGCGCCCGCACCTCGCAGATCTCTGAGAGCTGGGCATACCCCTCGAGGTGGGCCGGGGCGATATTGCCACATCCGATGATCGCAATTCCAAGTTTTTTCATTCTATCCTCCTTGCCCGATATCCGAGGCTCTCCCCACGATCGGCATGCGGTGGACCGATCTATCATCTGAACTCAGCCGCTGCCTGGAGATTCGTTGGATACTATACCATTAAAACCATGTCCATGTATTGCTCTGTTTCCCCTGGTATGGGTGCATGGAGGCAACCATCCCGCCACTGCTTGCATCAGGAGGCAGGGCGGGGTATAACGGTTGTCATGAACACCAACCATCCCCGCCTCATCGATTCCCACTTCCATCTGCGTTCCATGGAGCGCAAGGGGGTCGATGTCATCTCACTGCTCTCAGAGATGGAGACGGAGGGGATGGAGGGGATCGACGTCGGTCTGGACGGTGACGACCTGGTCGAGCGCATCGAGCGCTTCGGGGCGTGGAAGAACATCCGCTTCGCCGCCGGCATCGGGCCGTGGGGGGTCGCAGACGGACAGAAACCCCTGGCCGAACAGCTGGAGACCCTCTTTCTGCAGGTGGAGCGGAACCGTCCGGTGGCCATCGGGGAGATCGGGCTCGACAACCACTGGAAGTACGGCACCCCGGCCCTGCAGGAGCAGGCGCTGAAAGTCCAAATGGAGGCGGCCGAGGAGCGCCGCCTCCCGATCATCATCCACAACCGGGAGGCCGACGAGCAGTTCATCACGATCCTTGGCCAACGCTCCTTCTCACAGCGCGGGATCTTCCACTGCTACCAAGGCGGCGAGGCGCTGGCCCTCCTCGCCATCGAGAAGGGCTTCTTCCTCTCCTTCGCCGGACCGTTGACCTACAAAGCCAACACGGCGATGCACCGCCTCTTCGCATCCCTCCCCCTCTCCTCGATCCTCCTGGAGACGGACAGCCCCTACCTCAGCCCGGTACCGCTAAGGGGGAAGACCAACACCCCGCACTCGATGATCCACATCTACCGGGAGGCGGCGCGGCTGAGGGGGATGGAAACAGAGGAGCTCGCTGAGGTGGTGGAAGCGAACTACCACACCTTCTTGGAATCGAATTCGTGAACATTGTCCTCATACAACCGGTATGCGGTTGACCTCTTCATACACAATTGATTACATTTGTCTTGGATTCAGCATCCATCGTACAAGGAGAACGTTATGACATCCTACAAGGAACTCGGTCTGGTCAATTCCAGAGAGATGTTTGACAAAGCCATGAAAGGCAAGTATGCCATCCCCGCCTACAACTTCAACAACATGGAGCAGATGCAGGCCATCATCCAGGCGTGTGTGGAGACGAAAAGCCCGGTCATCCTCCAGGTCTCCAAGGGAGCGCGCGACTACGCCAACATCAATCTGTTGCGCAACATGGCCCGGGGCGCCGGAGAATACGCCAAGGAGCTGGGGTGTGCCATTCCCATCGTCCTGCACCTTGACCACGGCGACTCCTTCGAGACCTGCAAGGAGTGCATCGACAACGGGTTTTCGTCCGTCATGATCGACGGCAGCCACCTCCCCTATGAGGAGAACGTGGCGCTGACACGCAAGGTCGTCGAGTACGCCCACGCCCACGACGTGACCGTCGAGGGGGAGCTGGGAGTGCTGGCCGGCATCGAAGATGCGGTGAGCCACGAGGTGAGCCACTACACCAAGCCCGAGGAGGTCGTTGACTTCGTCAGCCGCACCGGCGTCGATTCCCTCGCCATCTCCATCGGCACCAGCCACGGGGCGAACAAGTTCAAGCCCGAGAATTGCACCCGCGACGCACAGGGCCATCTCGTGCCGCCACCGCTGCGCTTCGACATCCTCGAGGAGATCGAAAAGCAGTTGCCGAACTTCCCCATCGTCCTGCACGGATCCTCCTCGGTTCCCCAGAAGTATGTGGAGATGATCGGACAGTACGGCGGCAAGCTGAAGGACTCCATCGGGATTCCTGAGGATCAGCTGCGCAAGGCCGCCTCAAGCGCGGTGTGCAAGATCAACATCGACAGCGATGGGCGGCTTGCCATGACCGCGATCATCCGCAAGGTCCTCTCGGAGAAGCCCGGCGAATTCGACCCGCGCAAGTACCTCGGACCGGCTCGAGAGGAGCTGAAGAAGATGTACATGTACAAGAACCAGAACGTGCTCGGCTCCGCTGGCCACGCCTAAGAATCATACCATTGTCAGGGCCGCCCGAAGGGGCGGCTCTATTGATGCTTTGACACGCACTATAGCGTATGGTATATTGTTTGAGGTCGGCCTTTTAGGTCGTTTTACACTCAAAGAATGTGGTTTTCACCGAAAACACAAGGAGATCGTTTGGCTACAAAGGATTTGAGGATCAATAGACAGATTCGTGCAAGAGAAGTGTTCGTCATTGACGCAGAGGGCAATCAGCGAGGGATCATGAGCTCCTTCGATGCCATCGCGCTCGCTGAGAGCGTGGGCCTGGACTTGGTGGAGGTATCTCCGAACGCCAACCCCCCGGTCTGCAAAATTCTCGACTTCGGCAAGTACCGGTATGAGCAGGAGAAGCGCATGCGGGACGCCAAGAGAAACCAGAATATCGTCAAGATGAAGGAAATCCGGATGCAGCCCAAGATCGAGAAACACGATCTTGAGACGAAGAGCAAGTTCATCGGTGAATTTCTCGGTGAAGGGAACAAGGTCAAGGTCAGCATTCGCTTCCGTGGCCGTGAGCTCGCCCACACCGAGCTCGGGAAAGTGGTCCTTGACAAGATACTTGCCCAGCTCGAGCTAAATGGTGTAGGCTACAACCTTGATCGGGAAGCGGCGATGGAAGGGCGGATGATGAGTATGATCGTCAGTCCCTCCAAGAGCGCTCCCAAGAAAGAAAACCAGTAACCAACATCCCGCATGGGATTGAGAATATGCTGCTTCAAGGGGTCTTGTTCCTTGTAGGCGCAATGAAGGAAGGTGCATTACTATGCCCAAGATGAAAACAAGAAGTGCCGTTGCAAAACGGTTCCGGGTGACGGGGAGTGGTAAAGTCCTCTACAAGAAGCAGGGGCTTCGTCACATCCTGACCAAGAAGAGCAGTAAGCGCAAGGGCAACCTGCGTGCTACCGGCATTCTTTCCGACGTTGAAGCGAAGCGTGTCAAAGGCATGCTTCCCTACGCGTAAGGAGGAACGAGATGCCACGAGCAGTAGACGGAACCAAACACAAGGACAGACGCAACAAGATTCTTAAGCTCTCCAAGGGATACTACGGGAGGAGGAGCACCAACTACCGTACCGCCAAGGACGCAGTAGAAAAGGCGGGACAGTACGCCTATCGCGGTCGAAAAGAGCGCAAGCGGGACTTCCGCCGCCTCTGGATCGCCCGTATTTCGGCGGCAGTGCAGGACCAGGGACTCAACTACTCCCAGTTCATGCACGGCTTGAAGCTCTCCAACATCGAGATCAACCGCAAGGCGCTCTCGAATATGGCCATTGAAGATGCAACCACCTTCAATGCCCTTGTTGCCCAGGCAAAGGTTGCCCTCGCCAAATAAGGCGGGGCAATTCGCTCACAGTCGACAAAGGAGGAACCGTGTCAGTCGTTGATACCGTAAGGTTGTTGGAACTAAGGACCAAGAAAGCCGCTGGCTTGATCGCGATGCTGCGCAAGGAGAAGGAGGAGCTGCAACAGCGCTTCGACCTCGTCCATGCCCACAACGCCGAGTTGGAAGAGTATGTAGAGAGCTACACCACCAGCAACAAACTGCTCGAGCAGTCCGTTGCCATGGCGCTGGATACCCTCGCTTCGATCGAGGGGCTGGACGATGTTCCGCTCTTTGACGACCTCTCCCTGGAGTTGGAGACCGCCGATGGATACACTGGGGGCGACGCGCTCCTCAGTGATGAGATTGACCTCGATGAGCTGTTGGATGATAGCCCTCAGCTGTAACCGTGGTGACACCACAGATTGAATGCAGGACCTTCGGGTCCTGTTTTCTTTCCCCCCTCTTTCCCAAACCCCGTTCTTATTGTACGATGGGGGTGGGCGGGAAACCGCTCTTACAGGAAACGTCTCCTGCGGTGCCACCTGGAGCCACAGTCTCTTGGCTCAACTTACACAGACGGGAAACGGTATAGCTGATTTGCATTGATCCAACTCCCCTGGGGTTGAATGGAACAGAATCTTCAGCACAACTAGTTTCCCCCTTGAACCGTCGGTTCAAGAGCATTCTCCGGGTGTTACACCGCAGGTTTTTATGCCTTGTATAGGAACGCACATTCATGCATGCACACTCAGACGAATTGAAGAACATCATCTTCATCACCCTCCCCCCCTCGAGCGCCAAGACCATCAACGACTTCACCATCGATCCATCGATTGAGATTCCGGTCCAGTTGGCTGAGGGGAGCACCGGCTTCGCCCAGGCGGATCAGATCAGCATCGAGCTCATCGTGGCCGGGATGCTGAAGATCCTCGCCTGGGACCCCTCCCACCCCCACCGCGCCTACTACCGCGCCTTCGTCCTGGCCGCCCAACCGAATGCGGCCCAGGAGCTGAACATCGCCGCCATCGCCCAGGAGCAGAAGGGGAACCATCACTTCGCCGAGGAGCTCTTCCGCGCCGTATGTGTCCTCGAGCCGCAAAGCGCCTCCTTCATCAACCTGGCGACCCTCTACAGCAGGATCGCCGCCCAGGATACAAAGAAGGGGGAGCAGTACGATACCTACCAGCAGCGATCGCTCTCCACCCTCCTCGAAGGGCTCGAGCTCCTCGAGGAGGACGGGGACCTGCTCAGGGAGATCGGCTACTTCCACCTCTACCAAGGCAACGTCGAGGCGGCGCGCTCCTTCTTGGAGCGCTACCTCGAAACGGAGGGGGAAGAGGATGAGAAGCGGACCCATACCAGGAAGATCCTCGCCGACATCACGGCGAAGCTCGCCGATGATGAGACCCTGATGGCCGCCTACGACGCCATCCAGATGAACAAGGAGGAGGAGGCCATCACTACCGTGGAAGGCTTCCTCTCAGCCAACCCCACCGTCTGGAACGCATGGTTCCTCAAGGGGTGGGCGCTGAGGCGACTGGCGCGATGGGAGGAAGCCCAGGACGCCCTGCTCAAGGCCCTCTCCTACACCACCGCCTCCAGCGACCTCTACAATGAACTGGCCATCTGCGCCCTCGAGAGCGGGCAGAGAGAGCTGGCCAAGCAGTACCTCGACACCGCCATCGACCTCGATGAGGGGAACATCACGCTCCTCTCGAACCTCGCCTACCTCCACCTCGCTGATGACGAGCTCGACCTGGCCCGCGAATACCTGGAGCGTGCCCGATCGGTCGACGAGGACGACCCGCTCATCGGAGAGCTCATCGCCCACTACCAGGCGGCCACCGGGGAGCAGGTCGGCGCTCCGGTCGTACAGGAGTATCTCGACGCTGAGGATGTAATCCGTCAGATGGACAAGGGAGAGGCGAAGTGAAGAGCTTTGTCAGTACATCAGCGCTCGAGACCACAGCCTATGGAGAGCGCATCGCCGCCCATCTGAAGGGCGGTGAGGTCATCGCGCTCATCGGAGGTCTCGGCGCCGGCAAGACGACGCTGGCCAAGGGCATCGCCCGTGGCCTGGGGGTCGAGGATGAGGTCGTCAGTCCCTCCTTCACCTTGATCCAGCAGTACGAGGGGCGCCTGGCGCTCACCCACATCGACCTCTATCGCCTCGACGGGAGTGAGGAGTTCGAGATGATCGGGGGGGAGGAGTTCCTCTATACGGACGGGGTCACCCTCATCGAGTGGGCCGAGAAGATCGGTGATCTGCTGCCCAAGGATTTGAAGAAGATCACCATCGCGATCGAGGAGAACCTCGACCGCACCATCACCGTCGAAGGAATTACGCTATGATGGTCCTCGCCTGTGATACCTCCACTGCGGCGATGCACCTCGCCCTCTGCCGCTTCGAAGAGGGGACGCTCACCTGGTTCGAGACGCTCTCCCTCCTCTGTGGCAACCGCCACAGCGAACTTTTGATGGACAAGATCCTCGCCCTCTGCGCCGACGCCGGCATCAGGGTGAAGGAGATCGATCTGTTGGTCACCGGCGCAGGACCCGGCTCCTTCACCGGCTTGAGGATCTCGATGGCGACGCTCAAGGGCATCAGCCTCGCCGCCTCCATCCCGCTCGTCAGCGTCCCCTCCCTCGACGTCTGGTACCACAGCGTCGAGCAGGTCGAACAGCCGGTGCTCACCGTCATCGATGCGAAGAAGCAACGCTTCTACACGGCCCTCCACCAGCGGGGGGAGCGCCTCCTCGGACCCGCCGACCTGACCGTCGAGGAGATCGAAGCCGTGATCGCCGCCCACCCCGGCCTGCTCCTCACCGGAGAGGACGCCCCGCTGCTCCTCTCCCGCCTCGGCCGTGTTTTGCCCCTTGTGCAGTGCGAGGGCGCCTCCCTTGCGCTGAGTCTTGCCCATATGGGCGTTCATCAGTATCTTAGCCAAGGAGCAGATGCACCAGACTCCGGGCCGTTCTACATCAGAAAGAGCGATGCCGAGCTCGCACTGCTGGAAAAAAGTCTGAAGGAGCAGTGAAATGATAGAACAAGATATCCTGATCATAGGCAGTGGCGTCGCCGGCATGAGCGCCGCCCAGTATGCGGCCCGCGCCGGTCGCTCGGTCACCGTCATCGAGTCGATCGCCCCGGGGGGACAGACCATGTACATCGACATGATCGAGAACTACCCGGGCTTCAATGAACCCATCAGCGGTGCTGAGATCGGGATGAAGTTCCACGCCCAGGCCGAGCAGTTCGGCGCCAAGCTGGTCTACGCCACCGTCGCCGAGCTGAAGAAGGAGGGCGACCTCTTCTTCGTCTCCACCACCGACGGCGAGGTCTACCAGGCCAAGGCGGTCATCTACGCCACCGGGGCCCAACACCGCCACCTCGGCGTACCGGGTGAAGAGGAGTACAACGGCAAGGGCGTCTCCTACTGCGGTACCTGCGACGGTCCCTTCTTCCGTGGCAAACGGATCCTCGTCGTCGGCGGCGGGGATACCGCCCTCACCGACGCCCTCTTCCTCTCCAAGCTCACCGATCAGGTGACCATCATCCACCGCAAGGATCGTTTCCGTGCCCAGGACAACCTCGTCAAGCAAACCGAACGGAACAAGCACATCGAGCGCGTCATGATGCACACCGTCGCCGCTATCAAGGGGGACGGCGACAAAGTCACCAGCGTCGTCCTCAATGACCTGGAGAAGGGCGTGCAGTACGAGCGCGAGTTCGATGCCGTCTTCGTCTTCGTCGGCATGATCCCCCAGACCGACATCCTGGACGCAACGATCCTCACCGCCGACAAGTACGTGAAGACCAACGAGCGGATGGAGACCAGCATCGACGGCCTCTATGCGGCGGGCGATGTGCGCGACACCGTCTTCCGGCAACTCATCACCGCTGCCAGCGACGGAGCCATCGCGGCGCACTGCGCCAGCGAGTACATCGACGAACTTGAGGGTCGTGCATACGTATAGGTGATTTTCCTTGACGCTGAGCAAGGCTTAATGGTCTAATAGGGCATGAAGATTTGCATGGTTTCCAGCGAAAGCGTCCCGTTTTCCAAATCCGGAGGACTCGCCGACGTGGTGGGAGCGCTCTCTACGGCGCTCGCCGCCCTCGGCGATGACATCAGGGTCATCCTCCCCCTCTATGGCAGCATCGATGGTTCGGCTTTCAAGAAGCTCGACATCACCGTCCCCGTCTCCCTCTTCTCCAAGAGGGAGGAGGTGGCGTTTCGCTCAGTCACCCTCGACAAGGTGATCTTTTACTTTGTTGACCACCCCTTCTACACCGCACGCGGCGGCATCTACGGCGACACCTCCCACGCTCCCTATGACGACAACCTCGTCCGCTACACGCTCTTGAACAAGGCGGCCATGGCCTTGGTCAAAGCGCTCGACTGGAAGCCGGATGTGATGCACTGCCACGACTGGACGACCGGCTTCATCCCCTACCTGATGAAGACGAGCGGCGATGACTTCTGGTCATCCACCAAGAGTGTGATGACGATCCACAACCTCGCCTACCAAGGGGAGTTCAGCCGCCTCGACCTGCTCGGATGCGACATCGAGCCCGATGCGCGCCTCTTCGGAGGGCCGGCGCCCTCCAAACGGACCAACATGCTCAAGAGCGGCCTTGAGTTTGGAGACCTGCTCTCCACCGTCAGCCCGACCTACGCCAAGGAGATCCAGAGCGCCGAGTACGGCTGTGGGCTCGATGCACTGCTCCGCCAGCGCTCCGCCGATTTGGTGGGGATCATCAACGGCATCGACTACGAGGAGTGGAACCCCCAGAGCGATGGCTTCATGGAATACCACTTCTCAGCCGACGACCTTCGTGGCAAGATCCGCACCAAGGCCCAGATCCAGGAGTACTTCTCGCTGAAGGTCGACCCGTCGATCCCGCTCTTCTCGATGATCAGCCGCCTGGCGAGCCAGAAGGGCTTCGTCGAGCTGTTGGAGGGCTCGCCATCGGCCCTTGAACAGATGCTGAGCGACCACCCGATGCAGATGATCGTGATCGGCACCGGGGACGCACACATCGAGCACCAGCTCACCGAACTCGGTCGCCGTCACCCCAACCTCTCGGTGAACATCCTCTTCTCCAACAAGCTCGCCCACCTCGTGGAGGCCGGCTCGGACTTCTTCCTCATGCCGAGCCGGTACGAGCCGTGCGGCCTCAACCAGCTCTACAGCCTCCGCTACGGCACCATCCCGGTGGCCCGCCGCACCGGCGGCCTCAACGACTCGATCATCGATCTTGACGAGAATACCACTGAAGGTACAGGAATCCTCTTTGACCAACTCACCGGCCATGGTATACTGGAAGCGGTAGGGCGAGCGATCGCATGGTGGGAGAAGGGAGAGGAGATCATGGGGACGATCCAACGGCGGGCAATGCAGTGGGATAGTAGCTGGAATCACTCTGCTACCCTCTATCGAGAGCTCTATGCATCCAACAAAAGGAGAATGTGAGTATGCGAACAAAAGAGAGAGTTATTGCAATCGTGCTGGGCGGGGGGAAGGGAACTCGACTGTATCCATTGACGATGGACCGTGCAAAGCCGGCTGTGCCGTTTGCCGGCAAGTATCGCCTCGTCGATATCCCGATCTCGAACTGCATCAACAGCAACTTCAAGCAAATCTACATCCTGACCCAGTTCAATTCAGCCTCTCTGCACAACCACATCGCCAACACGTATATCTTTGATACGTTCTCCAACGGCTTCGTCGAGATCCTCGCCGCCGAACAGACCAACCAGACCGACACCTGGTACCAGGGAACCGCCGACGCGGTTCGCAAGAACCTCCGTCACTTCCGTGACCAGAACGCCGACTACTACATCATCCTCAGCGGCGACCAGCTCTATCGCATGGACCTGCAGGAGATGCTCAACCGCCACATCAGCGCCGGCGCTGAGCTGACCATCGCCGCCAAGCCGATCAGCCGTGAGCAGGCCACCGGCCTGGGCATCATGGGGGTCGACAAGGATGGCATCATCAACAAGTTCTATGAGAAGCCCGCCCCGGACCTCGACATCAGTGACTACAAGGTCGGCGACGCCTTCATGCAGGAGTCCCTGGGCGTGAAGGTGGGGCCTGAGAACGAGTATCTGGCCAGCATGGGCATCTACATCTTCAACTCCAAGACGATGGAGGAGGTGCTCAACAACGACAAGACCGACTTCGGCAAGGAGATCATCCCCGATGTGATCAAGCAGCGCAAGGTCGCCTGCTTCCTCTTCGATGGCTTCTGGGAGGACATCGGAACGATCAAGGCGTTCTATGACACCAACCTCGACCTCGCTTCCATCAATCCGAAGTTCAACTTCTACGACGAACAGATGCCGATCTACACCCACCGCCGCCACCTCCCGGCGACGAAGGTGAACTTCTGCAACATCTCGAACTCGTTGACCAGCGAGGGCTCGATCATCACCAACGCCTACATCGTCAATTCGATCATCGGCGTCCGGACGATCATCGAGAGTGGCGCCTCCCTCGATGGGGTCTACTGCATGGGCGCCTCCTTCTATGAGACCGAGCAGGAGAAGAAGGAGAACGCCAAGCGCGGCATCCCCAATGTCGGCATCGGCAAGGCCACGATCATCAGGCGGGCGATCATCGACCAGAACGCCCGCATCGGTGATGGGTGCCGCATCGGCATCGACGACATCCCGCGCAAGGAGGGCGACTTCGCCATGTACTCCATCCATGACGGGATCATCGTCATCAACAAGAACGCCGTCATCAAGAACGGGACGGTGATGTAATAGCGATCGGCGGGAGGGGACTCCCCTTCCCGCCTTTTTTATACCCACAAAAGGACTCGCACATGAAGGACTCTCCTGTGATCGACCTCGTAGCCACCGACCTAGATGGCACGCTTCTTGATGCGAATGGAGAGCTGCCACAATCCATTTTCCCCGTCATAGCGGAGTTGCTGCGACGGCAAAAGCGCTTCACCCTCGTCTCAGGCAGACCGATCATCTTCATGCAGCATATCGCAGAGGCGCTCCGCGTCGAGACGGCGATGGTCGCCTTCAATGGCGCGGCCCTCTTTCTAGGAGACACGATCATCGCCTCCGCTCCCTTCAGCATGGCGAGGCTCCGCCCCATCATGGAGGAAGCCGACCGTCTCGGGGCGACCGTCCTCTACTACACCGCGTGGGAGGCATTCGCCTTGAGAAAAACCGATTGGGTCACCCGTGCTGAAGAGACCATCCGGTGCTATACCATCGCGATCCCTACCGAAGAGGAGTGGACGGAGGCGGAAATCTTGAAGGCCGCCATCCTCTACCACAACGATGAGCGGATACACAGCGCCATCGACCCACAGCTCGACGCCCTCCAAGACGCCTTCTCATTCAGCCGCTACGGAACACGCTTTTGTGAGATCATGAGACGAGGCGTGGACAAGGCGTACGGATTGAAAGAACTCGCCGCACACCTGGATATTCCTCTTGCGAGAATCCTTGCCATCGGAGATGATGTCAACGATGTGACGATGCTGCAGGAAGCGGGCATCGGCGTCGCCGTCAACAACGCCCTTGATGAGGTGAAAGCGGCCGCTGACCATGTTACGAGAGCACAAAACACCGATGGGGTGATCGAGGCCATCCGCCTTTATAGCTGAAACACTGAAGGAGAGAATCATGAATACAGCACACACCAAGACACTGATCGCCAATGGAGAAGCCGTTCTCGGCATCGAGCTCGGCTCGACCCGTATCAAGGCGGTCCTCATCGACAGCAACAACCAACCGATCGCCCAAGGCGGCTTCGACTGGCAGAACAGCCTCATCGACGGAGTGTGGACCTATGGCCTCGATGAAGTTGAGCAGGGAATCCAAGCATGCTTTGCCTCCCTCAAGGTCGATGTACAGGAGCGATATGGTGTTCCCCTCAGCCGCCTCAAGGCGCTCGGCGTCAGCGCCATGATGCACGGCTACCTCGCCTTTGACGAGCATGATACTCTCCTGGTCCCCTTCCGAACCTGGCGTAACACGATGACCGAGGCCGCCGCCCAAGAGCTCAGCGACCTCTTTGACTACCCGGTGCCCGAGCGCTGGTCCATCAGTCACCTCTACCAGGCGATCCTCAACAAAGAGGAGCATGTACACCGCCTCGGTTCCCTCACCACCCTTGCAGGCTACGTCCACTTCCGCCTCACCGGAAAGAAAATACTCGGCACCGGCGACGGCAGCGGCATGTTCCCCGTCGACACCAATACCGGACAATACGATGAGGGCATGCTCTCCTCCTTCAGGGCCCTGGTCGCCCCCTACGCCTTCACGTGGGACTTGAAGGAGCTCCTGCCCACCATCCTCCCCGCAGGAGCGCATGCCGGAGAGCTCACCGAGGAAGGAGCACGCCTGCTCGACCCGTCCGGGGCCCTGGAAGCGGGCGTCCCCCTCTGCCCCCCCGAGGGCGATGCCGGCACCGGCATGGTCGCCACAAACTCCATCGCACCGCGTACCGGAAACGTCTCCGCGGGCACCTCGGTCTTCGCCATGGTGGTCCTCGAACATAAACTCTCCAAGAGCTACAACCAGTTCATAGACCTGGTCACCACCCCCGATGGCTCGTTGGTGGCCATGAGCCATGGCAACAACTGCACCGGTGAGTACGACCTCTGGATGCGTCTCTTCGGCGAGGTGCTGGAGACCATGGGCTTCTCAGCCAAGAAGGGCGAGCTCTACGATAAGATCCTCTCCGCTGCCCTGGAAGGCGATCCAGATTGCGGTGGGCTGCTTGTCTACAACTATCTCTCTGGTGAAACGAAAACCGGAATGCATGAGGGACGCCCGCTCTTCGTCCGGGAGACAAAGAATAATTTCACGCTCGCCAACTTCATGCGGTCCCAGCTCTTCACCGCCCTCGGTGTCATCCGCATCGGCATGGACATCCTCTTCGAAAACGAAGGCATAAAGATTGATACGATCACCGGCCACGGCGGTTTCTTCAAGACCGCCGAGGTCGGACAGAAGATGATGGCCGCAGCCCTGCACACCCCCATCAGCACGCTCACCACCGCAGGTGAGGGCGGAGCATGGGGCATCGCCCTCCTGGCAAGCTACCTGGTGCACGGCAAGGGAAGAACGCTCGCCGACTTCTTGAACAGCGAGGCATTCGCTGACGCCCAGGTCTCCACCATCTGTGCCACAGCAGAGGAGATTGAAGGCTTCAACGTCTTCATGAAGCGCTACAAAGACGGCCTCCCAATCCTGAGAGAGGCGATCAGAGTATTGAAATAACCTCCACTTCACCACCCCCCTTCGTTTGAAGGGGGGTGGTTGTATTACACATCATAACTTATGTCAACATTCAACAAATTCTTGTTATTTAAATCCCATATACTCAATATCAATGAGAAGAATTCCAAACAATCAATACATATGACATCTCTGATAATTCAGTAAATTAATAACTAATTCATAAAGACCTCTTGTAAAACTTTATTCAGGGGGATATTATGCACGCATCATGCAGCCATGACGGGATTTAGAAAAGTAGCTAAGAGGCATTCTTATGACTTATGATACCAATGGTATTCAAAGTAAGTTAATCTCAAGGTTTTTTACCCTCTGCGCCCGTATCTTCTTGCTTCTCTTGCTCTTGATGCTGCTCCCCTCGCTGTCCCTGGAGGCTGCATCCCTCATCTATGACCCAGCCGGCGGGCAACTCACCGGGTTCAAAAGGGTTACCGTCCACAGCCCCGACAATCCAGACGGCTATGCGGGGAAAAAAAAGAGTTTTAGGACCATGAAGGCTTTGTTGGCCGCTTGCTCTATGTAGGTGCCCCCACCACCTTTATCTTCTCCAATGTTGGTCCCACTGCCACCGGCTCGGGCGTAAGGGGCGGGTTATATTTTTCCCATGTGAGCGATTGTTCCAAATGGCGCGAGATTTTTTGGCCCGTAGGGCCAAGGGGCTTCGCCATGACGGTACGCAAGATGATTTCCATGAGCAGTGCTACGTTATCGTAGAAGACCTCGATACGTTTACTCTCGTCTCCCAGGGGGCCGGTGACGAGCTCTTCAATCTCGGGGAGTTCGGATTCGATGGATATGGAAAAAGCGGGATCTATACGGTTGACAACAACTACATCTACAAATACGGATTCAGCCACATCTGGATCGATGTCACCGTCATTAACCGATTCAATTGGGGTCAATCGTTTCTTGGTAAGGCTGGCTACTACGAAAGCAGCATCGCAGTCTCCACCGGCACCGGGGCGAACCGAGTCTTGAATCTTATCGGATACCACGGGTCGACTGGGAATACACCCAAACCATTTACCTACTGGTTTACCGCTACCAAGTACTATACATCCCCTATCCCCTACAGCCAGATCAAAGGTCGCAACGCACCCAACACCGCTTTGGAAATCGCCTCTATTTCTTTCAACTCGCCTAACAACGCGGCAAAGATCACCATCGCAAGCGATTCAGCGGGGGAATTCACTGACTTCAACTTCGAAGCTACGACAGGAGAGACCTTTCCTTTCTTCCTTGCTTTCCAGCCCACCATCCCCGCAGCGGAAGTGACAGCAATATCAAAACCATACAACGTCCACAGTACAAAATCCATCACCGCAACAAGTCCAATCGGAGGTACACCCACCTCCCACCAGCTGGAGGGGAAGGTCAAGCTCTATACCGATGCGACCACTGTCACACCAGCTACGGGAATCTATAACTCGAAAATTTACTTCATCATCGAGCCGAACGATACGATATGACCGTTGTCGAGCTCCTGAATGGTACACTCTCAACTCACCCTTCTTCCCTATCTGTCAAAGCAGAGAGCAGTGTCTCGACAATCTCCTGGTCGCTCGGCGCCATCGCGAAGCCCTTCAATTCATTGAGGGACACCCACCGCAGCTCGGTGTGGACGGTGAGGCGGGGCTTGAACGTTGCTGAGAGATGCACCAGATAGGCCTTGAGATGATAGCGCGTCTCCTTGTTGATGAAGTAGTGGGAGTGGATGAGGCCCTCGACCTCGATTGAGAGGCCAAGCTCCTCGAAGGACTCCCGCTTCAGCGTCTCCTCCTCACTCTCCCCCCACCGGTTCTTGCCACCGACGAATTCCCACATCCCTCCGATGGAGCCGCTCTCGATGCGCTTGGCGATCAAGAAACGCCCGTCGATGATGAGGATGCCTGCGGTGGTGATTCGCTCTTCCATGACGGCCCTCCTAGAGGAGCACGAAGTGCGGAATCAAGAAGTGGATGATGCACACACCAAGCGTCAGATAACCGACGTTGCGTCGGTTGTGCTCGACGTACTGGCCGGTGGCGTGCAACACGGAATCGCTCTCTCGCTCGCCTCCCTCCTCCTCCTGCCCCTTGAGACTCAGGTAGAGGTAGTACACGGCAAGCGAGAGGACATTGAGCAGCGGGATGAAGTCGCCGAGCAACACCGGGCCGGGCTCCATGGGGAAAAAGGCGAGCAGAGCGGCGATGGCGAGACCGAGGATGATCAGGATGAGGCGCACCCCCTTCTTCATACGGAACTGATAACGCAACGACAGGAGTGTCGGAAAGCGCACCCCGTGGACATCGGCGAGGAGGAAGGCCGAGCCGTAGAGCAGGTAGAGGAGACTCAAGAGATAGGTCTGCATCATCGCTCCGCCTCCATCACCACACGGGCCACGTACTCGATGAGGCGCTCGCTGTCGTAGTAGCCCTCCGCTTCATGGGCGCGGCGGCCGGCTTCCTGGTGGACCTGTACACCGCCTCTGGCTGCAGAGAGGCCATCGCGGCTGGTTGCCCAGAGGGCGGCGATGATCGCGCCGAGCACATCACCACTGCCCGCCACGCCCAGTGATGGGTTGGATCCCTCATACACGAGAATTCCCTCTGTGGGGCCCACGATATGGACGAGCGAACTCTTGACGACCAACAGGGCATCGAGGCTGCCGGCCATCTCTTCGATCATGGCAAAGAAGCCTGATGGGGTGTGGTCATCCGCTATGCCAAGGGCAGAGGCTAGGCGCCTCAGCTCGCCGAGGTGCGGAGTGATGATCAGGGGACCGTGGGCAGGGACTCCTTCTGCTGCGATGAGCTCACCCAAGGCGGTGATGCCGTCGGCATCGAGGACCATCGGCTTCTTCGAGAGGAAGAGCTCCCGCAGGAGCGCTCGTCTCCCGCTCCCCCACCCGGGCCCGACCAGGAGCACATCAAAGGGGGATGGGTCGACGGCATGAGATGGGCGCACCATCACCGACGGTGCCTCAGATGCGGCGATCTCCATGATCTCCTCATCGCAGCAGAGCGTCACCAGGCCGGCTCGCGAGGCGAACGCAGAGCGGCCTGCAAGACGCAGTGCTCCGCTGTAGGCGCGGCTGCCGCCGAAGATCGCCACATGGCCCCGACTGTTCTTGTAGTCGTCAGCCTTCAGGGGAGGGAGCGACAGAGCCTCGTCGTCGATCTGCGCCACGGTGGGCAACCCTTCGATCATGGGGGGAGGAAAGCTTGGGTTCACGACGACGATCTCGCCACAGCGGCCATGGGTCTTGGGGTGGAACATCGCACTCTTGAGCGCCCCCATCGTCACCGTAAGGGTGGCGGTGACCGATGGAGCGTCGATAGCAACTAAATCGCCGAGACCGGAAGGGATGTCGATGCTGAAGACTGGCACACCGCTTCGGTTCACCAGAGAGACCAGCTCACTCGCCTCAGGGCGTAGCGGCCCCTTCAGCCCGGTGCCGGCGATGCCGTCGATGACCCAGTCGGCGTGCGCAACCGCTTGATCAACGTCTTTTCCCTCGATCATCACAATGCCGTATCCTTCGATGATCCGGCGTTGCACCGCCGATGAGGGGGAGATCCTTCCGTCGAGGAGGCAGATGGTCTGGTTGGTGTAGCCATCGTTGTAGGCGTAGCGGCTGACCACCAAGGCATCGCCGCCGTTGTTTCCCGCCCCGGCGAGGAAGAGCAGTGATGCATCGGTGTCGGTAAGACGGCCCTTGAGGCACTGCCACGCTTGGAGGCCGGCGCTCTCCATCAAGAGGAGGGCTGGGATCTTGGCTTCTTCCTGGGCACGGATATCAACGTCTGCGATTTCAGCGGCTGTGACGATTGGTCTCATGCATCTACTGTAGACCAGAGATTGAGAGTTTTCAACCAAGCGAGGCCCCTTGACAGCCCCACCCCTCCTCTATAGGCTGATGTTGTCCTGGGGTGGCCACAAGCCTGAGATTACACCCGTTAACCTGATCTGGATAATGCCAGCGGAGGGAGACAGTCACTAATCATTCAATCCCCATGGCAGACTATCATCATTGGGAGGTGCAGTATGAAACAGCATCGAGCCTTATGTGTAATGGTTGCCATCATCCTTCTGATCTTCCCCCTGTATGCACAGGGGAAGACAGAGCGGCAAGAACCTTTGGTAGTGTACGCCTACGATACGTTCACCGGCGATTGGGGCCCCGGCCCTGAGCTGGTAGCGGAGTATGAGGAGCGGTACCACACCACGATCAAGCTGGTGGGCAGCGGCGACGCGGTCTCCATGATGAACCGCCTGATCGCCGAAGGGAAGTCGACCCCCGCCGACGTGGTGATCGGCATCACCGACGACATGGCGAGCCGGATTCTGGACTCCAACCTCCTCACCCCCTACCAGAGCCCGCTTTTGGGTGAGATCCCCGCCTTCCTGCACTTCGACGAGAGCCACCGCCTCCTCCCCTTCGACTACGGCAACTACGGCTTCGTCGTCGACAGTGAGAAGTTGGAGCGGTCGCTCTGGCCGACCTCACTTGCTGACCTGACGGACAGCCGTTACAAGAACAAGATCATCCTCATCGACCCGCGCACCTCATCGGTGGGCCTGGGGCTCATGCTCTGGACGATCGAGGAGTTCGGCGACGGCTGGCTCACCTGGTGGGAGGCGGTCAAGGCGAACGTGTTGACCATCACGGAAGGCTGGTCGAGTGCCTATGGCCTCTTCACCGAGGGTGAGGCGCCGCTGGTCATCAGCTATACCACCAGCCCCGTCTACCACGTGCTCAACGATGAGAGCACCCGCTACCAGGCCTTGATCTTCCCCTCCGGCCACCAAGCCACGATCGAGGGGGTGGGAATCCTGGCCTCGAGCACGAAACAGGAGGAAGCCCAGCACTTCGTCGACTTCCTTCTCTCCGATGCCCAAGAGAACATCGCCATCGCCAATTCGATGTATCCGGCCAACGCCTCGACCGCGCTGCCGGCCGCCTTCGATTGGGCGCCCAAACCGCCTCGTTCGCTCTCCACGGACCGGACAAGGCTTGAAAAAAACCTCGAACGATGGCTTACTGAATGGACAGAGGTAATGAGTCGATGAGATCGCGAGCCGAGATGGAGAGGAGTGGCTTCTATCAGCGCCTGGCACTGCCGGCGCTGGTGGTCATCACCCTCTTCTTCTTGGTGCCGCTCCTCATCACCCTCTCCTCGGCCTTCATCGACGAAGGAGGCTCACTCTCCCTCGCTCCCATCATCTCCGTCTTCTCCAACCCGTACATTCACCGCATCATGCGCTTCACCCTCATCCAGGCCGCCATCTCCACGCTCGCCTCGCTGGTGGTCGCCCTCGCCGGTGCGTACCTCCTCTCCACCTACTCCTTCCGCTTCAAGCGCCTCATCCTCGCCCTCAGCGCCGTCCCCTTCGTCATTCCCTCGATCCTGGTGGTGCTGGGCTTCGTGATCTTCTTCGGCAACAACGGCTTTCTCAACACCGCCCTGATGAACATCTTCTCCCTCTCCGAGCCCCCGATCCGCATCCTCTACTCGTACAAGGCCATCATCCTGGCCCATACCTTCTACAACTTCCCGATCATCATGAACCTGGTCGCCACCTACGCCATGCACCTGGACCGCCGCCTCGAGGCGGTCTCCTACACCCTCGGCGCCTCCAAGGCCAAGACCTTCTTCTCCGTCACCCTGCCCCGCTTGCTGCCGGCCATCATCAGCGCCTCGAGCCTGGTCTTCCTCTTCTGCTTCAGCAGCTTCGCCATCATCCTCGTCCTCGGCGGGGGACCGCGCTACACCACCATGGAGGTGGAAATCTACCGCCAAGCACGGATGATGGGCAATACCGGGGCGGCCGCGGCCCTCTCCCTCTTCTCCATCGCGGTGACCAGCCTCCTGCTGGTCGCCTACAACCGAAGCCAGCGCCGCCTCTCCAAGAGCGAGGCGTACCGTGAACCACTCTCCTTGGAGAAACGTCCCGCCGGCTTGGTGGGACGGGTCCTGGCCGTCCTGTACACCATCATCACCCTCCTCTTCGTCCTCGCCCCGATCATCTCGGTCATCGTGCGCTCGGTGTACTCCTCCTCCACCGGCTTCACGCTGAAGTGGTACCGCCAGCTCCTCAACCTCGAACGTGCCACCTCCCACATGGGTTCGGCGCTCACTGCCTTGACCAACAGCCTCCTCATCGCCCTCGCCGTCTCTCTCCTCGCCGTCATCTTGGGTACCGGCTTGGCCGCCTCCATAGAGCGACGCAAGAGATCGCGTGGCGCCTTGGAGCTCTTGGGTATGCTCAGCATGACCGTGAGCTCGGTGATCATCGGTCTTGGGTACTTCCTCATCTCCTCCCGCCTCCGCGGCAATGCGAGCCTCAGCTATACCCTGGTGGTCCTGGCCCATCTGGTCATCGCCCTCCCCTTTGTGCTGCGCGTCATGCTGCCTGAGTATCGCAAGATCCCGCTCTCCTATGCCCACAGCGCCTGGACACTGGGCAGCACCCCGGGCCATGCCTTCTTCTCCGTCGAGCTACCCTTGCTCAAATCGGCGATGGTCAGCGCCGCCATCTTTGCCTTCGCCATCTCGATGGGGGAGTTCAACGCAACATTGACCCTCTCCTCCTCGACCATCATCACCCTCCCGATCGTCATGTACCGGCTCATCGGTTCCTATAACTACCAAGGTGCCTGTGCGCTGGGCACCATCTTGATCGCCGTCAGCGCGGTGGTCTTCATCGCCACCGGCACCGCCAAAGGAACACACCATGCATAACAGTGGCCTCGCCTGCACCCTCAATGCATCGTACGATGAGTTCACCCTCAACGCCGAATTTGCCATAGAGGAGGGGGAGCTCGCCTGCATCATCGGACCATCGGGGTGTGGCAAATCCACCACCTTGCAACTCATCGCCGGCCTGCTCCCGCTCACGGAGGGGAGCATCACGCTCCACGGCAACGACCTCACCTCCGTGCCCGTCCACCATCGCCAGATCGCCATGGTCTTTCAGGAGTACGCCCTCTTTCCCCACATGAGTGTGGCGGAGAACATCGCCTATCCACTCAAGCTCAGGCACGTCAAGAAATCAGAGCGGACCAAACGAGTCGCCCAGTTGCTCTCCCTCGTCTCCCTCGAGGGGTATGAGAAGCGCAAGAGCGATGAACTCTCGGGTGGGGAGAAGCAGCGCGTCGCACTGGCCAGGGCGCTCTCCAGCGACCCGCAGCTGCTCTTGCTCGACGAACCGCTCTCCGCCCTCGACGCGAAGCTGAGAAAGCACCTGCGCGAGGAGATCCGACGCATCCATGACGAGACGGGCATCACCACCCTCTACGTCACCCACGACCAGGAGGAGGCGCTCTCCATCGCCGACCGGATCATCGTCATGCGGGACGGGACGGTCATGCAGAGCGGCAAGGCCGAAGAGGTCTACCATGCACCAAACTCCCTCTTCGTCGCCACCTTCATCGGCGATGGCAATACGTTGCCGGCCCACCTCTTCGCCGACGGTGAGGAGGAGCGAAGCGGCGTGGTCTTCTTCCGCCCCGAGGAGGCGACGGTCCAGATCACCGTCCCCGGGGAGCACCTCCCCCACCTCGCCTTCAACGAGGCGACGGTGGAGAGCTGTGAGTTCCAAGGGGGACGCTACCGCCTCCATACCCGCTGGCAGGGCTACCCCATCATCTGCTACAGTGAGCGCAGACCGAAGGGCAAGAGCATCAACCTCACGGTCAGGAAGAAGGATCTTCTCTACTTCGAGGACGGAAACGTCTGAAACATACCCCGACAGGGGAATACACAGACCAGGGGGGAGGGCTATACTATTGCCATGAAACGAGTGGCCTTCATCATCGCCCTGCTCTGTGTACTCTCCCCCCTGGCCGCACATGAGGGGTACTACTACACCCTCTCCCTCTCGATCTTCCCCTACCTCTCCATCCCCCACTACGCGGACGACATCCCGATGCGTACCGCAGGTGGGGGAGAAGTCTCCATCGGGGCGCTGGGCTTTCGCACAGGGCACTACGACCTGAGCCTTGAGCTTCGCTATCGCGGCACCACCGCCTCGATTCCCCACGGTTACTACCGGGCCCGAGGCTTCGACTCCCTTGGCTCGGATCTCCGCTTCGCCTACCAGCTGAAGGAGCAATTCGCCCTCTTTGCCACAGTGGGCACGGAGATCAACTTCTACCGCGGGGTCGACAATGCATTCGCCTCCTTCTCCACTGCCATAGGGGCTGAATTCCTCCTGGTCCAGAACCCATCCCATCGCCTCAGCCTCACCGTCCCGATCACCCTCCACCTCAGAAAGGAGATCACGGCGATCCAAACAGGGGTGGGCGTGCGTTATCAGGTCTTTCCCACAAAGGAGGGCTGGGAATGAAGAAGCCATTCATAGCATTGGCCATCATCCTGCTCTCCCTCCTCCTCTTCAGCTGCGAGCTCTTCGTGAAGGAGCCACAAGCGGGGAAGGTCTATGCGATCTTGGTGGCGTTGGATTATAAAAATTCCTATCAAGATGACCTGAAAGGCACACTCCCTGATGCACATGAGCAAGATCTCGCCTTTAAAGCAGTCACGGAAAAACTGGCAAAGTCATCCTATACTGGATTTAAGTTTCTCCAGGAAGGTGTGGATGTATCCTCCACAGTGAAACACCTAATAGGCGATGAGGAAATAAACGCATACCCAAAACCCGAAAATATTGAAGCTGCCATACAAGCGTTGAGCAAGATTACCACATCGGAGGATTTAATAATCTTCACATTCAGCGGCCATTCTGGCAAAGGTGAAATTGCCCTTGCTCCTTCTGTACCTGACTCAACGAGTTTCTACAATATTTCCGACCTCCTCGACCACTTCTCCTCTGTCAAAGGCCGCAAGCTCATCATCCTCGATGCTTGTGAAACCGGCTATGGCGTCCCGTCCGACCCAGCAAGCTCCTCCACCCTCTTGGAGAAAGCCATCGCTTCCTGGTATGCCAAGTACTTCAATGGGGAACGATCGGAGAAGAGCGATCTCTTTGTATTGACCTCCAGCGCCAATACCGACTCCTATGAAGATAATTTCAAGGGAAAGCGCCATGGAGTGTTCACCTATGCCCTCCTCAAAGCCCTCGGATGGAATGTTGATACCGGTACGATGTCCACTGCGATTCCCCCTGCGGCAAAGAGAGGCCGGCTTACCGTCGATGGCCTGCTCTCATACATCAAGGCGCACCAAACTCTCAAAACAAAGAGATCGTTGTTCAAACCGTTCGTCGATTTTCAACACCCCATGGTCAGTGGTGGCGCCCTCGATATGATCCTCTTCACCTTCTGAAGCAAACCACTCCCTCTTCTCCCTTAGTTGATATGAAGCGTTTGTTGATCTCTTCTCTCCTGTTGGTGACGTTACTCTGTTCGTGCGAACTTTTTCCCTGCGATGAAGGGAGAATCGTCCACATGGGCATCGGTCTCTCGTATCACGGCTTAGATGTTCAGGTACTGCCGGCCACCATCAATGATGCGGTGGAGCTCTCCTTGGCCTTCTTCGAGCTCTTTGAAGATCGGGCGTTCTCCAGCGAGCTGTTGGTGCAACGCGGGGTGCTCGATGACCAGGGGTTGTGGGCCTATGAAGGCGGTTCCTCCCCTTCTGTTCCCACCAAAAAGCGAATCCTGGAACGGTTGGAGCATTGGATCACCTCCTTGGATGCCACCGACCTGCTCATCATCAGCTACAGTGGCCACGGCTTGGAGGACGGGTCGTTGGTGTTGGCGCCCGGTGATGGAGTGACGATCTTCTCTTCAGAGGGAACGGTGGATATATCGCTGCTCTTGGCTGTGGATGAGCTCTTCAGCCTCTTGTCGCAGAGCCGGGCGGCGGTATTCTTGATCCTCGACAGCTGCTACAGCGGAAATTTCGTCCGCGATGGCGACTCTTCGATCTCCGTTGTCGAAGGGAGGGAGATCTTCGAAGATGCATACCGCTGCTACTTCAGTGATGCATCGTATGGGCGCACAGTGTTTGTCCTCAGCGCGACCAGCCGCGACCATACCAGCAGCGAACCGATCGCCGGAAGCCACACCCACGGCTACTTCACCGCCGCCCTCCTGGAGGGGTTGGGGTGGGAGTGCGCAGTCCAGTGCTTGGCGCTCAGGCGGCCATTCATCAGCAGCGACTGGCTCTATACGTACATCCTCTCCCACCAGCGCATCCCCACCAGCAGCAAGTTCAGTCTCTGGTACCAGCATCCCCACGTGAGTGGAGGCCCGTTGGACCTTGTGCTGGTCAAGTGATGAACTGTCCGTCGCGTACCGCGACGATCTCGTCTCGGATCACCGCGGCTCGCTCGAACTCGAGGTTCTTGGCGGCCTCGAGCATCTCCTTCTCCAGCGCCTTGACGTACTTCTTGCGGTCTGAGGCGGAGAAGAGGTTGTAGCCGCCCTTGAGGATGGAAATGTCCTGCTGCTGGACCTCGCGTGTCTCCTCCTTCTCCCGCTCGATGATATCCTGCACCGCCTTGATGATCGTCGTGGGTGTGATGCCGTGCTCTTCGTTGTAGGCCATCTGGACGGCACGACGTCGCTCCGTCTCCCCGATGGCCTCCTCCATGGCGCTGCTCATCCGGTCGGCGTACATGATGACCCTCCCCTCCGCGTTCCTCGCCGCCCGCCCGATGATCTGGACCAGACTGGTGGTGGAGCGCAAGAAGCCGATCTTGTCGGCATCGAGGATGGCGATGAGGGCCACCTCGGGCAGGTCCAGTCCCTCTCTGAGCAGGTTGATGCCCACCAACACATCGAAGACGCCGAGGCGCAGGTCCCTGAGCAGCTCCACGCGCTCGATGGTCTCGATCTCGCTGTGCAGGTAGCGGACCCTCAGGCCCAAGGAGGCAAAGTAGTCGGTGAGTTCCTCACTCATCTTCTTGGTCAGTGTGGTGACCAGGACACGCTGCTTCTTGGCCACCGTCTTGCGGATTTCGCTGTAGAGGTCCTCCATCTGCCCCTCGGTCGACCGTACGTCGATCTCGGGGTCGAGCAAGCCGGTGGGCCTGATCATCTGTTCCACCACCTGGCTGCTTTCAGAAAGCTCGGTCTTGCCCGGGGTGGCGCTGACATAGAGGCGCTGGCCGATGACGTTGACGAACTCCGCGTACTTGAGCGGCCGGTTGTCTAGCGCCGACGGGAGGCGGAAGCCGTAGTTGACCAGGTTGAGCTTACGCGAGCGGTCTCCCTCATACATCGCGCCGACCTGGGGGAGCGTCACATGGGACTCGTCGATGAAGGTGATGAAGTCCGGGGGAAAATAGTCCAGCAGCACCGCCGGGCGCTCGCCCGCCTTGCGGTTGGAGAGCGGTCGGCTGTAGTTCTCGATGCCGGAGCAGTACCCGATCTCCTCCAGCATCTCCAGGTCGTACTCGACCCGCGTCTTGATGCGTTCGGCCTCCAGCGGCTTTCCCATCGATTCGAAGTACTCGATCTGCTCCTCCATCTCACCCCGGATCCGGCTGATGGCCGCCTGGACCTGCTCGGGGGGCATGACGAACTGCTTGGCGGGATAGAGCGTGTAGCTCTCCACGCTCTCCTGCTTCTCCCCGCTGACCGGATCGAACCACTGGATCTGGGCGATCTCATCCCAGTCGACGCTGATGCGCACCGCGTTCTCCAGGTAGGAGGGACAGATCTCGATGGTATCGCCCTTGACGCGGAAGGCGCCGCGCTTGAGGATCGCATCGTTGCGTTCATACTGCATCCGCACCAGCTGCCCAAGGATCTCCTTGTGGTTGAAGGGAGTGCCCCGGTGGAAGGTGTAGACCATATCGCGCACCGAGACGGGGTTCGCCAAGCCGAAGATGCAGGAGACCGTGGCCACGACGATGACGTCGCGCCGCTCCATCAGTGAGAAAGTCGCACTGAGGCGCAGGCGGTCGATCTCCTGGTTGATGTCGGTCTCCTTCTCGATGTAGAGGTCCTTGCCCGGCACGTACGCCTCGGGCTGATAGTAGTCGTAGGTCGAGACGAAGTACTCCACCGCGTTGTCGGGGAAGAACGATTTGAACTCCCGGTAGAGCTGGGCGGCCAGCGTCTTGTTGTGGCTGAGCACCAAGGTCGGGCGCTGTACCGCTTCGATGATCTTGGCCATCGTGTAGGTCTTTCCGCTGCCGGTCACCCCCTTGAGCGTCTGGTAGCGATCCCCCCTGACGACCCCAGATGAAAGGCGCTCGATCGCCTGCGCCTGGTCGCCCGAGGGCTCGAAGGGGGCCTCCACCTTGAATTTCCTCTCAAGGTAGGGGACATCGCCATGGATGTTGGTGATGGCTTCTCCGCCCCATCGCTGGTCAACCGTGATATCGCTCATCCCTATCGCACCAAGGCGCCGACGTGCTGCGCCGTCCTCTCTATGAGTTGCACGGTGAACCGCTTCGTCTCACCCTTGCGATTCACCTCGACCTCCACCTTCTGGCCGCTGCGCATCGGCAGCAGGGCGAGATAGAAGTCGTTGAGGTCACTGATCTTCACATCACCGATCTTCGTAATGATGTCTCCGCCGAGGTAGAGCAGCGACGAGCCGTATTGGACAGCCTGCGTCCCCCCTTGGATACCCGCCTTCTCGGCCCAGCCGCCTGGGGCAACCTGGCTGACCAGCACCCCCTCGTCGACCGACAGCTTTGCGTAGCTGACCAGCTGGGCGGAGAGCTGGACCGCCGCCACATCGAGCCATCCACGGCTGACCTTGCCGCTGGTGATCAAATCGGGGACCACGGTGAGCGCGGTGGCGATCGGGATGGCGAAGCCGAGCCCTTGGGAGCTGCCGGTGGTCGAATAGATCGAGGTGTTGATGCCCACCACCTCGCCGTGGCCGTTGAGCAACGGTCCCCCGCTGTTGCCTGGATTGATGGTCGCATCGGTCTGGATGGCGTTCATGATGATCTTCCCGTCGGACGACTTCACCGGACGGTTCAGCCCGCTGACGATGCCCACCGTCATCGTACGGTCGTAGCCGAACGGATTCCCGATGGCGATGACCTTCTGCCCGACGCGCAGCGCATCGCTGTCGCCCAGCTTCACCGGCGTGAGACTGACCGTCTTGGGCACATCGATCTTGACGACGGCCAGATCATCGACGCTGTCCAGGCCGATGAGCTTGCCGGTATAGACCTCGCCGGAGTAGAGACCGACGCGGAGGCTGGTGGCCTTCTCCACCACGTGGGCGTTGGTGAGGATGTAGCCGTCGGCGGAGAGGATGATGCCGCTGCCGCTGCCTTGGGTATCGACGGACATGCCCAGTGAGGGCTCGGCGGTGGTGATGTGCACCACACTCTTGTTCACCCGCTCGTAGATCGTGATGTTGAGCATCTCCGAGGAGCTGTATCGCCACGTCGAATCGTCCCCGCTCAGGATGGTAAGCCCCTCTTCACCGTAGAAGATATCCGCCAACTGCACCCCGGAGAGGGAGAGCACCGCCTCCACCCCCTGCTGTTTGACGATGCTCTTCAGCGCTTCACTGAGCTCTCGCTTCTGCTTCTCCTCGCTGATGAAGCGGGTCCAACGGCCGAGGAAGAGGATCGCGACGATGATGACGAGCGTTGCGAGCAGCAGGAGGATGAGGGTGAGCGTACGGTTTGGCTTGTGTCTGACCATTGATGATAGTGTACTTCCAACTGGACAGATGAGGCAACTACAGCGAAGCGAGGAGCGAGGCGACTTCCTCCTTGGTCGGTGGGTCGCACCCCTTGCGGCTGCAGTTGATGGCACTGGCGGCGCTCGCCCATAAAAGCGCCTCCTCGATGACCGTGGGGGAGAGCGCGTGCATCGCCGGCTCCTCCCCGTCACGACCGAAGGAGCCGCGGTCATGCAGATAGGTGAGGATCGAGCCGCTGAAGGTATCGCCGGCGCCGACGGTATCGATCACCGGCAGGTCGATGATGCCCTGTCGGTGAGCGGTGCCCTCCGGTGTGTACCACACCGCCCCGTCACGCCCGAGGGTGAGGATGACGTGCAGGCCTCTCTCTTGGGCCAGGGACGCGGCCTTGGCGTGGACATCAACGTGAGGATAGAGGTAGGAGAGATCTTCGTCACTGAGCTTCATGATCGAGGCGATGGCCATCGCCTCATCCATCCGGGACCGAAACGCTTCAGCGTCGCTGATGACGGCCGGGCGCACATTGGGGTCGAGGAAGACCACCGGGCGCGGCTGGAAGGCGCCGAGGGCGGCCAGAATCGAGGAGGAGCTGGGCTCCAACGTCAACACCAACGACCCGATGTGGACGACGCGGAGGTCGGTGTGCTCACTCATGACGGCGATGAGCTCATCCTTGGTCACACTGAGGGGGGCGCTGCCGTCGAGAAAGAAGGCGTAGGTGGCGCTCCCCTTCGCATCGAGGGAGGCGAAGGCCAACAGCGAGGGCTCCGCTGCATTGCAGAGCTGCGGATCGAACATCACCCGCTTGTCAACAAGGTGCTCAAGGATCCGGCTGCCGAACATATCCGCTGAAATCTTGCCGATGAAACCGACCGACGCATCCTGCTGCGCCGCCGCGGTCGCCGCATTGAGCCCACACCCCCCCACAAACGAATCGAAGCTCACCCCGTTCCCGCCTGCCTTGGCGATGAAATCGATCAACGCCTCTCCCATGATCCCGATCATCCCTTGCGCCTCCTTGCTCTGTGCATAGGGTACACCACAAGCGCAACTCTATAAAGCCGGATGTGGATAAAAGTTCCTCAAACCCCTATACTCTCACTATGAAACGCATCACACTGCCCGATTTCATCTGGATCCGAGAGCCGATCTTTTGTACGCGCAACCGCCTGCACGTGGAGATGGTCCTCCCAGGCGCCACCGCGCCGCCTCCCCACGCTCCCCTGCTGGTGGCCGTCAGCGACGAGTACTTCGACTGTGAGCTGACCGTGAGATGCGAAGACGGCGGTGAAGCCGGCCTGGTCCTCTACCATACCGACCGCACCTTCATCGCCATCGGTCTCGCAGACGGGGAGTTGCTCATCACCGCAAGCGTCATGGGGTGGTCCAATCGATGGCGGGTACGGGACACCGTCGCTTCCACCGAGCGTGTCATCTGGTCGATGACGCGGAGCGCAGAGGGCGTCTCCATCGGCTACCGCCTCGATGCCGATGACAATACACAATGGCTTGGGTGTTTCACCCTGCCGGGAACAGCGAATTCCATCAGTTTCGGTCCCTACTTCTCCAACCCGGGCGAAAATGCGGTGAAGGCGGTGGTCGAGGCGTTCTCGTATCGAAGACGAGTGTGACGAGCCCTCGCACAAGCGAGGTGCTTGTGCTACTATGCAATCAAAGAAAAAGCCCCTTTGGAAGGGCATAAGGCAGGATTGAGAGATGGACGAGACAGTCGAGGTGAAAGCCCCGTCAAACTTCTTAGAGCGAATCATCGAGGATGACCTTGCCGCCGGCAGGGTCCCGAACAATATGATCATCACCCGGTTTCCCCCGGAACCGAACGGATATCTGCACATCGGCCACATCAAGTCGATCTGCCTGAACTTCGGTCTGGCTGAGAAGTACCAGGGGCGCTGTAATCTGCGCTACGACGATACCAACCCCGAGAAGGAGGAGCTCGAGTACATCGAGTCCATCAAACGGGACATCCATTGGCTCGGCTTCGATTGGGGGGAACATGAGTACTACGCCTCCGACTACTACGGCCAGCTTCACCAGATCGCCGTGCGCCTCATCGAGGAGGGAAAGGCCTTCGTCGATGAGCTCAGCGCCGAGGAGCTGAAGGAGTATCGCGGCACCCTCACCGAGCCCGGCAAGAACAGCCCCTGGCGGGACCGTCCCATCGCGGAAAACCTCGCCCTCTTCGAAGAGATGCGCCAAGGCAAGCACGCGGAGGGTTCGATGGTCCTTCGGGCCAAGATCGACATGGCCAGCCCCAACATGAACCTGCGTGACCCCACCCTCTACCGGATCAAGTTCGCCCATCATGTGCGCACCGGGGATGAGTGGTGCATCTACCCGATGTACGACTTCACCCACCCCATCAGCGACGCCATCGAGGGCATCACCCACTCGATCTGCACCCTTGAGTTCGAGGACCACCGCCCCGCCTACGACTGGGCGACCGAGATCGACGGCATCGAGCACGCGCCCCACCAGTATGAGTTCGCCCGGCTGAACATCACCTATATGGTGATGAGCAAGCGCCGTCTCCTCAATTTGGTGAAGCTGGGCATCGTCGACGGATGGGATGACCCGCGCATGCCCACCATCAGCGGCATCCGCCGCCGTGGCTACTCGCCCGAGTCGATGAAGGACTTCGTCTCCCGCGTCGGCGTCGCCAAATCCGAGAGCGTGGTCGACTACTCGCTGCTTGAGTTCTGTGTCCGGGAGGACCTCAACAAGAGGGCCAAGCGCCTCATGGCCGTCCTCGACCCGATCAAACTCATCATCGACAACTATCCAGAAGAGAAGGTCGAGTACTTCGAGGCGGTGGACAACCCCGAAGATCCTGAAAGCCCGACCCACCAGATCCCGTTTACCCGCGAGCTCTACATCGAGAGCGAGGACTTCTCCCTCAACCCGCCGAAGGGGTATCACCGCCTCTACATCGGCAACGAAGTACGGCTCAAATACGCCTACTACGTCACCGCCACCTCGGTCGAGCAGGATGAGGACGGGAAGATCGTCGCGGTGCACTGTACCTACGACAGCGAATCACGGGGCGGTACGACCGCTGATGAGCGACGGGTGCGGGGGACGAGCCACTGGGTCAGCGCCAGCGAGGGCGTCGAAATCGAGGTACACCTCTACGACAAGCTCTTCGAGAGCGAATACCCCGGTCAGGCCACCGGCAACTACCTTGACGACCTGAGCGAAGGATCGCACGTCATCCTCACCAACGCAAAGGCGGAGGTGGAGATCCTCAAGGCTCAGGTGGGAGACTACCTGCAGTTCATCCGAAACGGCTACTTCTGCCTGGACAGCAAGAGCTGGGAGCAGGGCAACCGGGTCTACAACCGCACTGTGACGTTGCGCGACTCCTGGGCCAAGATGAAGCAGAAGATGGGATTGTGAGCTACGGGGGACGGTGCGTTCCCCATCTTTCATGGAGGAGCAATGGACTACTTCTTCGACCAGCACTTTCACCTGATGGATATCTCGCACCCCAACCTCATCAGCTTCTTCGGCTCGATCGAGAGCGGGGTGGCCGAGCTCTTCACCAGCGGAGCCTTGCTTCCCTCCTACATCCTTACCCCAAAGACGCGCAGGACCCACACCCTGCTGTCGCGCATCACCAACACGCTTACGACCTTCGCCCAGCCCATCGGAGCCACCCTCCTCATGATGGAAGACGATCTCTCGGGTGCCTACACCTCCCACGACGAGGAGGCGCTCTACCCCGAAAACCCGTACATCCGTGAGGGCAAGCTCCACTTCCGCAACCGCAGCTACGACAAGGTGGCGCTGTGCCCGATGTTGATGGACTTCTCCGCCTCCCCCACCAGCGGGCAATCGCTCTACTACCCCACCCCCAAGAAAGAGAAGATCCTCACCTACATCGACGATACGCTCCAGGGCTTTGAGCACTACCGTTCCCATCATCCTGACGGACTGTTCGAGTTCTTCCCCTTCGTCGGCATCAACCCGCCGATGCACTCCCTCTCCTTCATCAAGGAGATTCTCTCCACCTTTGTGGTGACCGGCAAAAACAAGGCACGTGGCAAGCGCCGCTTCTACGGCATCAAGGTCTACCCGCCACTTGGGTACGACCCGTGGCCCAGCGACAAGGAGGAGCGGGCGAAAGTCATAGCCATCTACGAGTTCTGCACCGAACACTCGATTCCCATCATGACCCACTGCGATGACCAGGGCTTCCGCGGCCTGACGGCAAAGGAGGCATGGCGGGTCAGTGAGCCCGATGCCTGGCGCCCGGTCTTGGCCCAGTTCCCGATGTTGGCCATCGACTTCGCCCATTTCGGGTGGCAGTACACCCCGCTCCAGAAGAATCCGATCACCGTGCTCACAAGCCTGGCCAACAAGGTGCCCGACTCCTCATGGTTCTACCAGATCATCGAACTGATGAAGAGCTATCCGAACATCTACGCCGACGTCTCTTTCAGTGGGGCAAACATCAGTTTCTACAACGAGCTCTCAAACTTTTTGGAGAGCCTCGACAGTGAGGTGCGCGAAACCATCAGTAACCGCATCCTCTTCGGCACGGACTTTTCGGTCAATTTGATGAAGGTTGAATCCTATACCTCCTACTATCGTCTCTTTGAAACATCCCCCTTCGACGACGAGGATGTCCACCGCATCGTGCATACCAATCCGATGCGGTACATGCGCATGCAATGATGAACGGCAGGCGTATGCCTGCCGTCCCTCACTACTTTCACTCTTGTTTAGTAGTTCTTCGCTGCGATCTCGAAGTACGCCTGCGGATGTGCACAGACGGGGCAGATGCCGGGGGCCTTCTTGCCGACGACGATGTGGCCACAGTTGGAGCAGACCCAGATCTGGTCTCCATCACGGCTGAACACCAATCCATCCTCCACGTTCTTCAAGAGGTTGAGGTACCGCTGCTCGTGGTGCTTCTCAATGGCTGCGACCATTTCAAAGAGGGTAGCAATCTTGTTGAAGCCCTCTTCACGGGCGTCCTTGGCAAAGTTGACATACATCTCGGTCCACTCGTAGTGCTCACCCTCTGCTGCTGCCTTGAGGTTGCTGGCGGTATCCTGAACCTCACCACCCTCCTGCAGGAGCTTGAACCAGATCTTTGCGTGCTCTTGCTCGTTGAACGCAGTCTCCTCAAAGAGTTTGGCAATCTGTACATACCCCTCTTTGCGAGCCTTGGAGGCAAAATAGGTGTACTTGTTCCGCGCCATCGACTCACCGGCGAACGCTTCATTCAAGTTTGCTTCCGTCTTCGATCCTTTCAATTCCATTCTTTACTCCTTCACTGCTCTTGGGCAGCGCGCTTAATTTGACAATCGGGACAAATCCCGTTGAACACGATTTCATAGGAGGACAGCTCATAGCCATGGGTATCCATCGGCCGTGCTTCCAGGTTGATCTCATCGTAGAGATTGACGTCCCCTACCCTGCGACAGTCTGTACACTGAATGTGATAGTGCTTGCCGAGGCAGTGATCGAAGTGATCAGGTCCACCGAGCACCTTTATTCGCCGCACCCGCCCTTCATCGACGAGCATATTGAGGTTCCGGTACACCGTCGCCCGGCTGATGGACGGGTGCAGGGCCGCGATGCTCTCATAGATTTCCTCCGCATTGGGGTGGTTGTCCACGGAGCTCACCGCATCCCACACCAAGCCTTTCTGTATCGTTTGTCGTTTTCCGCTCATGTTACTTCCTAAATGATATCAAATATCATTAGTATGATAGACTGTTAGGAATTAGGTGTCAACAATTATACGGGCAAAACAAGACCGATTGAGACATCATCCCCGTTTCCCAGAGCTCTCCGTCTCCGACTTCGCGATGGATCCACTGAGAAAGAGCGACGCCTTCGCCAGTGTTGGGCCAGTCATCTCGTAGAGCACCGCACTCGACAAAATGATGGTGTTGAGCAGCGTCGCCATGTCGGCGGGCAGGAGGCGTTGGCCAAGGGCGGCCAACCCGATGGACACCCCGGCTTGTGGGGTGAGCGCCATACCGAGGTAGTTGCGGATCTCCTTGTCCATCTTCATCATCGAGGCGCCGGCATAGGAACCGATGTATTTGCCGACGATGCGGATGAAGAAGTAGAAGACGCCCATGAGGCCGGCGGTTCGCAGCATGGAGAGGTCCAACTTCATGCCGCTGACGACGAAAAAGATGAGGAGCACCGGGGGGGCGAAGAAGTTCAGGAGGCGGAAGAGCTGCTCGTCGTCACTGATGTTGCGATAGGTTCCTCCGAGGACCATACAGGAGAGCAACGGCGAGACACTGAGCACCGAGCAGACCCCCGAGAGACCGAGGATGGCGATCATCAGGACGACGAGGCGATGGTCATCGCTGTTGCGCTTGGCGATGAGGTACTTGAGGCCAAAGGCGGTACCGAATCCCAGGGCGATGGAGAGTCCGTTCTTGAAGAGGGGCAAGAGGAGCGTGGAGAGACTCAGATGCCCCGTCTCGATGGCTTGCAGGAAGGCGGCGCTGACGCTGAACGCGATCAGGGCAAAGGCATCGTCGAGGGCGGTGACCTGGAGGATCGTGTCGACGAATGGGCCCTTTGCGTTGTATTGGCGGATGGTCATCATCGTGCTCGCGGGAGCGGTGGCCGACCCGATGACCCCCAAGAGGACGCAGAAGGGCCACGGAAGGCCGAAGAGGTAGTGCATCGAGAGCGTGACGATGATCAGGGCTCCTGACGCCTCTGCGATGGTGAGCACCACCGCCTTGACCCCATTTGACTTCAATTCGCTGATCTTGAAGAACTTACCAACCGAGAACGCGATGATGGCCAGAGCGATGTCGGTGACGAAGTCGAGGCGCTGCACCGTCTCGACGTCCACCCACTTGAGGACGCTCGGTCCGATGAGGATGCCGGCGAGCAGATAGCCGGTCACGTGCGGCATCTTGAAGAGCTTGGTGACCCGCGTCATGAGGAAGCCGACTCCAAGGATAAGCGTGAGCAGCAAAATCGTATGGGCGCTATCAGGGATCGAGATGAATTGAGAGATGTACTCCATGGGCTGGCCTCCTTCTGGAATAGTAATTGAGCGAGGATTACAAACTTGAACTGGACAATGGAATAGTACACAATTCTTTCTAGTAAATCAAATTAGATATATTAATAGGAGTATAAATTATTTTGATTGTCTCCCTGTCGTCACCAGGGAACCCGCCCATTGCGCTTCTTCGGTGCAAATCTACACTCCCACCGTCACTTCGGTAGCACGAAATCCACCGGGTACAATCCGATACGGAGCAAAAAGAAACCGCCCGGTCAGTGGGGCGGTCAACATCACCATGGGTGCGGGGGTCAGGAGGCGCTGGACCCCTTTGTCGGCACACTATCCTTGGTCACCGCCCCACTCAAATAGAGTGATGCCTTGGCCAGACCGGGGCCGGTCATCTCATAGAGCACAGCGCTGGAGAGGATGATGGAGTTGAGCAGCGCGGCAGAATCAGGGGGCAGCAGGCGCTGGCCAAGGGCGGCGAGGCCGATTGAGACACCGGCTTGGGGGGTCAACGCCAAGCCTAGGTAGTTCCTCACCGGAGTCTCCAGCTTGAGGACCGTCGCTCCGGTGAATGCGCCGAGGTACTTGCCGATGAACCGGATGAAGAAATAGGCTATTCCCATGAGTCCGGTTACGCGGATCATCTGCAGATCCAGCTTCATGCCGCTGACGACGAAGAAGATGAGGAGCACTGGGGGGGAGAAGAAGTTCAGGAGGCGGAAGAGTTGCTCGTCGTCACTGATGTTGCGGTACGTACCCCCCAAGACCATACAGGCAAGCAGGGGCGAGACGCTGAGGGCCGAACAGACACCGGCGATGCCGACAATGGCAATCATCATCACCACGAGGCGATGGTCATCGCTGTTGCGCTTGGCGATGAGGTATTTGAGCACAAAGGCGGAACCGAACCCGAGCGCAATGGCGATGAAGTTCTTCACCAACGGCAGGACCAGGAGGAAGAGGCTGAAGTGCCCCGTGTCGATGGCTTGCAAAAACGCCGCACAGACGTTGAAGGCGATCAAGGCGAATGCGTTGTCCAGGGCCGAGACCTGGAGAATCGTATCGACGAAGGTGCCCTTGGCGTTGTACTGACGGATGGTCATCAGGGTGCTGGCTGACGAGGTGGTCGATCCGATGACCCCCAAGAGCAGGCAAAACGGCCACGGGAGGGAGAAGAGGAGGCGCATGAGGAGCATCACGGCGATGAGGGCGCCGAGCGCTTCAAAGAGCGTGAGGCCCACCGCCTTCATGCCGTTCGACTTCAGCTCGCTGAGTTTGAAGTACTTGCCCACGGAGAACGCGATGATCGCCAAGGCGATGTCGGTCATGAAGTCGAGGTTTTGGACCGTTTCGACAGTGACCCACCCCAGGAGGCTTGGACCGATCAGGATACCGGCAAAGATATAGCCGGTCACATGGGGCATCTTCGCCAATTTAGTGACACGCGTCATGAGGAACCCTGCGGTAAGGATCAGCGTAAGGAGAAGTATGGACCTGGTGTTCCCATTAATAGAGATGAAATGGCTAAGAAGCTCCATCAGCAGCAGGACAAACGCATGAAACAGGCCTAAGTAATTGACCGAGAAAAAATAGCCAACCGAAGAAACTGGAAAAATTGAAAATATTTCTGGTGTATTCGGTGGTTTTCTTATATAATGTATTACACAGTGTGTAATACTTGGAGGTGTTATGGCGTATCCCGACTGGGTCATGGAACACAAGAAGAAGGGGATGTATGTCAACAAGGTCAACGAGACCACCTACCGCATCTACCGCGGGCACTCCGAGCGGGTGAAGGGTACGGACAAGGTCAGGCGGGTCGTCGACGAGTACATCGGTACCATCACCGAGGCTGACGGGCTCATCCCGACCAAGGCGAAGGTCAAGGGGTCGGTGCGCTCACTGCGCAGCGGCGGCTATGCCCTCATCAGATGGTTCTGTCGCAGCCAGATGGAGGGGATCCTGCGCCGCCATGGGGCCGAGGGGGCGGCGATCGTCGCGGGGGCGGTCCTGCAAGTGCTGTACGGGGAAGCAAATGAGCTGGTGTATGAGAACGACTGGGTGTCCGTAGTGCATCCCGGCCTCTCCTTCCCGCTTGAGCCTGCCCTCGCCGCTGAGGCGGCGCGGGTGGCGCGCGGGATGGGCAGCACGCTCTCCTCGGCCCTGGGCGACGGCCTGGGCGGCCTGCTGCAGGCCTCGGGGTACGTGTGCAGGGTCTGGGTCAACGGGCAGTGGGTGGACGCCGAGATACCGGGGGCGTGCAGGGCGCTTGCACTCTCCCATGGGTTTGGATGGGAGGCATGAGGATGAAGGAAGAGAGCATGAGGGGGCCGGACCTGTTTTTGGAGATTCGCGAGGCGCTGGACCTCGCCGGGCCGTTGAGGCCGGAGCGCAAGGGCACGAGGAAGACCATCAACCGGCTGGTGAGCATCCTCGAGGCGCGCGTCGACGACCCGCGCATGAGGGGCAAGGTATCCTATCCGCTGACTGAGGTCATCACGCTGGCCTTCTTCGCCGTGCTGGGCGGGGCCCTCACGTTCCAGGAGATGGAGGCGATGTGCACCTACAAGGAGGCGTACTTCAGGAAGTTCCTGCCGCTCAAATCGGGAATTCCTTCCCACGACACGTTTTGCCGGGTCTTCTCCCTCATCGACATGGGCCAGCTCAACGGGGCAATCGTCGAATTCCTCGTGCAGTCCATGGACGACCTGCGCAAGGCGCTGGGGATCACCAAGCCCATGGTGGTCCAGTTGTGCGTGGACGGCAAGGAGGCGAGGGGCTCGGGCAGGAAGGCGGATGCCTCGGGCAACGCGACGAGGAACATCCAGACCCTCCACGTCTATTCGTCCTACGACGGCATCTGCCTCAAGTCGGAGCAGATCGACTGCAAGAGCAACGAGATCCCCAAGGCGCAGGAGGTCCTCGCGACCATGGACCTGGAGGATACGCTCGTCTCGTTCGACGCGATGAACACGCAGAAGGAGACCATCGAGGTCATCATCTCACGCAAGGGGCACTACATCGGCGGCTTGAAGGGCAACCACAAGACGCTGCTCGGCGAGTGCGAGGCCTATTTCACCCCCGAGTACCTCCAGGAGACCGAGAGCGACCCGGATCTGTACTACCGGACGTTCGAGAAGGCCCACGGGCAGACGGAGGAGTGCATCTACACGCTCGCGAAGGTGGTCGACAAGGACAACAGCTTCTTCTCAGACTGGCTGGGGCTGAACGCGATCGTCCGGTTCGAGAAGAACACGGAGGCCTTGAACACGGGGGAGAAGACCCACGAGGTGCGCCACTACATCACCAGCCTCGATTCCAATGCGGCCATCTGCGGCAAGGCGATCCGGGAACATTGGCAGGTGGAAAATTCCCTTCACGGCCTGACAGACATCATTTTCGGTGACGACGACAACACCACGGTAAACCGCAGGGCGAGCGGCAACCTGTCTTTGATGAAGAAGATGTCCGTGTCCCTGTACCGGTTGATGAAGCCCATTGACAACGTAAAGACGCTCAGCAGGGTCAAGGCCAGTTTCCTCTGGGCCTACGAGGACACCCTGGAACGGATGCTCAGCGTATGCGACGGGAAATCCATCCGTACAGCCCTGGAGGATTCGCTGAAAACACGATAGCGCCTTCGGTTCTTTGCCATTCCCATCCGCCTTGAGGCACCCGAGCCCCCATTTCTCCCTCGGGTGTCTCGTCATGTACTGGCTCCTCCCCTCCCGCCCAGAATCGCCTCCTCATGGCTTCCATGTTTTGTCAATGCCCATTTCATGCGTTTGTCCTGCTTTTTATATGGGGTACTTGTTCTTGTCACACAAAACACCGTATAATCCCACGCTAGTGGTATATGGATACCCCAATGTCATGGTAATTGGGCACAGCGTGCACCAATGAGAGTACAAGGAGTTCACAATGAGTGACAAACGAAGTTTGACGGCAGTCGAGCGGACTGAGGATTTCGGGAGCGCTGGATCGCGCAGAGTGTTGCGCAGCGGCCGGATCCCGGCAGTCATCTACGGCAAGGAAGAGCATCTGCACATCACCCTCGACGCCCATGAGTTTACCTACAAGATGCGCCACTTCACCGAGACGGCGCTGCTCCAGATCATGGTCGGCAAGAAGAAGCATGAGTGCTTGATGAAGTCGTACCAAGAGGATTTGATCCGTGGTCAGATCAAGCACGTTGATTTCTATGAAGTGACCCGAGGCCAGACCCTGCGCACAATGGTTTCCATCACGCTGGTCGGCAACCCGGTTGGAACCCGTGAAGGGGGCGTGCTCGAGCAGGTTCTCTACGAGACCGAGATCGAATGTCTGCCCCAGGACCTTCCCGAGACCCTCCATGTCGATGTCTCAGCTCTTGGGATCAACCACAGCCTCCCCCTCAGTGAGGTCGTCATACCCGCAGGCGTCAAGCTGCTCGACGATGTGAACAAGACCGTCGCTTCAGTGAAGACGGTGCGTGTTGAAGTGGTCGAAGAGGAAGAGACCGAGACAGAGGAAGTGGCCGAAGAGGCCGAGAGCGAGGAGTAAGCCATGGTGCTTGTCCTTGGGCTGGGAAACCCTGGGACCAAGTATGAGCATACCCGTCACAATGTCGGCGCTCTCGCATTGGAGTCGTGTGCAGCGTTTTTTCAACTCCGTTTGAAAAAACGCTGTTTTCGTCTCTACCGCCGCGCGACGGTGGATGACCGGGCGCTCTTGGTCCAAAGCCTGACCTACATGAACAAGAGCGGAGCGGTGCTCAGGTACTTTCCCGCGCTCCCCCTGGTGGTCCTCTGTGACCAGATGGATCTGCCGGCGGGGAAGATTCGCCTCAGACGGGGAGGATCGTCGGCGGGACACCGCGGCCTCTCCTCGGTGATGGAACAGAAGGGCGATGGGGATTTCATCCGCATCTACATCGGCATCGGGCGTCCGAAGGAAGGGAAGACGGTCATCGACCACGTGCTGGGAACCATCGATGACGATGCGATATGGGCCGGCATCGCCCGTGCGGGATTGGCCCTCGCCTCCCTGATCGAGGGAAAGAGCTTTGAGGAGGTGGCCAATGAATACAATTGACATAGATTTGCTCGGGTTCCTCGACCTGTACTTCAGTGAGGAGGAGATTGACCGCCGCTGTCCGATGGCCGTCGCCTTCTCCGGCGGCAGCGATTCGCTCGCGCTCCTCCATGCCCTTCCCGGGATCATCGGGCAAGAGTCGATCGATGCCTTCTATGTGAACCACCACCTCCGCCCTGCGGAGGAGCTGGAGAGCGAGATCGCCCGCAACCGGGAGAACTGCCGCATCATCGGTGTGCGGTTCACCGTCCTCGACCTCAAGGCGGGGCGTGTAGTCGATGAGGCGAGGCGGCGCGGACGGGGCATCGAGGAGGCGGCCCGGTTGCTCCGCTACGAGGCGCTGGCCGAGGCGTGCCGTGAGCGGGAGATCCCCTATCTGCTCACCGCCCACAACAGCGACGACCAGCTGGAGACGCTCTTGATGCGCATTGGCCAAGGGTCCAGCCTCAGTGCGCTGGGCGGGATCCGCCGGAGGCGTGACCTGGGCGGCGTCGAACTGCTCAGGCCGCTGCTCGAGGTGAGCCACGGTGAGTTGGAGGCGTATGTGGCGGACAAGGGACTTGTGTGGTCACAGGATTCGACGAACCAGGAGGGGCGCTTCCTGCGCAATGCGCTGCGCCACGAGGTGAAGAAACCGCTGCTCACCCTCTTCCCGAACGCCCGCTGGGCGGCCCATGTCCTCACCACCCGGTTCACGAAGGTCTCGCATCTCTTGGAGAGGCTGACCGACGAGGCCATGGAGAAGGAGGTGGGACTCTTCGACGATGTCGTCGCCTTCTCGCTTCGCTGGTACTACGATTTGGACGCGGCGCTCCAGGAGCTGGTCATCTATCGGATGGTCGCCCACTTGCTCAAAGGAGGGGAGCGGATATCCCGCACCACCTACTTGAGGATCGCCTATGCCCTGGACGATTTCATCTGGGGGAGGCGGACCGTCTATGTGTGTGATGATCTGCAGATGAAGTACAAGATGGGAACGGTGTTTATTACGGTGATCGAGCCTGCGTGGTCGTTCTGTACCCGCCTGGTCGATCCTACCTTGGTACGCTCCATTCCCATCTCAGAGGGTATCGAGATCGTCATAGGCAAGATCACGAAACGGTCGGTCTATCCCAAGGCGCTGCAGATCGATGCGTCCTCACTGAAAAACCCGGTCATCCGCAGTGTGGTCGCCAGTGACGAGATCACCCTGGAGGGCGGCACGGTGCGGGTGGGAAAGCTGCTCTCGTCGATGGGCATCACCCGTCATCAACGTCCCTCGGTGCCGGTTTTGGTCGACCAAAGCGGTGTCGTAGCGGTGTTTGGGGCTGCGTTTGGAGGGCGTGACCGCCTCGCGGTACGCTTCAAAGCTCCTCTTGCCCATGGGTTTACAAATATATATAGTAGTAGCAGAAGGGATGTATATTGTGAAGATGAGTAATGAGAGCCAAGAGGGCGACAAGAAGTCCCCCAACGAGGACCCTAGACAGTTTTGGCAGGGGCCGTCCAAGGATGGGGGCAAACCATCGTTCAAACCGCCGAAGAATCGCGTGGCACTGGTGGTGTTCGTCACCCTGGCAATCCTTTTTGCCTATATGTTTTTCGATTCCGCCGGTGGGCGGAGCGAGCAATCGGTTCCGTATACGACCTTCATCAGCTATGTCGAAGCAAACCAGGTCAGCCAGGTGGAGATCAAGGAGCAGTCACAGGTTCGGTTTGTCCTGAAGAACGGCATCGCTGCCCAGACCCGGATCCCGTACTTTGACGAAACGCTGCTGTCGACACTGAAGGAGAAGGGGGTCTCCGTCACCGGGACGGTGGCTGAGATCTCGGTCCTGCAGGTCGTGTTGCAGCTCTTGCCGTGGATCATCTTCATCGGCTTCACCATCATGCTCTACCGCCAGTCCAGTGGCCTCAACGGAAAGATGATGTCCACGTTGGGCAAGAGTCGGGCCAAGGAGTACATGGAGGGCGATACCAAGATCACCTTCGCCGATGTCGCCGGCCAGGTAGAGGCCAAGTATGAGCTGGAGGAGGTCGTGGAATTCCTCAAACGTCCCGACCAATTCACCAAAATTGGGGCGAAGATCCCCCGTGGTGTGATGCTCGTCGGCCCTCCGGGAACCGGAAAGACCCTCCTGGCCAAGGCGGTCGCCGGCGAGAGTGGGGTCTCCTTCTTCCACACCAGTGGCTCGGACTTCGTCGAGATGTTCGTCGGCATGGGGGCGGCACGGGTACGCGACCTCTTTGAACAGGCGCGCAAGAATGCGCCCTGCATCCTCTTCATCGATGAACTCGATGCAGTGGGACGCACCCGAGGCGGTGGACTGGGTGGTGGAAACGATGAGCGGGAACAGACGCTCAACCAAATCCTCGTCGAGATGGACGGGTTCTCCACCACCGCGGGCGTCATTGTCATGGCGGCGACCAACCGACCCGATATCCTTGACCCCGCGTTGCTGAGACCGGGGCGCTTCGACCGTCAGGTCGTCGTCGACCTGCCGGACATCGTCGAACGCGAGGCGATTCTGAAGATCCATACCCGCAAGATCACGCTCGACGATGACGTGGACCTCAAGCGGCTCGCCCGTGGCTCGGCGGGCACCAGTGGCGCCGACCTCGCCAACCTCGTCAACGAGGCGGCGCTCTTCGCCGCCCGACGGAGCAAAACGGTGGTGAGCATGGCCGAGATGGAGGATGCACGCGACAAGATCCTGCTCGGTGTCGCCCGCAAGAGCCGGGTGATGAGTGAGGATGAGAAACGCGCCACCGCCTACCATGAAGCGGGGCATGCGCTGCTCCACTACCACCTGAAGAACCTCGACCCGCTGCACAAGGTGACGATCATTCCGCATGGGCGGGCGCTGGGCTTGACGGTGAGTCTGCCCGAGCGTGACGCCTATACGAAGACCCGGTCCATGCTCCAGGATTGGATCAAGGTGACGATGGGCGGGTATGTGGCGGAGGACCTCGTCTACGGTGAGACGACCACCGGCACGAGCAACGATATCAAGCAGGCGACGAACCTCGCCAGGCGGATGGTCACCGAGTGGGGGATGAGCGAGCTTGGCTTCATCAACCTCGGCGACGAGGACGAACCGCTCTTCTTGGGTCGGGAGATCACCCAGCACAAGCACTACAGTGAGGAGACGGCGCGGCGCATCGATGTCGAGATCCACAAGATCCTCGACTCAGCGATGGCCGATACCCGCTCCATCCTGACTGAGCACCGCGACCAATTGGACCGCCTGACCGAAGCGTTGATCGAGCGGGAGACGCTCGAGGACCGCGATGTCCGCCTTCTCTTGGGCTTTGACCCGATCGAAGAAGAAGCACAGAAGGACAAAGGCGAGCCTACTACTTAGGAGTACTATGGGTACCGATATTTCATTGACGCGCAACTTCTGCATCATTGCGCATATCGACCATGGCAAGTCCACGCTTGCCGACCGCTTCATCGAGAAGGCCCAGCTCGCCACCAACAGGGGAGGCGAGCAAGCCCAGATTCTCGATGGGATGGACATCGAGCGCGAGCGGGGCATCACCATCAAGAGCCAGGCGGTCACCATCCCTTACACCGCCAAGGATGGGAAAACCTATGAGTTGAATCTCGTCGACACGCCCGGCCACGTGGACTTCTCCTATGAGGTCAGCCGGGCGATCAGCAGCTGCGAGGGTGCGCTCTTGCTCATCGATGCCGCCCAAGGGGTCGAGGCGCAGACGCTGGCCAACCTCTATATGGCGATGGAGCACGACCTCTCCATCATCCCGGTGATCAACAAAGTCGACCTGATCTCAGCCGACATCGAGGCGTGCCTGCACCAGATCGACCACGACCTCGGCTTGGACAGCGACCTCGCCGTCAAGGTCAGCGCAAAGACCGGTTTCGGGGTCGATGCGCTCTTCGAGGCGATCGTCGATCAGATCGAAGCGCCCACGGGCAGAGACAGCGATCCGCTTCGTGCCCTGATCTTCGACTCCCACTACGACCCGTACCGCGGTGTCATCGTCCACTGCCGGGTCTTCGACGGGGTGATGAAGACGGGCAGTGAGATCCGCTTCATGCATACCGGCGGGGTCTACAAGGTGGAGGAGGTCGGGATCTTCCAGCTCGACCTCATCAAGGGCAAGGAGCTGGAAGCCGGCGATGTCGGCTATGTCATCACGGGGGTGAAGACCATCAGCGACGTGCGCGTCGGCGATACCATCACCACCGTCACCGGGGGGGCCAAGAATCCGCTGCCCGGTTTCAAGGACGTCAAACCGGTGGTCTTCAGCTCAATCTATCCAATCGATACCAACGACTACGAGGAGCTGGTCAACGCGATGGAGCGCCTGAAGCTCAACGACGCCTCCCTCGTCTATGAGAAGGACAGCTCGGCGGCCCTTGGCTTCGGCTTCCGCTGTGGGTTCTTGGGCATGCTCCACCTGGAGGTCGTGCAGGAGCGCATTGAGCGTGAATTCGGCCTCTCGATCATCTTCACCAGCCCGTCGGTCAAGTACAATGTCCACCTCAAGGGGGGCAAGGTCGTCGAGATCGACAACCCGCTTGAGTACCCCGATCCGATGCGCGTTGAGTTCGCCGAGGAGCCGTACATCCAGGCGGCCATCATCACCCCCACCACCTATGTGGGACCGATCATCAACCTCTGCATCGAGAAGCGCGGGGTGCAGACGGCGATGAACTACCTCGATGAGAAGCGGGTCGAGCTCGTCTACGAGATGCCGCTTGCGGAGGTGCTCTTCGAGTTCTACGACCGACTCAAGTCGATCAGCCGAGGGTACGCATCCTTCGACTACCAGGTCATCGGCTACAAGAAAACGGACTTGGTGCGCCTCGATATCCTGGTAAATGGCGAGCCGGTCGATGCGCTGAGCCAGCTGGTCTTCCGAGCAAACAGCCAGAGCCGGGGCCGGCAGGTCTGTGAACGCCTCAAGGGGGAGATTCCCCGCCAACAGTATAAGATCGCCATCCAAGGCGCCATCGGAGGGACCATCGTGAGCCGGGAGACGATCAGTGCGTTCCGCAAGGACGTCACCGCCAAGTGTTATGGTGGTGACATCAGCCGGAAGCGCAAGCTGTTGGAGAAGCAGAAAGAGGGCAAGAAGCGCATGAAGATGGTCGGCAACGTCGAGATTCCTCAGAGCGCGTTCCTTGCCGTCCTCAAGAGCGATGAGGCCAACAAGTAGGAGTTTCTTGCCCGCCCTTGACGGGACGTGTATACTCGTATGATAAGGAGAGGCAATGATTGACGTACAACGGGTGGCGAAGACCGCACAGGGAGATGATATTCTCCTTCTGACACTGCAGAACAATGGGATCGTCGTGCAGTTGCTCAGTCTTGGGGCGATTGTGAAGACAATCAAGACAGCCGATCGGAACGGAGAGGTGCGCGACATCGTCCTGGGCTTTGACAACCCGCTGGACAACCTGACGTCCACCGCCTACTTCGGACAGGTCGTGGGTCGGTATGCAAACCGCATCGGCGGCGCATCCTTCACCTTGGACGGGGAAGCGTACACCTTGTCGGACAACGATGGGGGGAACACCCTGCACAGCGGGCCCTCGAACTG
>Ga0209718_1000148_pt1 | contig 100144 bp, 93 predicted proteins | sample AD_JPNAS1_MetaG_FD_184420 | JGI IMG/M metagenome (GOLD analysis project Ga0209718, IMG submission 184420) | Active sludge microbial communities of municipal wastewater-treating anaerobic digesters from Japan - AD_JPNAS1_MetaG (SPAdes) (version 2) | ecosystem: Engineered > Bioreactor > Anaerobic...
ATTCAGTTGCAGTTAGAGCTTTATCAAATAAATGGATCAGGGTAATTTACAAACTTTGGAAAGAAGAAATTATTTACGAAGAATCGAAAAAAGTTACCGCTGCTGCTTGACATAGTGGGTGTGTCCGACCGGAGGCGGCAAAACGATGTTGAAAGCAGCCAAGAATGACCCTCTCACATTTTTGATCTTAATGCATAATCCATAGAATCATCTGATACACAATGCTATACATTATGAAAAATAATCCTTGCATTTAGAATACATTTTCTAATATTTTGAAACTGACGAGGGAAAAAATGTTCGGGCCTTTCGGCGATTATGTAATTCCATGGTACGGGCGCGAACTTGAGCGCATCGAAAAAATAAAACCGCAGAATGAGATAGAACGTTTTGATTTGCTTAAACGTGTCGAAGATTTGCGTGTTGAAATTTATGATCTCAAAGATGAAGGTTTTGCTGATCTAAGCGCGGAATTTCAGAAAAAACACCGCGCACTTGACCGTCTTGATATATTATATAAATCATTACATAAAATCGGAGATGAATTCCGTCTTCATCCGCTTCCCCGCGCAGACCGTCTTGTACCTGATTCTCTTTTATCTGATTCAAAGGAATTCGGCGAACCGCAGCCTCTTTCGGATTACCTGGAACATCTGGAAAACTTAACATATTCAGATGTCATAACTGATATCAGTGAATCACCTGAATTCAGACCATGGAGAGAAGCCTCTTTTCTTATTCTAAAACAGCAAACGGGATTTGCTGAATTAGTTTTGAAAAATAAGTTTGATCTGCTTATAGCTCTTCTAAGGGACATGCTTCCGCAGTATCTCATTTCACGCTGGAAGAAAATATCTGCATTGGCTCTTCCGCTCGGGCGCTCTTACCTTAACAGATTCGGCGATAATTATGATGCATATGATCACATTACCGGACCGCTCTATGAAGCTTTAGAAAAGCATCCGGATAATTTCAATAAAATGTGGAAACTCGCCTGCGTTTCAATGCGAGAAAGGATATCCGGTGAAGCGAACATGAATTCACTCGCGGAAACACTGCGTGAAGAATTTAAACAAGTAAAAGATGCAGAAAATATACTCGTCATAGAAACAGGTCTTCAGGCGACAATGCCTCTTTTATTTGAGGGAGTTTTTGAAAAGAACAGTGAATGGCTGATGTTTACAGCTGCTCCATGGCTTCTCGATATTTATAAAGAAAGGCTTTTCTGTCATCAATACACAATGCTGAGACCATGCGAAACTCTATTCTGTTCAGACAGACTCTTTAAATTTCATTTTGAGAACAATAAAAGTTATGCGAGAGAAACACTTGATTCCACAGCGAGAAACCTCGCTTACTTCGAAATCGTCTCGCTTAAGAATCTGTGCTTGAATAATTACTGAAAATATTCAACAGCATTTTGAAATATTTTAAGTCCTTCACCGTATTCAGGAACCTTTTTGCCCTCACGCTCAAGCATTTCTTTCTGATATGTCCAGTCTTCTCTCTGGCAGAAATACAGATAACGCTCAGGGTGAGGCATCATTCCGAGAATTCTGCCCGATACGTCTGTTATACCCGCTATATCATCCATCGCACCGTTCGGATTAAACGGATATTCTCCTTTTGCGGGTGAACCGTTTTTCGAATATCTGAGAGCATCCTGTTTGTTTTCAACAAGACGTTTCATTACACTCTCTTCGGCATAGAAATTTCCTTCGCCGTGAGCGAAAGGAACATGAAGTGATTTTATTCCTCTCAGAAAAACAGAATTGTTTTCAGACACATTAAGGTCAACCCAGCCGCATTCGTATCTTCCGTGATTATTATGCTCTAGTGCGACATCGCCTTCACCGAGTTTTGAATATCCCGGAACGATTCCTATGTTTGAAATTATCTGAAAACCATTGCAGATTCCGATTACAAGATTATCTCCCGAAACGAATTCAGAGAACTCTTCAGAAAGATTATTTCTTATTTTGTTGGCATATGCTTTTCCGCTTCCGGTATCATCGCCGTAGCTGAACCCTCCTGGAAAAGCAATAATCCGGAATTGTTTAATAAGAGATTTGTTCTTTATAAGATCGTTTATATGAATTATCTCGGCTTCGCCTCCGGCGAGTTCAAACGCAAATTTTGTTTCCGCGTCGCAGTTGATGCCGTATCCAGTCATTATTAAAGCTTTTACTTTTGCCATTTGTTTCTCCGTCAGTATTTAGCCAGTCTTTTCTTATATACCGAATGAAGAAGAGATATTTCTTCGTCGATTATTGTTTTCCCGGAAATTCCCTTCACGCAAAGCTTCGAACCTTTAACTTCTCCGATCTGTTTTGCGTTTTCTCCCATAAGTTTTTCAAATCCGGCTTTCTTATCCTTTCTTACAGAACAGAGAATACGTCCCTGAGACTCAGAATAAAGAATTTCATCGTCTCGCAAATTTGAATCAGCAGATACTGAAGAAAGATCGATCTCCGCTCCTATGAGTCCGGCCATAGCCGAACGCGAAAGGGCAAATGCGAGTCCGCCGGTTTCAAGCGTGATAGAAGAAGCTATGAGAGATGAGCTAACCGCTTCTGAATATTTTTTGTAATATGAAATATATTTCTCACAATCTGTTGAAGGAACTACTCCGCCTTGAGAGATAATTCCCTTTTCAGAAAGATGAGAAAAGTATTCACTTCCGCAAAGTTCTTTTGAAGTTTTTCCGACAAGATATACGGCATCGCCTTCACTTTTGAAATCTATCGTCTGAGCTGTTCTAACATCATCGCACACCGCAATTGAAGAAACAAGCAGTGTCGGCAGTGCCGAAATTTTCACTTCCTTGAAAGACGAATCATATCCTTTGAAGTCATTGAACATGCTGTCTTTGCCCGAAACAAACGGAGCATTATAAGCTATTGCCGCGTCATAGCATCCTTTTGCTGCTTCTTTCAGCTGACCAAGACGCGCCGGATTAAGAGAATCGCACCAGCAAAAATTATCAAGTATTGCAATCTTGTTTATATTCGCACCGGAAGCTACAGCATTTCTGAAAGCCGTATCAATCGACGCAAGCGCCATTCTGTAAGGATCATGATCGGAATATGAAGGATACATTCCCTGAGAAAGAACCACTCCCTTATACGAATCAAAAAGAGGTTTAATTACACTTGTGTTTGAATTTACCCTTCCCTTACCCTGAAGAGGTTTTGTACAGCTGTTAGACAATACTTCGTGGTCAAACTGCTTTGAAATAAATTCAAATGATGACATGTTAAGTCTTCCAAGCATTTCTTTTAGAAGAACACCATGCTCAGGCTCGGCATAAGCCGGATGAGGATTGGAACATTTCTCGGTTACTGACGAAAGTATTTTTCGAGGAAGACCGTTATGAAGAAAATCCATATCAAGATCGAAGATCACTTCACCCTTGTATTTTACAATTGCGCGGGAAGAATCATTGAACGTTCCGATCACAGTAGCTTCAACTCCGCGGGATTTAAAAAGATCAATAAGTTTCTGGGCCTTTTCCGGCGAACACGAAAAAGTCATTCTTTCCTGTGATTCGCTCACCCAAATCTGCCATGGAGCAAGACCCGGATACTTGAGAGGAACCTTTTCGAGATCTACTACAAATCCGCCTGATTCCTTAGCCATTTCAGCAACCGAGCACGAAATTCCGCCCGCGCCGTTATCCGTTATTGAATTATAAAGTTCCATATCACGCGCTTCTTTAACAATCGCGTCACTCATCTTCTTCTGTGTGATAGGATCTCCGATCTGTACGGCTCCTGCGGGAGACCCTTCACTCAATGCTTCTGATGAAAAAGTAGCACCATGAATTCCGTCAAGACCGACTCTTCCGCCTGCAACCACGATCAGATCACCGTTTTGAGCTTTTTTAATATGAGACGGTTTTCCATTTATCTTCTTAGGAAGAAGACCGACAGTTCCGACGAACACAAGCGGTTTTCCTTTATAGCTTTTATCAAAATAGACAAATCCCTGAGGTGTCGGAATTCCGGATGTGTTTCCGCCGGAATTTACCCCCGAAACTACTCCTTCCATTATTCTGCGCGGAGAAAGCATTCTGCTCGATTTATCTTTAGATCGGTAAATAGGATCATTGTCTTCAGGATCAGCAAGGCAGAATCCGTATCTGTTAGCTATCGGAAGCGCGCCTAGACCGAATCCCATCTCGTCACGGTTTACTCCGACAATTCCTGTAATCGAACCTCCGAACGGATCGAGCGCCGACGGAGAATTATGGGTTTCAACCTTATCCGAAACCATGTAGTTTTCGTCGAATTCGATTCCGCCTGCATTATCCTCAAATATTGAAATACAGAAATTATCACCGCGGCGTTTTATTATTTCCATTGTTGCCGCGCGTATGTATTTCTTGAATACTCCGTCTTTCTCTCCGTCTATTTCAGCAGAGAAAATGGTATGCTTGCAGTGCTCGCTCCATGTCTGTGCAATGGCCTCAAGCTCGATATCGCGCGGCATTCTTTTCTCAACTTTCAGAAAATAATCCCTCACGGCATGCATCGATGGAAGATCAAGAGCAAGAGGTCCGCGGAAACCGCGTTCATCTTCTATTCCCATCTTCCCGAGTTTTGAAAGATATTCATCGTCATCAATTATTTTAACTTCATCTGCGGAAGCATGTTCTTTTACGTGAACAATCGGAAGATCGACACCGAATCCGCCGTTTTTTTCATAATCGCTTTTAGAAAATATTTTGGTTCGGTTTATAAGAGGATTGGACAATTCAGCAGAAATCATTTCAGCGGAATTTCCATCAGTTCCCTTGATAAAAAAAGTAACTGCTGAAAAAAATGATTTTTCACGGTCAAATTCTTTCTTGAAAAGATCTTCTGCTATTTCACGAACTGTATGAGCCACATTATCCGTAACTCCCGGAAGAAAACCGATTTCGAGCGCAAAATCAAAATTATTAAGGACATATGGTTTATCTATAACAAACTGCTGTGTTACCCTGTTCGTAAGAGCTGCTGAAAGCTTTTCGGCTTCTTCCGCAGACAAAGACGCGTTAACAATATAAGAGTCAGAAACATATATCTTTTCAACGGCATAACCGTAAGAATTCAGCCTTTTTTTCAGAGCCTCACCGCGGTAATCTTTTCCTTTTGAAAAAACATCAATACGGAAAACCGAATCTTTCATAGCAACCTCAAGTAGTTATTAATATTTCCATGCCGGACTTCCTTAAAGCGTGAAGCGGCTTCATTTTTTTAACAGGTATCTGCGGATAGCAGTAATTTCGCATGGCATCTTTCATAGCTCGATATTATGAGTAATTTTACACCTTTTTGTGTCAAGGAATAAAGTCGGGAAATCAATACCGGAAAAGCGAACTGATCCTCTTTTAACTCAATTTTCTTGCTTTTTTAAATATCATAACTTATAATGTAGACTCGCGTTGAGACAAAAACAAATTAACCGGCGGTTATGGAAAAATATAATTCCGACATTACCATACTTATAATTTCAAAAGATAATGTTCTTTCGGATGAAATGCTCAAACTGGCAGAAAACGAAGGTTATTCCTATATTTCAGTCGATTCATTTGACAAAGCCGCCGAACTTCTCGATTCAAAATCTGTCGACATAGTTCTTTCAGAATTATACGTCGGAAAAGATAATGCCTTTGAAATTATCGCTCATATCAATAAAATAGGTAAAATCACAAATACCATTCTCTTGGCTGAACATCCTTCTGCAGAATGCGTCATAAACGCGCTTAAATACGGTGCTTATGATTTCATTCCGAAACCTGCAGAAAATGACGCAATTATACTTGCTCTAAAAAGAGCGTCCGAAAACATCCGCCTCAGACGGGACAATATACGGCATTTTAAGGAATTATTCAAGCTCAATCAGCTCAAAAATGAATTTTTAGCCGTTGTTTCGCACGATCTTCGTTCGCCTCTTTCAAGCATTACAGGTTATGTTAATTACCTCATAAAAAAAGGCGATCTTTCAGAATTGCAGGAAAGATATCTCAATGTAATCAGGGACATTTCAGTAGATCTTTACGAACTCGTAAATCAGCTTCTTGACATTTCAAAAGTCGAAACAGGAATAATTAATATTCAGCGCGTCGAAACGAACATGGCTGAACTTATCAATACGAGCCTCAATAATTTTGTTCTACTCGGCATAGACAAAAATACCAGAATTGTGTTTTTCAACCGGCTCGAAAATACACATGCAATGGTTGACCGTGAAAAAATTCTTCAGGTTCTCAACAATGTCATCAGCAATTCGGTTAAATTTACTGAAAACGGCACAATAACCGTAACTGCAGAAACAAAAAACAGATACATTCACCTTTCCATTGAAGACACGGGGATAGGAATGGACAAAAATCAGATCGATAATCTGTTTACTCAATACGGCTACTCCCCGTCCCGCGGAACACGCGGTGAAAAAGGTAACGGACTCGGGCTTGTTATATGTAAAAAATTTATTGATCTCCACAACGGTTCAATAGAACTTGAAAGTGAAATAGGAAAAGGAACAAAATTCCTTATTACTATTCCGGAGAAATAAATGAAAATAATAAAAAGCGGCTCAGTCCGTTTGATTGCTGTTTTAGCTCTGATAAACTGCCTTTGCATAGCCTTAACCGGCTTTTTTGCGGCGGAAATGATTACAAAAAAACAAACAGCAGAAGATCATAATAACCTGAAAGAACTCATCGATAGAAATGAACCAAGAACCAAGCTGATATTTTCCTTTTATAATACAAAAGTTTTTTCGTCAGAAAAAGAATTCTTTAAGGAGAGCGCGGAGTTCCTCGGTGCTGATGAAGATATTCTATCCTTTTCGGTATTTACCAAAACCGCTGATGAAAATTACTACAAAGTAATAAAAGCTTCTTCTATGACAGGAGGCAGAAAGCTTCCATTCACTGAAGGAATGCAGATTATGGAATCATCGGAAACCAATTATCTGAAAAAAGGATTATATGAGACTGCAATTGATGATAAAATTTATTTTGAAGACGGTACCCGGTTTTTTAACATTTACATTCCGGCAAAATTCGGCAAAAAGGAGTGTGTAATTCAGCTTTCAATATCCGCCGAAGAATATGCCGCAAATTCGGCGAATATAGAAAAACAAACTGCATCACTAAAAAAAACTTTAATGGTTTTTATCATAATACTCTGTATCATTTTTACTTTTCTGACATTTGTTCAGCTTGAACAGATGCGCGCATTCTACAAACGCATGTCGGGTGTTGCCCAGAGTGCGGCACAGGGTTCCGACCTGGTAATGAATCCTTCCGCCGACAGCGACATAAGCGAACTTGCACTTTCATTTAATTCTCTTGTCGGTGAAATTAAGGAAAAAGAAAAAATAATTGAAGAGCTTTCTTCAAAGGATTTTCTTTCCGACATTTTCAAATTCGGTGTTAATCTGCTTAAAGAAAACAGATTTGACGATGCATCAAATATTTTTTCATCCCTGATTATGCTCAAGCCTGACGGTTTCGGAAGCTATTTCAATCTCGGTGTCATTTTCGCTAAAAAAAAGAAGTATTCCGAATCTCTTGAAATGTTTAAAAAGGCTCTTGAAATAAATCCTGAACACGACATGACGAAATCATATATTTCAAAAACAGAGCGATTGATACAAAGTGAAAAATCTTGAAAAGAATATAATTCTGCTCAAAGACACCCCTGATGAACCTGGGGTTTATCTTTTAAAGGACGGCACCGGAAATATTTTCTATATCGGCAAAGCCAAATCCTTAAAGAAGCGTCTTTCGTCATATTTTAACAATAAAAACGACGGAAGCAAATCAGTATTTCTCGGAGGACGGACCGATTCGTTTGAATTTATAGCGACAGAAAATGAACTCGAAGCTCTGATTCTTGAAGAAACACTTATAAAGAAGCACCGCCCAAGATTCAATGTCAGAATGAAGGATGATAAATCCTACCCATACATTGCCGTAACAGATGAAGAGTATCCGCGAATAATCTACTCTAGAAGCATCAACAGAAAATCCCAGAAATATTTCGGACCGTATGCCGACTCATCCGCCGCAAGAAATGTTCTCGAACTTGCACATAATATATTCAAAATACGCAGATGCGCAAAAAAACTGCCTCTTAAAAAAAATGAGCGCCCATGTATAAATTATCAAATTGGTAAATGTTCTGGAGTATGCGCTGGCAAAATAAGCCGTGAAGAATATATATCCAGGGTAAATGAAGCGGCTAATTTTATCGGCGGTCAAACCGATGAAATCATAAAGCGCCTTAAACTGCAGATGGACAAATATTCTTCTGAAACGCTTTTCGAAAAAGCTGCTGAAATCAGAAATATAATTTTCGATATTCAGCGTATTTCACAAAAACAGAATGTAATAGCCTCAAGCGCATATGATATTGATTATCTTGCCGTATCCGTTATTAAAGAAGAAGCCGTATTGCTTTTATTTGAATTCAGAGGCGGAGCTCTTTCGGGACGCAAGGTTTTCATTTATGAAAATACAGAGTTCATCAATGAGGCCGAAATTTACGAAAGATTCCTTTTCGATCATTATTCTCAAAACGATTCTCTGCCTCATAAAATAATTTTAAAAGACAGATTAAATTCAGCACAGCTTTTTCAGAAAATGCTTTCTGACAAAAAAAATAAAATTAAAATCAGTTCCGCGAAAAGCGATGATGAAAGATCAGTAATAAAAATAATGTCAAAAAATATTGATCTTATCAGAACAGAGCGTGAATCTAAAAAAATATTATCAGATAAAAGCAGTGCTTTAGCCGAGCTTGCACGTGTTTTAAACACCACACGAATGATCCGGACCATGGTATGTTTCGACATTTCGAATTTTCAGGGAAAGGACTCTGTCGCAAGTATGTCGTGTTTTTTAAACGGTTATCCTGATAAAAAAGGTTACCGCAAATTTAAAATCCGCGGTTACGAATCGGCAAACGATCCCGGAATGATTCATGAGGCAGTTTCAAGATATTTGCAGAATATTATAAATGAGTCACTTGATTTGCCGGATCTTATTGTTATCGACGGAGGACCGACACAGCTCACACGCGCAATTGAAGCAGCTTCGGCTCTTAAAACAGATGTATTGATTGTTTCAATTGCAAAACGAAATGAAGAAATTTATACATCCCCTGACGCTCCGCCAATTGTGCTTTCAAAAGAATCACAGGCGTTGAAAATAATTCAAAGTATCCGTGATGAATCACATAGATTCGGGGTCAAATATCACAGGGAACTCAGAAGCAAGCGAATCATAAGCTCACCTTTCGACAGCATAAAAGGAATCGGTAAGGATAAAAAAGCATTACTTCTTAAAAACTACGGCAGTGCAAAAAATGCAGCACTTGCAGAAGCCGAAGAAATAGCAGCAAATCTCAATATAAGCAAAGCAAAGGCTCAAAAAATAAAAGAATTACTTCTCTCTGATAACTTTAATTGAATAAACCACCCGCTTATACGGATCCGTTCCGCCTTTAACATTATCTCCTCTATCATTTGACAGATGCATCGCATTAAAGGATTTCAGATCGCGGTTCTCCTCAGGAATACTAAGTCTTTTCATCAATGCCCGGTATTCTGAATATGTAGATTCAATAACGAGAGTATCATCAGAATCAGATAATATCTTTCCGGCAGTAAGCATGGATTTTAATTCGCTAGAAGACACAACTTCATCTGTTACGTGAGCAAAATCAAGCATCGGAGAATTGTTCACAGAAATATCTGTTTCAACTTTTCTACTATCTTCATTTACCAATCCGGAAAACAAAATTATTAGAAAAGCTGCTGCTGCAGACAAAGGAAGAATGTGACGCTTTTTAAACAGTCTACGTTTTTTGATTCTTCTCATAATCTCCGCATCAAAAAGATCGTTCTCTATTTGAAGATTTTTTAAAGAAGAAGTGAATTTCTTCGTTTCTTTGATTTCAGACAAAACAGCAGAACATTTAGCGCATTTTTTAATGTGAGCTGAAAACGCATCTGTTTTATGACCGTCAGAATATGCCGAGATTTCATCAAATGTCATATGTTCATTTCTCATACATACCCCCTTTCGTTCAACCTTTTCCGCAGCATTTCCCTGCCTCGGTGAATTCTTATTTTAACATTGCTCATGCTTATTGACAAAGCCTCCGAAATATCCTCATAGCTCATTTCCTCAACATCGCAGAGGATAACAGCTTCTCTATAATCATCCGGGAGATTAGAAAGTTCGGCAACCGCCGCTTTATAAGTCTCAGATGTTACCAGGTCTTCCTCCAGCGACCCCCGTGAATCAGGTATCTCATAATCAGCTCCCGAATCATCATAAAGGTCAGAGATAGAGACTTTTTTAATACGGCCTTTTTTTCTTACATGATTTCTGCAATGATTAATCATTATGCTGAAAAGCCATGTCGAAAACTTTGCTTCTCCCCTGAATTTACTCAAAGAAGAATACGCCGCAACCAGTATGTCCTGGGAAATCTCCATTGCATCTTCTTCGCTCCCGCAATAACCGCAGACATATCTGAAGATTTTGTCGCGATAGCGTTTAACAAGAAGAGCATAATCATTAACCTTTCCCTTAACCACCGACTCAATTATCTCAAGGTCGCTCTTTTCAGTCATAAATACTCGTACTTTGTTACAGATTTTTTAACCGATTACTCTTACAAATCTTCTTTTTCCTGCTTTAATAACACAATTGCATGGGAAAATAATTTCAAATTTTTCATCAGAAACTTTTTCTCCGTCGATGCTGATACCGCCACCGGCTATTAATCTGCGTGCTTCACCGTTGGAAGACGCAATACCGGTTAAAGAAAGCAGTTTAACAATCCATATCTTACCGTCTTTTTTATCTTCATCGGATACTATAAATTCATCCATTTCGTCCGGAACTTCTTTTTTAACAAATAGTGCGTTAAAATCAGCTTCTGCCTTTTCCGCTGTTTCTTTATCATAAAACTGCGCGCATATATTTTTAGCAAGATCGACTTTTGCCTGTTTCGGATGTATCGTTTTTTCAGAAATTCCTCTTCTGATATTATCTATCTCCGCTCTTGGAACATCTGTAACCAGTTCGTAATATTTAAACATCAGCTCATCTGAAATAGACATAACCTTGCCGAAAATATCTTTAGGTTCTTCATTTATTCCTATATAGTTTCCAAGCGATTTGCTCATCTTATTTACGCCGTCAAGTCCGACTAAGAGAGGAAGCGTAATGATGCTCTGCTGTTTTAAACCGTATTCTTTCTGGAGATCACGGCCTACAAGAAGATTGAATTTCTGATCAGTTCCGCCGAGTTCAACATCGGCTTTCAAAGCAACAGAATCATATCCCTGAACCAGCGGATACATGAATTCGATAATTGAAATGGATTTTCCGGATTTATATCTTTTAGAAAAATCATCACGCTCAAGCATTCTGGCTACATTATAATGGCTTGTCAATTCAAGCACTCCGGCAAAATCCATTGAGGAACACCACTTTGAATTGAATTCTACAACTGTTTTTTCAGGATCAAGAATCTTGAACACCTGTTTTTTGTAGGTTTCGGCATTAATTAGAACTTCTTCCTTGGTAAGTTTTTTCCGCGTTTCGGACTTACCTGTAGGATCTCCTATCATGCCTGTAAAATCCCCTATCAGGAAAACTACACGATGTCCCATCTGCTGGAAATGCTTCATTTTACGCAATAACACAGAATGACCCAGATGAATATCAGGTGCAGTTGGGTCAAATCCGGCTTTGATTGTCAAAGGAATCTGTTTATCCTCAGATTCCTTCATTTTTGCTAAAAATTCGTCTTTTGGTATTATTTCTTCCGTACCACGGAAAATAAGCTCCATATCATTCTTAATCATAAACTCTCCGTACACTATCGAAGTTCATTAGTTATCATTTAAAAAGTGTGTCAATGATTTTTGAGAATGTAAATTTCCGGAAAAATTGATTTAAATGAATAGATTTTAATCACTCGGAGCATTAAAGCTATAATACTATTAACATGAAGTTTATACTGACGAAGCAATAATCTCATAAATTATATTACAGAAATCATCCTTTTTGAACGGTTTTTTGATATAAGCTGACAAACCATTCTCTTTTAGAAGTTCAACATCCTCTTCGCGGCTGTATCCTGAACAGAGAATGATACGGGCATCAGGATTAATTTTCTTTATTTCAAAAAAACAATCCTTTCCGTTCATTTCAGGCATAATCATATCAAGAATAACCAGAATAATTTCTGAAGATTTCCGGGTGTATAATTCAAACGCCTCTTTCCCGTTTTTGGCAGAAATGCAATCATAACCGCATTCCGTTATAATTTTTTCTTCCACGTTTCTAATTGCAGTTTCATCTTCCGCTATTAGTATTAACCCATTTCCTTTATAAACAGGATGCTCTTTTTTAATTAAATCTGTTTCTCTTTCATGTGACAAAGGAAGGTGTATTGAAAAAGTAGTTCCCTTACCAAGTTCACTTTTAACACTGATAAGTCCGCCATACCGTTTTACTGTACCATAAACAGCGGAAAGTCCCAATCCGGTTCCTTTCCCCTGTTCCTTTGTAGTGAAAAACGGCTCAAAAATATGACTTATATTGTTTTCGGATATTCCTATCCCCGTATCTTCTATCTCAATCCTTATATACTTTCCGGGAATTAAAGCCTGAATGTTTTCAGAACCGGCTTCATGTTCTATATTCTGTAATGATGTTGAAATATGAAGCCTACCGCCGTCAGGCATAGCCTGCCATGAATTAATACCTAAATTGAGAAATGCATTCTGAAGCTGCACGGTTTCACCGAGAACAATTGATTCATCAGATCTAAAATCAGTTTCAATTACTATCCGCTTATCAATTGTATTTTTCAATATTGAAAGAGCATCTCTTATTATCTGATGAATATCAACCGGATTTAAAACAACAGATTCGCGTCTTGAAAACGATAAAAGTTTGCTTGCAAGAGCAGAAGCTCTTTCGGCTGACTCAATTATCATTTCAAGATATTCCATTTCTTCACTGCCGGGCGTAATTTTAGGAGACAGGAGCTCTGCTCCGCCGATTATCCCTCCGAGCATGTTATTAAAATCATGAGCGATACCTCCCGCCAGCTGTCCTATTGCATCAAGTTTCTGGCTCTGACGCAGCTGTTCCTGAAGCAGATATTCTTCCGTGACATCCCTGAAAACAAGAACCGCACCTACTACATTTTTATAATCATCGTAAATCAATGCTGCTGAATCTGAAATGCGGTATTCTTTACCGTCTTTTGATATCAATACAGCATCTTTACTTATTGATATTCTTTTCCGCATCGCAATAACATCAAAAACCGGATTAGCAATGGTTTCTCCGTTTTCAATTGAAATAATTTTCATGACATCGGTAATCATCAATCCGCAGGCTTCACCGCTTTTCCATCCTGTAAGAGTTTCAGCTATGCGGTTCATTTTCGAGATATTTCCATTAACATCTGTCGCTATTACAGCATCTCCTATCGAGTCCAGAGTTACTCTGTAATTTTCCTCGCTCCTCTGCAATGCTTCCTGATAGTTTTTACGTTCTGTTATATCTACATGAGTACCGACAATCCGGACAGGACCGTTTTCATTTTTTTCAACGATACTACCGCGGCTCAAAATCCATTTCCATTTATTTGTTTTAGATTTTAAACGGAATTCTGAACAATAATTTTGCAGCTTGCCTTCAATGTATGAATAAAATTTTTCTTCAGCTGTTATTTTATCCAGAGGATGAAGAAGATTAAGCCACGACTCAAAACTGGCTTCAAATTCACCGTCTTCATATTCAAGCATTTTATAAAAGTGCGGACTGTAATAAACTTCTCTTGTTATAAGATTAATATCCCATAACCCGTCCGAGGCAGCAGCAAAAGCATATCTCAAACGTTCTTCACTGATACGCAGTTTTTCTTCAGAAGTTTTTTTCTGAGAAACTGCTTTTGACATATTGGAAAATGCAATTATTATCATAACAGAAAATATTATCTGAACTGCAATGAGTCCAAGGCTTCTCATCTGCCATCTGCTGAGCGCTTCCTTCTTAGAAATAGCCACAGCAACGAACATGTTTTTGTACATTACCGGCGAAAAACTGATAATTCTTTTAATATTATCAAGACTTGTCTGTGCAGATATTATCGAATATGCTTTCTCCGGATTCTTATTATCTATTACATATTTTTGGGCTCTTTTATCAAGATGAAGTTCGTATCCGTTAAAGATTCCGCTATATACTATTCCTTCTTTACAAGAAAGATATATCATTGAATCCTTTCCGAGATCTACCCCTCTTATTATTTCAGAAAAATAATAAGGATTAATAGACGCAAGCAGAACCCCCGAGAAATTACCATTCGCATCATTAAGGCGTATACTCATAGGTATATACCACTTACCGGTAACTCTTCCGACAATGGGATGTCCTATATGTAATGATTCATCAGAATTAAATCTATGATAGATAAAAAAATCACGGTCACCGCTAAAAGTCTTTTCATTTTCCTGTTTACTCAGAACGCTTACATATCCTTTAGAATCAATGACAGAAATAAGATTAAACAGATCGGGATTTGTTTCGACAATACGTATCAGATCTTCATGTAAATCTTTGCTGTTATGAATTAGTTTTTCTGATGATTTTATTGAATTAAGTGTTTTTTCAATTAGTGAAAATGTTTTATAGACATGATTCGAATATATAACGGACAAATTTACAGTTTGAATGCGGACTTTCCGTAATTCAAGCGCCCTGTCGCCGAAAATTACATATGCCGAAAAAATCCAGAGAGAGCATAATATTAAGACAGCTGTTCCCGTCAGTCTGAATTTCGGAGATTTAATTAATAATTTCCTCATACAGCTACCGCATTAATTTAAACAGCTTTGGCGGCAAAAGTCAATTTATTAACATTCCTCATTAAAACAGCAGGAATATACTGATAGAAGTATTCGCGTCTTTAAATTTACAATTGATTATTAAAAAGCCATAAGTGCGGCTCTTATAAAACTGGTTATTGGTGCCTGCTCACGCGCATCTTCAACCGTATCTTTTAAATTAGTTAATGTTTCGCTTGCCTGATTCGCAAGTTTATCATCAACTATCAGCTTTCCGATTGTTCCTTCTCCTCTTGTAATTTTATCAGCAATAAAATTCATCTTATAAGAAAAATCCTTAAAATTAGCCATTGTCACTCTCAGATTACTTATCGAATCCGTAATTGATTCTTTATTTTCACCGACAAGATCTTCAAGTGTTCCCATAAGATCACCTGAAGGAGAACCTATAAGAACCTGATTCAGCGCAACTTCACGGTAAGTTCTTTCATCGTCATACTCTACTCCCGGAGTAATTTCAACAGCCTTTGCGCCCATAAAACCTTCGGATTTAACCTTGATTTTATAATTTTCATAAAGAGTAAACTGATTAAACATTTTCATAGTAACAAGAACTTTATTTCCATTAAGCTTTACATTTTCAACTGAACCTGAATATACTCCAAGAATTTTTACCGGATCATTTTTTTTGATACCGAAACCGTTTGTAAATTCAGACTGAATACGGTAATATCGCTTACCTTCAAAAAATTCATCCTTAAGCAGAATTGTATAATAACCCAGTACCAAAACCGCAAATAAAAACATAATCCCGACAATGATATTATTTTTTCTTCCAGACATAATCCCCCCTATTGCTTTTCCGCATTGATCGGACCTTCCAAAAGTCCTTCTATAAACTGACGTACTATCGGATTATCCGTTTTTCTTATCTCGTCAGGTGTTGCACACTGAATAATTTTTGCATTAAAAAGCATTGCTATACGGTCTCCGATTTCGTATGCACTTTTCATATCGTGAGTAACGACAACGCTTGTAACAGAATATTCTTTCTGAAGCTTTCTTATTATCCTGTTTATGAGGGAACTCATAACAGGATCAAGACCGCTTGTAGGTTCATCATATAAAATTATTTGCGGTTTTGAAACGAGAGCCCTTGCAAGACCAGCACGCTTTTTCATTCCACCGCTAATCTCGCTTATCATTTTATCTTTCGCATCAAGAAGTTGAAGTGAATCCAGTGTTTCTTCAACCAAAGAGTCGACATCATTTAGTTTGCACAATTTACGTTCTATCAGAGGCAAGGCTACATTATCCTTTACCGAAAGCCAGTTAAGCAATGCTCCTGACTGAAAAAGAAAACCCATCTTGCTGCGCAGGCGTTCCTTTTTTTTATCATCAGCAAAATCCATCCGCTCAGAATCAACCCAGACTTCACCCGCATCCGGATCAAGAAGTCCACCGATATGGCGTAAAGTAACGGTTTTCCCTATTCCGGATTGGCCTATTATAACGAGTGTTTCTCCTCGATTTATTTCAAGCGAAACATTATCGAGAACAAGTCTCTTTCCAAAACGTTTTGTTACATCAACAAGTCGTATCATTTCGTACCATAAAATATTGCTGTAATATAATAACCGGTTATCAGAACCATTACAAAAGAAGCGATTACGGAATTTCGGGTTGCCTGACCGACACCTGCTACTCCGTTTTCTGCTTTAAGCCCGTTTGCGCATGCAATGGCAGCAACCATTGTTCCAAATAGAAAGGATTTCAAAAGACCGACATAAACCGCTTTAAGCTTCAATCCCAAGAGGCAGCTTTTCCAGTAAATATCCCATTCGACTGAAAGCTGAGAATAAGAAACCACCCCTCCCCCGATAGTTCCCATTATAGTAAAATAAACACTGACAACAGGAAACATCACTGCAAGAGCCACCACTCTAGGCATCACAAGAAATTTTACCGGATTAATCAAAAGCATTTCAAGTGCGTCTATTTCTTCCGAAACTTTCATTGTGGAAAGCTCCGCTGCAATTGAAGATCCGACTGAAGCAATAAGAACCACCCCTGTTGTAAATGAACTCATCTCCCTTGTTAGCGTAGTTACGACAAGCTGACCTATAAGATTTTCAAGCCCGAATTTTTTCATTTCAAGACCGGTCTGAAGTGAAAGTATCATTCCGGTGAAAAAAGCTACAATGCTTACAACAAGAAAACTTTTTGCTCCTGCTGCATACATCTGCTTAACAATTTCTGTTCTTTTTTCAAAAACTTTCGGAAGAAAACAAACTGACTGAAAAATTAAAACAAGAGAATAACCTGAAAATTCCGTAATACGGATAAAATTTTCCCAAATCAGAAATAGCCAGCTTGTAAAAGGTGAATTGCGCATCAGAAGGCCTTCCCGAAAGAAAAGTTATTAGAGACGGTATCTTTAAATCTGTATGTCACCGGCATATAGATTTTTTCCGATTCAAGGGGATTATCAAAAACAATTTTATCAGAAGAATCCGTAACAATCGGTATCCAGAACAATTTGAATCCCTGTCCTCTTTCATCGTGAAAATATCCGAATGACGAAAACAAAAATGAAAAATTAGTCGTCCTGCCGTTATATGATGAATAATTGGCAATCAACGGAATTGCCCATTGGAAATAATCCCCTTTCCGGTACTGATAATAGGTTCTGAACAAAATACCGAATGACGAAATATCTTTTCTTTTATGATATTCTAAAAGAGAAACTACCGGCAGATAAAGTCTCTCATAACCGTCAGGATCACGGAAAAAGAAAATCGAAAGCAGAGAAAAATCCCTGTCCCCCCGGTCATTAGACTCATAATGGAAAAGAGGCCAGATTTTAAAATAATCCCATTTCTTCCCGTAATATGGATGCTCGGTAAAACGGTACTCGCGGTGAAATTTCCAGATAATAAAACTAATAACTTTATAATCCGAATGGAAATATCCGTTTTCTTTTGTCTGCCTGAAATAAAACGGCGTATAAAAAACTGTTTTCTTTGTTCCGTATCGATATCTGCCGTAAAACGGAAAAATTATCAGCTTTTCCATATCCGGATTTTTGCTTTTAGCTTTTTGAAAAAACGGCCACGGCATATTCAGAGATTCTTCTCCCCTGATTTTATTGTAGCCCCATGAAAAAAAAGGCCAGAGAATTGTAGTAGATTTCACCATTCCGTCATCAGTCCATTTCTTTCCGTAAAAAGGAAAGAGAAAAAATGTTTTATAAGTGCGCTTTGACGTATAAGTTTCACCATAATTATATATGAGAAAATATGATTTTCTGTCATAAAACCCCTTTTTTGTATGATGAGCATAAAAAGGAAATATCCTTATAGATTTTCTGCCGCCGCCTTCGCCTTTCATAAAAAAAGGCCAGAGAACAGCTTTCGCATGATATTCTTTATACCCGTATTCAGTATAAAGAGGAATCAGAGAGGCAAGACAATATGCCGCTATCATTAAAGTTGAACTGGGCGGGTAAAGAAAAAATAAGGCTACACCCGGAAAAATAACAGGAGTAATGTAATCATATCCGAGTTTTTGCTTTAACGTACCGCCGATCGGCCAGACCATAAGATAACGGTCTTTACTTTCCGAGCCGCTGCCGTAAAAAACAGGCGGAAGAACAAGGTCATAATCTTCTTTTGTGCCTGAATGATTATAATAAGTCTCACCAGCCAGTGAAAAAAAATAATGATTTTTATATCCCAGATTGTTTTTATAATTTGAGGCTATAACCGGCGGGAGAAATGCCGTATAAGTCGAACCGTCATTATATGTATTTTTAAGATAAAATGGTCTTATTGTACGAAATGACGATAAATCATCGCTTCCTTTTTCATAAATGAACCAGAACCATGAATGATCCTCTCGGGCAAAAGCCGACTCGGCTGAAAAAATGATAATTCCGGCTAAAAAAATACTTAAAACATATTTCACTATCAGAAATAACCCCTTTCAGTCATTCTTTCACTCTATATCCTTTGATTCAAGAATTTATTGACATTATCAGGCATTCATGTCTTTTATATATGTAATGGATGTAGCTATCTTGTTACGGCAATAAATGGAGGTTTTCAGATGAAACGTGCATTATTTATGCTTTTGCTCTCTGCGGTTGTTTCAATTCCGTCATTATCACAGGATACGACGGATAAAGCAGAAACTAAAACAACACCGGCTTCTACGGAAAAAGTTACTGCAGAAGTGGACAGCGATCAGGTATATAAAGAAATAACTATTGAAGATTTCGAAACTACACAATGGACCAGTTCGAATATTTCTATTTCTGTAACAAAGGATCAGAAAGCTGAACTTCAGACAAGAGATCAGTATCCTGCCCCTATTAAAGATTCAAAAAAATACATTGGAATCAAGGTTTACGGCAAAAACGGAGATGTTGTTGTAATTAAACCTCCAAAAGAACTCATAATAACCCAGCATTGCAAAAGCATTTCGATATGGGTTTATGGGAAAAATTTTTCGGGCGAATTATCACTTCTTCTCCAGGATGCAAACGGAAAAGTTCATAGGCTTGTTTTCGATAAATTAAATTTTCTCGGCTGGAGAAAACTTCATAAAAAACTTTCCAATGAAATAGCTCAGGAAGATAAATTTCTTTCTCAGAAAAGACAGATGAAAATCTTAAGTTTCCAGTATAAACCTGCCGGAAAAGGAAGACTTGCTGAATGGAATTACTTTTACATGGATGACATCATGGCAAACGTAAGAGACAAATACCTGGATAAACAGGACGACAACTGGTGAAATTAAAGCAGCAGGGAAACCTGCTGCTTTTAACATCTATGAATAAGAAAATATGCCATATGCTTCTATTATTTGTATTTTCCGGTTTCAGTAATATATCTGCCGGAGACGTTACAGTTTTATCCGACGACAAACCTTCTGTTGAAAAGATTATTAAAGACAATATTGAAAAACTCGGAATAAGTCCGGATATATCCGTTAGAGTAAGAATCTATAAATTCTCTTCGCAGTCAGAAATATTTTCAGTTAAAGGTGATTCTCTTTCAATAGAAAAAGGAATAATTGAAATCGGCGCTCTCGTAACTGTAATAGAAAATAAAAATCCGCATGCAATGCATATAATCAAAGCAAACGGTAAAAGTGAAAAGGAAGCTGTTTCTGAATTTTTGCAAAACATGAATATGATTCTTATAAAACTTAAATAATCATTTTACTGACGCCAGAATCTAAAATCAAATCTTTCCTGTTTTTTACCGTAAAATCGGCATGGATTGATATCTATGCCGCCGCGTCTTGTATAAAAAGCCATAACACAGATGCTTGACGGATTCAGTATGTTATAAATATCAGAAAATATTTTCTCACAGCAGCTCTCGTGAAAATCCTGATGTTTTCTGTATGAAACAATATATTTCAAAAGCGACAATTCGGTAATTTTTTTATCAGAAACATATTCAATATAAATCGTAGCCCAGTCCGGCTGTCCTGTAACAGGACAAAGACTTCTAAGCATGTTAGAATAAACTCTGGTTTCTTTCTCATTCGGAAAGTTTTCAGTTTCCAATAGAGATGAATCATAATCATATTTTTCAATTTTTGTATCTATATCATCAATAAGAAGGGCATTTTCTATTTTTGTAATTACAGGATTGATCTCATCATGTTTAATAAATTCTATGTACAATTTATCAGAAACAACAGCTTTTGAAAGATCATCTGTTATCAATGCTTTAACTTCCGCCTCGCCTGCAAAGAGCTTCATGGCAAAACTTCCCAGATACAGTTTCAGCGACTTGGATTCAATTATATTTTGTGAATCAGATGGATATATCAATCTGAGAATTCTGTTTTCCGGCTTCCCTTTATCATTTAAATAACTGAATTCATAGGAATTCCAGACATCATAACCGTTAAATAATGTATTACTAATTCCGTTTTTTTTTCTTGCCGCAGATCTTTCGATCGGGAAGAGAATTCCCGGAGAATATTCTAAATCAAACGAGGTTTTATTTCCAAGAAGAATATCCATTACACACTGCCGTATTTTTTTACAAATTCATCATATCCGTTTTTCCGCAAAACACATGAAGGACATGTACCGCATCCCATACCGTAATAATTCTTTTTATCTGATCCGTTATAACATGTCATAGTCTCTTTGAGAATGTAATCAAGAACCCCCAGATCTTTGGCCATCTTAAATTCATCAGCTTTTGTCAGCCACATCAGCGGAGTATGAATAACCAGATTTCTTCCGCTAAGATCGGTTGAAAGATTAATCGCTACCTGCGCGGATTTGACAAAAATATCCCTGCAGTCAGCATAACCCGAATAATCTGTTTCGCATATTCCTGTTACAAGATGGCGGATATTCAGAGTACTCGCCCATCCGGCAGCAACTGTCAGAAAAAGCAGATTGCGGTAAGGCACAAAACTTGAAGGTACAGAACTGTCTAATTGATGCCCTACCGCAACATCTCCGCCGCCGCTGAAAAGATTGGATATAACTATATCTTTGATAAATGATATATCGACTGTTTTAAGTTTTACCTTGTTATCTGCGCAGATTTTCTCTGCAACTTTCGTTTCAACAGAATGCTTCTGATTATAAAAAAATGAAATTGCATGTACATTCGCGAAATTCTGTTTAGCCCAGAACAAACAAGTTGTTGAATCCTGACCGCCGCTCATAAGAACAAGAGCATCATCATGTCTGTAACTATTATCCATTAAACTCCCCTTTTATCTGCCTGCCATATTATCTTATGAATCTGAATTGAAATAGAAGCATCAAGTCTGTTTGACAAAATAAAATCTACTATTTCTTGCGGATTTATTTTACCCCATTGTGGAGAAAAATATATCCTTACATTTTTATTTTTATTACGTATATTTTTTATTTTTTCAAGTATCCATGGCAGATCTTCTCCGGCGGCAACAAACTTGATGCAGTCTTTACGCTGAAGTAAGTTTATATTATTTTCATCAAATGAATCACCGGCAAGTGATGACGGCGTCTTGATATCGCATACAAAAACAGCATTACCTGCACCGAAGTCAATTTTCTGAGACCCGTTAGTTTCGATAATAAAAACAACATCGGGATATAATTTTATAAGTTCATAAATTCCGGATGCACGTTTTTTTAATAGGGGCTCTCCGCCGGTAAAAAGAATTTTTAAATTCGGATAATCTTTTGTCTGACTGAAAATAATACTGCTTAATTCATCGAATGTAAGAATTTCATTAATTTCTTCCCTGTAAGGAGTATCGCAGTAAGAGCAGTCCAGATTGCATCCTGAAAAGCGGATTATGTAAACCGGGTCTCCGGCAAACGGAGCCTCTCCGCTCACGCTCATAAATCTTTCACATATTTCAAAATTCATTAAAAATCGCCGGTTTCACAATATGACGTTTTGGAAATAACATTTTCATAAACTCTGACTTTAAAATCCAGTCTGTTATTGCCTGATTTACATTCAGAATATATTAGCAGTGCAATACTTTCCGCAGTAGGTTTTTCAATGATATCATTTAGATTCTTATGATCGAGTTTATCGGTAATTTCCTTAAGATTTCCAAAATCCCACAGAATACCGCTTGAATCAATCAGTGCGGAATCACCTCTCACCCAAACAGACACTTTCCAGGTGTGCCCGTGAAGATAAGCGCACTTGCCTGGATGATTCTTTATCAAGTGAGCAGAATCAAAAAATGCTTCGGTATAAATAGTCAGAATCATATTCAAAACCCGGTTTTTTTTGCGTTAGTCAGAACTGACGCATAATGTTTTTTAAATTCATTAGAACTCATATAATACCGATTATATCATCAATATCAGAATCCGTCAACTTTCCGCATGCTCCGAAAAAATCAGATGCTTTTGTTTTCTTTTTAATCCGTATAGATATATCTGCAAAACCCCCGTCAAAATTCTGAGGAAATGTCAGATTCATCCCCGCGTTTCTGAACCTTTCTGAAAGAGAAGCAGATTTTTCGAGAAGAGAAGACATCAAAGGATAACGAATACGCTTTAGTTCCTGAATAAGAATAATATCCTCTAAAGCATTTTCAAATACGGATATGACATCTTCCTTTCCGGTCAATTTTAAAATATCCGAAACAAGGGCGACAGACTCGCGGAAAAGAGCAAATTTAAAACCTTTTGCGGTTATGAAGGATTCATAAGCCGATATTATATCAGGGTCAAGCATTAACATTTCATCAAGAATCTTAAGAGGTGCATCCTTTTCATTAAAATAATCCAAAATTGAATCAGGAATAAGTATATCATTTGCAGTTCTTCTGGAAGCTGGAATTCCCAATTCATTCATTAAATCTGTATCGGAATAAAAATATTTACATGCTTTCAGTTTTCCTGAAAAAGAAAGCAACCCTGAATAATTTTTCTTTATAATTTCTTTTCTGAATTCTTCATGAATACTGATAGTTTTAACAGCTATGAACTTCGCAATAGAAGCATCACGCATTGCCATAAAACGGTTATGTCCTGATAAAATTCTAAAAGATGAGCCATTTTCTATTAATATAAGGGGACTGGCTAGTCCGCATCTTTTTATTGAAATTGAAAGACTTTGATTATAAGGTCTGGAAATTTTATATTCTTCGTCATAAACAACATCACTAATATCGGCCTCAAACATCAATAACTCCCTGTAATAGAGTATTTAATTCTTCCTCACTGACGACACGGACTTTTGAAAGCTTCTCAAGCGCTGAATTTGCGCCTTCTGTAAAAGGCGCCGTTGTAATAAAAATACCGGTTCTCGCCTTATTATCATTGATAGCCTGGGCAAAATTTCGTAAAGGTATTTCGCCAATCTTAGTTTTACGCCATCTTCTGACCCACACCAGAGCCTTATTTCCGGTAGAGCGTTCAGTTGCAAGAATATCAACTCCGTCATTTTCCTTATATGTCGTCAAGAACTCCGTTACCCGGAATCCGAGTTTTTCAAGAATTCTTCCGGAAACTATTCTGAATTTTTCTCCATCTAAAGCGCAGTATTTTTCAGTAAGATTATCTACAAACATGAAATCTGAACCTTCAGACAATTTCTCAGACGAAGATTTTGCAATTGAAGCTATTGATCTCAAATCAAATTTATTATCAGCCTTAAGGCCGCAGATATTCCACAAAAAATTCTGAGGAAAAGCTTCTTCAAGCCATGTGGTAGTTCTTTCAAAAACCGAATTTTCTCCTTTCTGAAATCCTGAAGAATCATTCATTTCTTTTCTCAGTTCGGTAATATATGACTGAATATTTCTGTAATTTCTGTAATTTCTGTCAATTTCTGCAAGCTTATTCCAGTAATCATATGCCTTGTTTGCCTGCTCGTCAAAAAGACATGCAAACCCAAGATCATAAAGAACAGTAATTTCCTCTTCTTTCATCGAATTTTTTCTACAGTAATTTAACAGGGCTTCAAATTTTGAGACCGCTTCTTTATGTTTCTTCAAATGGCTGTGAAGAACAGCATCCAGGCGCATCAGAACAAATAAAATGGAAGGATCTGATATCTTAGCCACAAGCTTTTCAACCAAAGACTGTGCTTTTTTAAAATCACGTTTACGTCTTTGCGCAAAAGCCATTGCGAGAGAAGCGATGTCAGATTCAGGATTTTTTTCCATCGCTGTCTTAAAATAACCGATCGCATCCGCCGTTTTCTGATTCTGATATGAACACATGCCTGCTCCGAAAGCAGTTTCAAAATCAGGCTGTTTCGCACGGACAAGAAGATCAAAATAACGCTGGGAAATTTCATATTCTTCCTGACCAAGAGCAATAAATGCGCAATAATAAAGAGAATCATAATCTGAAGGCTCATACTTCTGAATATCGGAATAATATCTGAATGAATTTTCGAGGTCATCGCGGCTCAAAAATATCTTCGCAAGATTTTTTTCAACCTTAACTTTTGCTACTTCCAGATTGAATTTATTTATTTCTAAAACCTGAGTATAATGTTTTGCGGCATCATCATATTCTCCAAGAGACATATGAATTTCGGCAAGACGGAAATGTGAAATAAAATCGAACGGATCCGCATCAATCAGTTTACGGTATTCGTAAACGGCATCACGTACGCGGTTTGTTTTTATGAATTCTTCGGCTCTTTTTGCAGGATCAAGCTTTTTGGATAGAAAACGGCTGTAATAAATATAACCGCCAAGAACAATAACCGCGCCTATAAAGAAAAAAACCATCATAAAAGCGTCCGTCCCGGCGGCATTATACTATTCTGAAAAAGCCTGCAGGGCAGTTTCCTCCGAATCATATATGTCGAACATTTCCATAAGCTCAACAACTTCAAAAATCTTCTTAACTGCAGTATTGATATTGCAAAGCTTAAGTTTCTTTTTATTGTCTTTGAGAATTCTCATTGTTGAAACAAATATCCTAAGTCCTGAACTGCTCATATATTCGACTTCCTCGAGATTCAAAAGAAGGTGGCACTCCGGCTCTTCTTTAATTATCTGGTTAATTCCTTTTTCAATATCGGCTGACAAATGAACGTCAAGTCTGCCATTAAGATATATTACAATTACATTATCAACTTTGTTAGTTTTCAAGCCCATAAATCCTCCGAAACCGTGCACACAAAATTATATTCACATAAAAGGCATTATTTCAAGCAAATAATTTCATTCTACTCCCATCGCCGCATCTTTCTTTGTAAGAAAAAGACCGGAAATGTTCAAAACTGCTATTGATAAAAAGAATAAACTTAAAATAAGCCCTGAAGTCTGTTTTTCTTCAGAAAACAGATATTTAAAAGCCGCAAATAAAGAAGCAGATACCGGGAAAAAAACCCCGAAAAAATAAACAAGCGCCCTGTATTTGAGAGGATCAAAAAGCGGCATTACCATGGAAATACCTGCAAAAAACATAAGAAGGGAAATTGATTGCGCAAAAACCGTAATCAATACCAGAAATTCATCAAGGCGCATCTGGCTGATCCAATCTTCTCCGACATCAATGGACATGCATTTACCCAAAAGTGCAGGGCTGATAAAGAAAATGAGCCCTACCAGCACAAAAAGAAGACCGGTAATAAGAATACACACCTGCAAATAATTAGTTTTCTTACTTCTCATTAAAACCCTGCTCCGATAACTGCTTTTTCACAATTTCCATTGACTGTTCATTAAACGAGCTCAGATTATTTTGAGTAAAGTTTAAGTCAAGAAATATATTTTTGTGCGCCGGGAAATAGAAATCCGTTGGACAATTTTCTTCCGCCGTATTAAATTCACGGGCAAACAATTCAGGTATGCCGTTAAAAACTCTGGAAGCACCTTCGACAGAAGAATATACTGATATTATTTCATCATAGGAAAATCTTAACATCGAGGCACCAGACGCTTTACCGAATGCTGAACAGTATTTATTATCCCCTATTCCGTCAAATAAAGGAGGAATTGAAACGGAAGAAGAAGCTTCCTGAGACATTTCTCCGGAAGAAAAAAGAAATTCCCTGCCATTTACTCCTGAAAATGAATGAGAAATACACAGAAGTTTATTATCTTCAATTCTGGTTTCACCGAAAATATCTCTCATGAATTTTACTATTTTTTTTGATGAACTAAGATATTGTCCCGGAAAATTTATATCAAATAATGTATTAATTACTGATGGATTAAAAAGTCTGAAAGATGATTTCAAAAACTCGTCCCTGTTTGAAGAAACTGCATATAAACATGACAGAACATAAGGGAAAAAAGTACTGAACACCGCATCAAAAGTAAATTCCGATTCAAAAAAAGAACAGAGAAAAGGAATGTATCCTATTGATTGAGCCGACCGAGGCGTCAGATAAAGGGCTTTCCGCTTTTTTGATATAATGTCCGCAAGTGAAATAATACCTTCTGATGATGAACTATTTTCTTGATTATCTGTATAATCAATGTTTATAGCATTGTGATTTTTTATGACTGTATTGGTGAATTTAACAGGAATTACAAGCTGGGCATCAGATGCAGAAAGCGGCAAATTCCGTTTTTCTGAAAGTATATCTACCACATAATCTGCTTTTTTTACAGCTTCATCCCTGAGCTGCTCATCATAATCAGAAATATCCATTATGATGTAATTGTAGGTAAATGAAAATGAAAACAGAATAGGAGCGATCAAAGAAGAATCGCATTTAACCATGCTTCCGTGTGAAACATTAAGTAGATCAATATTCTCCGCCGCAGAAACCGCTGTCAGGCTTTTTTGCTTTTCATTTTCTTCTTTTTGGGAAAACGGAGGCATTATCTTCGCGTTAAAAACATCAAAAACAGATGAACCGCTGTACGACAGATCGAGAATAACAGTCTTCCCTTTTCCGGAAAGGACTCTTGCCAGATTAGAAGCAACTGCAGTTTTTCCGCTTTCTGCTCCCCCGCACACTGCTATTACTTTTGCAGAAACAGATGAAAACTTCTCTGCAGATTTAACAAGCGGATATTTCAAAAGCTTCATTGCCTTTATATAACCGCGCATTGCCTTTGGGGACAATGAAAACAGATTTATACAGTCATCATTATTAAGTGAAATTAGTTTAACATCCGACAGAGCACGGAGTTCTCCGCGGGGTTCTGCATCGGAAAAAGGAAGATATCCGAAAAACGATCCTGGATTAAAAAAATTTGATTCGCCCTTACCGCCTGTTGAAACCGATTCCATTATTCCGGAATCAAGAAAATATACTGATTTTTCACCAAGGAGATCAAGTTCATCACCTTTAGAAAGATAATGTATGCCTGCTTTTTGTCCAAGTGCTGACGATTCTTCAAAAAGAAGAGATGAAAAAAAAGGATTTGCGGAGATTCTTTTCTGAGACGCATTCATTGAATTGCCCGGAGCATTTCTATCAGCTGTGCTTTTCCATAAAGTTCAATCGGACGTGTATTTGCGAAATCTATAGCTTCACGGCTTAAATCACCGGTTGATATTACAACAATTCTCTGTGCATTACGGAATTTCATACCTTCATGAAGCTTTCTTAAAAAAGATTCTCCGACGCTGTCAGTTGTACGGATTATACGTATCAGCTTATTTGTTCTTCTTGTGTTTCTTCTTTTATCGTCAGGTTCGGATGCGAAAATCTCAATATCCACATCGCTGATAACCTTGGTTTCCTGAATTTCTAGACCAAGATGTTCAATCAGCTTTCGAGTGGTAAGCTCAAAATTCGATAATGTCGCTATAAGAAAATCCTTTATGTGATCATCCTGGCGGAACTCTTCATTTTGCTTGAGTTTCTGCTCAACATCACGGAATTTTTTATTTACTTCATAAATGCGTTCCCAGTTTGATATTGCAGAATGCATATCTCTCTGCTTTTCATATGCAGCAGCCAGAAAATATCTCATATTCAGCTCGGTATCGCTTCCTCGCGAAACTGATTTTAGACCGCGTTCGAATTCAATTACCGCCTTCGGGTACTGCTCTTTTTCCATATAGCACGTACCCTTGGCAAGAAAACATTTTGTTTTGATATCTTCACTTTTCTGAGCAACTTCAAATTCTTTAATCGCCCAGTCAGGGTCCCCAAGCTGGCGCAGAACAAGACCAAGAAAATAATGCGCTTTGAAATTTGACGGATCAAGTTTTATCGCTTCCATAAGCGCATTTTTGGCATCTTTATTGTTACCTGTACGGTAAAGAGTCTGACCGTAATAATAGAAGGAGTTTGAATGCTTAGTATTCAACTCGGTGGCTTTTCTTAGATACGGACCCGCCTTATCAACCATTCCTGAATCATAGAACAGAACACCGAGCTCGTAATAATTCTCAAAATTATTCGGATCAAGCTTGGTAAGCATGAGATATTCGTTTTTCGCGTCATTGACCTTTTTCTGATCTTTGAAAATACGTGCAAGTTTTGAACGGACTTCCTTTTCGCTTATTTTATCATTCGGAGTGGCGTATTTCAGAACCTGACGGTATTCAAGAACGGCATACTGCCCGTTTCCTTCTTTTGTAAAGGCTTCACCAAGAAGAAAATGGGCGTAAACATTGTGGTCGTCTTTCGCAAGAACATCTTCGAGTTTTTTGATGGCAAGCTTTGTTTGTCCCTTTTTTATCATTTCCGCAATTTCATCAAGCCTGCGCGGGAAAAAATACGTGCTCAGCATATAGAGCCCGAAAATGGCAAAGAGCACAAAGAAAACAAAGACTAGAACATACGTTAAAATCATATTTATTTATTCAAACTCTCAATTTTCTGCTTTTTGAGTTCAGCATTCTGCAATTCAAGGTCACGCACTTTTTTTAGAGCCGCATCAAGCTCTTCCCTGCCGAGCTCCGAAGCGTTTTCGTAAGCTTTCGCCGTATCGTTTATACGCTTCATTTCCTTGCGTTCATATTCAAGCATCTGCTCATACATTTCAATAATCGATTCATCATTATCGATTTCTTTCTCATGAAGTTTCATTATCTCTTCGTAGCCCTTGAGAAGCTTGCGAAGATATATATTATCTTTTTCAAGTTCCTCAAGTTTCTCTTTGAGATCTTCCATTTCACCCATAATTCCTCCGAACTATATCTGATAAACTATCAATCCGTCTCTCAGCTTCGGTTCAAACCATGTCGATTTTGGAGGCATAACATTTCCGCTGTCGGAAACATCCATCAAATCCTGCATTGAAGTCGGATACATGGAAAATGCCGCCTTGAATTTACCGGAATCTACAAGCTTAACAAGTTCCTTAGTTCCTCTTATGCCGCCGATAAAATCTATTTTCTTGCTCGTTCTCGGATCATCAATGCTGAAAATCGGTTTAAGGATATGATTCTGAAGAACGCTTACATCAAGCGATTGTACCGGATCGTTTCCTGTATCAAATGTAGGTTTTACTTCATACCACTCGCCATCGATATACATACAGAAACTTCCTTTATCTTTGGGAGTATCGTAATCGACTTTATTTACTGTAAACTTTTCACTTATTTTTGCAATAAGAGATTCCTTCGTGTTTCCGTTAAGATCTGCAAGAACACGGTTGTAAGGCATAATCTTAAGCTGGTCGTGAGGAAAAACAACTGAAAGGAAATAATTGAAATCGCCTTTCTTAGTATCAGATCCGTCCTGTCTGCGCGCAAGAGCGTTTTTAGCTGCTGATGCCGCGCGGTGATGACCGTCGGCAATGTACATTCCGGTATCTTTGAAAGACTGTTTAATCTGATCGATCAAAGCAGGTTCATCAACTATACGGAATATGTGACGAATGCCGTCAGGTGCTGTAAAATCATATTCAGCAGGTTTAGAAAGAGCCTTTGTCCAAAGATCCTTTTTAGAACCGTCTTCTTTATAAAAAAGAAAAACAAGACCGGTTTGCGCACCAAGAACATCAATATGCTTGATACGGTCGCGCTCTTTGTCTTCGCGTGTAAATTCGTGCTTTTTAACGACACCGTTAAGATAATCATCAACACTGACAGTGCATACAAGACCTGTCTGCTCACGACCGTTCATAACAAGTGTATAGAAATAAAAACATGGAGTCTTTTCGGATGTAAGATATCCCTTTTCGATGAATGCCTTGAAATTCTCAGCACCTTTATTGTATACCGACTCATCATAAATATCCACATTCTCGGGAAGATCAATTTCCGGCTTTGTAACATGATAAAAATTATACGGATTTCCTTCTGCGGTTTTACGCGCTTCGGCGCTGCTGCACACGTCGTAAGGCAGCTCTGATATTTTTTCCGCCATATTCTTAGGCGGACGCAAACCGCAAAATTCCTTTATTACTGACATTTGAACCCTCTTAATGAATAAAAAACTTGAGTTCATTGAAAAATTGACGTCAATCAGGCGTCAATTAGTATTTAGGCTGAAAACTCATTTCCATGAACAGTGACAAGTTTTTTGAGAATGAACTTTTTCGCACCAACAGGAAGAACAACTTCAACTTCATCTCCTGCACATTTACCGTTGAGAGCCCGTCCAAACGGCGTCGAAAGAGATATTTTGCCTTCACCCGGATTAGTCTCAGCATCTGTTACGAAAGTAAATTCCATTTTCATGCCGGAAGCTTCTTCAATTTGAACTTTTGATCCCAGACCGACACGGTCTTTTGGAATGGCATCAACATCAACATTGGACAGTTTTGCAAGCTGTTCGGTAAGCTGTGCAATCTTCGCGTTAACAAAACCCTGACGCTCTCTTGCTGCATGATAATCGGCATTTTCTTTGAGATCTCCGTGTTCACGGGCTTCGGCAATCTTCTGCGGAAGTTCCACATTAAACTCATATTTCAGCTGATCGAGTTCCTCCCGAATTGCCTGTTTTTTAGCCTCAAGCTCGTTCATAATCCTCCGGTTATTCAAAGAATGATATCTTTTATAATAAGAACCCCGCATTTCGCGGGGATGGTTTATTAAAGCGCTTTTTATTGAGTCCGTCAACCTATTTTTTGCTGATGATACTGATATTGACCGCAAAGCTGCAAAATTCAGGAGGGCGTGCCCGTGCCTTAGTTCTCCTTCAAATATATCTTATCGTCCATGCACGGTCGGGCTTTTGCTTCAAGGCGTTCCGCCTTTCCGCGCAATCCCTCACGCAGTTTCCGCATGGAGGCGGAAACTGACGAGACGCTTTCTTTGCGACGTCGTGTCGCATATTGAAGCGTCTCGTTTATCGGACTCGTTCCGACTGGCCGCGAGATGGTCGAAGACCATAGCGGGAAAATGCAAGCATTACCTCATAGGTTAAGGCGTTAAGTCAATTTAAAGTCAAATTCGAAGCGAATAGTAAGTTCGCTGAGAATAAGAAATAATCAACTGATTTCAACAATATATTTTCCCGAGTGTCGGGATACAATCAAAGGCTTCTTGCGATGCCTTTTGCTGCAACCTCCTGTTGCATATTGAAGGCATCGCTTTGCAGGGATCGTTCCTGCTTCCTTTGGAATCTGTTATTTGCATGGTGTCATGGAAAACATTAAAGGCTTCGCCTTTGTAATCCTTTATCGCATGGATCATGCGATAATATTCAAAGGGACGAGGAGCTCATCCTCGGCGATTATGACCTCCTGTCATCGCCTCGCTCGTGCTCATCGTGAGCACACGGCCGCTCATCATCCTGTGTGCCAGGACGGCACTAATCCAACGCGGGCAGGACGCCCGTTAGCGTTGGACAGAGAGATCCCACTCCTGGCTTTTCTCTCGCGTATTCCTCGCACCGGCTCTGCCGGATGCTGCGGACGCTCTAGTGGTGTCCGACTGCGTCGGACATTTTAAGTTCTTTTTTCTATTCATTCATATATTACGTTTGCATTCGTTCGTTATCACTCATCTCTTGCCCCGGCTTCCGATAACCGGATCCTTATGCCTCATTGTTTTCCAATGACGACATAAGGCCGCTTATCCGTAAGCCGGTTGAGGTTTGTTTTATTCAAAGAGAGCAAAGTTGGCATGTATCTCATCTGAGTGTCCAGATATTTGGACACCTCAGTTTGATTTCGCTTTGATTCTGGCAGGGCACTATCATTTAATATATCTTATTTTTATAAAACCAACGCCTTAAACTCTGACTCCTAAAATCACCCACATTATTATTCAAATCAACAAAATATACATTTTGGGAATCACTTCTCTTAAACTTACATATAAAATCATAAGTTTTATCATTTTCCAGTATTACTCTAACAAAAAAACGAATATGGTATTGCGGGTGATCTGGATAATCTTCATATGTTTTATTTATACTCTCAATAAAATCATTAATTTTTGATAAATCCCTAATTTCTTGTTCAATATTATTATCATTTAACTGTGAACCATTATAGATAATAATTTTTTGAATTTTTGTATCTCTAAAATAATTATTCATTTCATATTTTAGATCACCAGAAACATAATAATCATAGAAATTGATTATAATCAAAAAAACAATAAGTATAAAACCAATGATAATACCACCACTCTGCATTCTTCTAATGTTTATATTTTGATACATATAACCTCTTTATAAATTTACTTTTGTCGCAATTTTCTTTCAGGCCTAATGAATCGCGGACTTCCTTCTGCCTTCTTATAATTTACTCGCGACATTGTTCTTGAATAAGGAAAACCGAACTGAAGTGTAGCTCCCCAACTTTTTCCATCTTTCCAATAATCACTAGAATATGTTGAAAAAGCTAAACCAATCATAGTTGCATCATCAGTAAAAGAATCACCTTCCCATGAATCAAATATTTCTTGCAAAGTTGAACCAGCTAAAAAATCACCTTTTGCTTTAGTTGTCATTGCAACAAATCCTAGACTACCCATTGCAATACCAATCTGATTTGTAACTTGTATAGTATAATCTTGAACTCCATGTTGTTTACCATTAGAAAACATCATCGTTGAATATCCATCTATTCTCATGTAACTTTCACCATCTGGAAAAACAATTTGAGAACTCTCTAAGTATGTTTCAGTTCCTGCAGCAGTCCATGTTTCTTCATATGCTTTAGGTAAAGTTTTTCCAAGTAATGATTTTGAGCCTTTTATCCAATTACCTTTTTTATCAAAACTATTTTCGACCCCCATCACTCGTGCAGCATTATCCCATTCTTTTCCCCAACCAGCTTCTTTGGCAGCATCCGCAAGTTTATCAGTCTTCTTATCAAAAGTTACAGATCCATCTTCATTTTTTTTCAACATACCAGTAGGATCACTATACATGATTGGATTATTTCCACAATATGCATATAAGGTTAAATCATCCCATGCAGGGTCAGTACTCAAAAACCTTCCTATCATCGGATCGTAATATCTTGCATGACAGTAATAGAATCCTGTTTCATCATCCTTCAAATGCGAGGTAAATCTAAATTCCGTCTTATCCACCGTAGCTGCTTCATCATACAATGTCTCACCATACGGCAAATACTCTATCATCTCGAAGAAATTCCCCTTCTTATCAGTCACATAGCTCGAACTTCCCAGATGATCCGGATGGAAATACATCGTATTCTTTTCACTTACCGTTCCGCAGTTATCCTTCATGCTCACTGTGCTCGCGACCCGCTGATTTCCGGCGAAGATGTGTTTACTTATTACCGTCTTATTTCTGACGATATAGTTCGCGCTTACGTACTGAGTCTCACCAAGTTCACTTTTCTTTATTATTCGTTCACCGTTTGCATCATAACGGTAGTTCTTTCGATATGTAAATATGTTTGAATTCAAAGACATTTGACAATTATTTTGGATATTGTTTTATTAATGTCAAGCATGAAGATAATTGAAGTTAAATAAATCTATTATTACTAACGAAAAGACTTTAAATGATTTACTACAAATATATATTTCATTTTTTATTCTCTTGAACAAGAACACCAATGTTAATCGGAGGTATTATAATTGATTTTGGAAGACTGGCTTTCAACATTTTACTGTGAATTTCCTCTCGTATATACGGAAACATTATCGCAGGCGCATTTGATTTAGCGAACTCCTCCAGTTCCATGTTTTGTTCTTCAGAAACTGAAAATAATCCCACATAAACAACTTTAAAATAGATAGGATCGTTTTCAGTATTTACATGAACGGCTAGAATTGTTTGTAATGTCTTTTTGTCATCAGAAAAAGTATTATTAACTTCCATAGACAAATTCACATTCTCAGATCCAGTTAACTGGGGTAACCTCTTAAAAACTGATTCCGCTAAAATTATTGAATCACATTTAATTCCCGGTTGTTTATCTTTATCCATTACTTACTTCTTTCCAATTGATAGAATTACCTTGAGAAATACTAGCATGACAATCTTTTATCGGAATACTGTTTTTTACATAATCTTCAAAATAATAAAGGACACAGGTTTCATCCTTAACATGTCGTTGTGATGATGTCTGACTATAATCTTTATCCAAATAGTATAATATTTTTGCAACATTTTGAACTGACAGATTTTCATTACCAGATAAGACCTTTGTAATATAACCACGAGATACTCCCATCAATTGGGCGAGCTCAGATCGAGTAATACCTTTTTCTTCCAATGCTTCAGCTATGAGATTTGAAACATCAAGCATAGCCTTTGTTTGTATTAAATCTATTTCATATGATTCTTTAAACTTTTGGGGTATTGCTTCATCAAATACATTATAACTTTTCATACATTACCGCCTTCCATTTTTCTAAATTCCTCAAACTGCTTCTTTATATCCTTCATCCGATCCTTTTCTTTTAAAGGTGTTTTCTGACCGCCCTTTTGAAAATAATGAGTTAACACAATTACTCGTCTATTCATATCATCATAATAAAACGGAATCCGCAACCCAGTATCAACATTCTTAAACTCAAAAAAACCGTCTTCAAGTGATCTTAACTGATCTTTATTTCTCCATGGACCCGTTGAACAAAATTTGTCAAAATATTGTCTTAAAACAGTGTAATCTAAGTTTACGGTATCTCTTTTACTGATTTTACCTTTTTCAAGTTTATCAAGATACTTACTTTTCAATTCTAAAAAATACTCCCAAAATGGTGAATTTCCACTTTTGGTTACAGCACATATTATTGAAAAACTTTCTCCTTCAACAATTAAATACCCTCCATATTTCTTTATCGGTTCAGTCACTATGATTGTTTACCTATAAGTTAATTTTACCGCATTTAGTAAATAAAAAAAAGAAAAAAAACCAATTTTTCTCAATTTTATCCAGTATTTGGTAATTAAAGAGATATAAACATACTCATCAAAGAAAATATAACAACTTTAAACAAGTATCTCATCATTTTTTAAAATTATCATATTCATCTCAAAGTCAAGACTTAATTAAATATGAGTATCCAAGGATCAAATCAAATCATCATTATTTTCAAGTGTCACTTTTTAACACTTGAATTCCAGTGAAACACTCCACCTCAAAAACGAATTTCAAGTGTTACTTTTAACACTTGAAATCATCTAAAAACTCAATATTAAGTATTTTCCATAAATTATAGAATCTTTTAACATCTTGGATCAAGTCTTGTAAGTATTCTTATATATTCATCCCTCATTTCAGGAGTCATCTCTTCATAAATCTCATTTTCTCTGGGATGATATTTCTTCATTATTCTCTTCAGTCCAGTCAGAGAAAACTGAGTATATATAACTGTCGTACTTAGTGACGAATGCCCCAGTATCTCTTTAACCTGCATAATCTTAGCCCCTCTCTCTAAAATATGTGTCGCGAATGAATGTCTGAGCATGTGAGTACAAATTCCTTCAATTCCTTTACTCTCAAAATACTTCTTCAGTATCCGATAAACAGACTGCGAACCCAGTCTCTCTCCTTTCACTGTCAAAAACAAAGCACCTGTAAATACCTTATTCTCATCAAGATATTTCTTCCTAACTACCGAAATATAAGTCTTCAATATTCTCAATAAGTTATCTCCAGCCGGCACGATTCTATCCTTACTTCCTTTTCCCTCTCTAATAAGAATCTTACCTGATCCAAAATCAACATCAGTAACATTAAGGTTTATTAACTCAGAAAGCCTAATCCCTGTACCGTAAAGTAATTCAAATATCGCTCTGTTTCTGATTCCAATATCCGTACCGTCTTCCAAAGCGTTTAAGAATTCGAGAACCTTATCAACGTCTATACTTTTTCTCAGTGACATCTTTTTTGCCGGAGCAAAGTTCTCCATATTAAACGGATTATTAAAGATGTATTCATACTTGACAAGAAACTCAAAAAAGTTTTTAAGTACTGAATTGTAACCGGACAAAGCCGACGAAGAAAGCAGTTCTCCTTTTTGATTTTTCTTTTTCTTCAGATAAACAAAAAAGTCATTTAAATCCTCAAAACGTATATCTCTCACATCATCTGCTTTTTCGATTTTGTTATAATATTCACAGAATATCTCAAGATTACCAACATACTTTCTTAATGTTTCTCTGGAAAAACCTTTTGACTTTATAAAATCTTCATAGAGTTTTATCGCATGACGAGTCTTCATTACCTATTTCTCTTGGGTGTGTTTTGTTTATCATCTCTTTAAGATCATCAGGGAAAATGTGAGTATATATCTCTGTATTACATATTCTTCTATGACCTAAATATTCCTGAACCTCTCTGAGATCAGCTCCGTTTCTATAAAGATGCGTGGCGGCGGCATGTCTAATACCATGACAAGTTATTTTTGGAAGATTATGTTTCTTTGAAATTCTACGAAGAGATAATCCAACCCACGCCGCGAAAGAACGGTCTTTCTCTCCCTTACCGACTGCATAAAATATTCTTTCTCTTCCATCATGAAGATGATTCATATACAATCTCAGAAACTCAATCGATATTTCAGTAAGAGGAACCCTTCTATCCTGTTTCTCTTTATCATCTCGTAATATCATATATCCTTCATCAAGAAACAAGTCTTTAACTTCAGCCTTCTCCATCTCGTTTATTCTGGCAGCAGTAGAGTACATAACTTCAATTACAGTTCTTAACACAAAGTCTTTTCGAGTTTTAATTTCTATTCCAGACAGAAGTTTTTCCATTTCTTCCGCCTTATAGACTCCTCTTGGAATGTGTTTTGAATCTCTCAATCTTTCAGTTTGACTAAACGGATTACTCAGAACTCTTCTTTCGGCTAATAGAAATCCGTAAAACATATTGAGAACAGACAATATGGCATTAACAGTTGAATTACTGTAGTTTCTTGTATGAAGTTCTTCTCTGAATGATCCGCAATCTCTCATATTAAATCCATAAGGATTAATTCCATTTCTGCCGGTATAATCAAAGAACTGTTCTACTCGTGCGATTCTATCAGTTATTCCCCGATTCTTAAATCCTTTTACTATTAGGTATTCTTTGTATCTGTTTATAAGAAGTCTTTCATCATTGGTAATATACGAATTATCTTTTACTTCCTTCTTCTTTTCATTTTTGTTTATAGAATTAAGGTCTTCAAAGGGATTGGAGTTTGTATATTTAATCCTTGTAAGAAATCTATAAAACAATGCTCCACCGCTCATATAGACTCTAACCGTTTTTTCTGAATATTTTTTACCATCAAATCCTGTAGACAAATAATCTTTGTATTCTCTTACGTTATCAACTGAAACATTCTTATAATCAATATTAACTTTCTCACAATAAGTCAGAAAGAGTTTAAGTGCGAAAGCGGATGAATAATGTTTCATATTAACATCTTTAAGTGCTTGAATGAATTCTTCATAAATACCCTTGTGTTTATCATTCATTTATTATCTGCCGGTCTCTTTTAACTGTTTTCAAGTGTCCAGAGATTGTTTTCTTGGTATTTTCAGGACTTATGAATCAAAACTGGTCAGTGTCCAGTTAGTGTCCAGAGGTGACCAGTTTATCCGAATATTTGTCTTTTATTTCATCAGGAGTTGGAATTATCGAAAGGTTTAATTCATCAAGAGGTTTGTTCTCTATCAGACGATAAAACCCCTTAAGTCTCGAAGTTCCTCCTTTAATAACAGTTATGTATTCATAATCAGTAAGTGCCTTTATCTGTTTCTTAACCCAAGTCTGTCCATACCCGCTGAACTCTCGTATTTCTCTTTGAGTAAAACTGTTCTCTTCTGCTTTGAGTTTTGTTCTTTCTCCTTTCTTCTCAGAAAAATTTCTCAGCATCTCATAGAATTCAACTGTGCTCTCAGGAAGTTCTCTCATAGTTGTAGAAAGAACTCCACTTACCATTATCTCATATGCGATAGAATAATCCACGGAATCGCATTCTATATATTCAAGACCGTTATCTTCCTTAACCTCTTTCTGATACTGTCTTAAGAAACAAACACAGGCTATCAAATCCATGAATCTATCATTATCTCTTCTTGTTCTCATTAATGAATCTGGGAAGTTCAGATGACTCGCGACAGGATTAACGACTCTTACTTTCTTGAGCATTCTTTGAGCCGCATGATGAGTCCTGATTATCTCAGATATTTTTTCGTCTTTCTCCCTGTATCTTTGAAGACTGTATTTTTCTCTCTGTGATGCATGAATTCTTCTTGTCTGTTCTCTTGATTCATCAGCCGATATAACAAAACATCTGCTCGCGTTCTCAGGATTGATTCCGTAATCTGTTCCGCTCATAACAGCGGATACAACAACAGGCCTTTTGACATTTGCGCTTTTCATCATTCCGCTTTTCTCGTCTTTAACAGTCACAAGACGAGACAATTCCTTTCCAGATAACATTTCTCTTATCTGATGCTCAACAGTCGCATTGTGAACTGTCTCTCCAAGTAAAAGAAACTTATGCATCAGATCATCCACATAATTTAAAGCCTGGTCGGAAAGAGAAGTTACAGATATGGTCTCTTCCGGCGGCATCAACTTTCTAACTGTCTCAGCGAGAAAACTCTTTCCGGCAGATGACTGTGAAAGAATTATAATACTTATTGGATCATCAAGAATTCTAGAACTAGCGGCGAGATACATCAGTTTCTTATTTATATCTTCTCCGACATAACCAAGTATCTCCATGTCTTTAACAATTGCCTCAAACATATTCGGATCTTTTAAAAAAGATAATCCTAATTCCTTTTCTTCTTCAGTTAATTCTTTTTTAACAGGTACAGAATCATTTCTTTCTAATGCCTTATCTCTCATCTCTTCAAACCATTCAATAATAGAATGAAGGTCTCTCTCGATATGAACGGCCTCAACTCCGCTCATTCTTGATATATTCTGGGAAAAAGCGTTTCTTGATCTTGAAGAGTAAAGATCAAGAGTATCAATAAATGATCTGTCACCGAATGAAGCCTTAATCGACACTTTCAAGTTTCCAAGAAATAGTTCTTTAACACCAGAAATCTTATACTCAATATCTCTTGAAGAAATTATATAATAGACACCTTCTCTTTTAAAACTCAGCGACTCTGAACTCTTTTCAATATCAACAATCTCAGCGTTTTCGATAAAAAGATTTATTTCTTCATTTAAACATTCTTTTATACTCTTAACATGAGACACAATTTTCAAAGAGAATCCATACTCAAGAAGAGATTCTTTCAGTTCAACGTCTTGTTCATGAATACAAAGATACGTTATTCTTCTTGATCTCAATATCTCAATTACTGATTTATTTATTTGAGGAAAATAAATAGTATTATTAAAACCTTTCTTTAGATATTGAAGAGCCTCAATCATTGATCTTGAAATAATGCACTCGGAATAGACATTAAGAGTTTTAACGTTAAAGAAAACAGTTTTAGATGTACATCGTACTTTTTCATTATCAACATTGAGTCCATAAAGAGCCTCAACTTCATTATTGAAATCATATAATGGAATTGTTATATGATCTTTAAATATTTCACAACCTTCTTTGTCCAAGATTCCTTTATCTTCAAGAACCGCCTTATCTCTTTGTCCAATGATTTCAGAAAATGATCCGTCCGAAAAACCTATCTTAAATGTATTTATCAGTCTCACATCAAGAAGATCATGTTCTTCGAGAAATGTTCTGGCTTTTATTGATTCATTTATTTTACTGTTATAGAAAACTGCCGCTTGAGTTAAATGTTCAATCTGTGTGACTGTTTCTTCTGATTTAACATTACTTGACTTAACAGATAGAGAGTTGTTAATCTTTATCTCTGGGAAGATATCATCAATTTGATCTTCTTTGTGTTTTATTAGGTTAAGAGTTTTACCCTTCAATCTTGACTTAGACTGCATAAGATAAACCATTTTCAATACGTGATATTAGTTCATCACCAATGAGTCTTATTTCTTCTGAACTTCTATTCTTTCTCTCTATGATTCCCTGTTTAGTCGAGATGACTTCTTCAAATGCGATTGCTTTTGATATTCTTGTTGAGAACACACAATTACCGAATGCTTCTTCAATTTCTTTTGTAATCTCTCTGACAATTACAGGATTTCTTTCAAATTCATTTATAATAACTCCAGCGATTTTAAGTTCCGGATTAAGAGTCTTTTTTACTTTTGAAACAGTTGAAATAAGATCATTAGTTCCCTGCATACAGTACTGTGAAGGTTTCATCGGTATCAGAAGATAATCTGAAGCGGTTAAAGCGTTTATTGTCATAACAGACAATGAAGGAGGACTGTCTATCAAGATATAATCAAACTTCTCAAATGATTTATCACAGAGTAAATCCTTAATTCGAGTGTAACAATCTATTTCTGCGACAAGTGATCTTTCAAGACCGGCACATGATATTGAACCTGGAAGAATATTAAGTTTATCATTTATTTGTTCAAAAACCCATTCTTTTCCAGTAAGAGCCTCAAACAATCCTGATGAAGAATTATCAATCAAACTTTTTGTTAGATTCGCCTGAGGATCAGTATCTACAAGACAAACTTGTTTTCCTAATGATGAAAGATAGATTCCAAGTTCTCTAGTACAACTTGATTTCCCTATTCCGCCTTTTTGATTCGCCAAAACAATAATCTTTGACATGTTCACACCTTCTTATTTTTTATTATTGATCGTGAATTATCTATATTCGATTTTTGTTTTTGTATCTCCAGTAAAACTTACCTGAAGTCTTCTCCATCTTTTCTGACAGAGCGCGCAGAGGTTGTGATCCATAGTAGAGAATTAAATATAACAAATAATAATCTAGTCTAAGTATTTTCATAAACCTTTTGTTCTATTTCTATTTTATAAGAGAGCAGTTGAATTGACTGCTCTCTTATTATAAAAGACGTTCATGGCAACAAACATAATTAGACATTATGAAAACGAACATCTGAAAACAATTTATTATGTATCATTTCATTTGTACGCTCTTTTTCTTTAAGTATTTCAAAAAATATTAATTTCTATATTGAACTTCTTAAAAAGAAATACAATAGACTAGTTGATTTAACAACTAGTCTATTGATGAAATAATTCTATAAGTTTATTTTGTGGTGAGTTTTAACTCATAGAATCTAAATATATAATAAGCGCACATTGAATATCTTGTAAGCGATTTTTTTCTAAAAACATTAAAAAAATAATCGAAACCGCGCATTAAACATCTTTCTGCTCATCTTTCTTTAACGTGTTTTCAAAGATACTCTTCTTCTTTTCATTATTTAAAGTAGATTCATTCAAATACTTGATTCTACTTTTTGTTTTATAACTTCTATGGTGAAGAACTACGATAATTAAACGTACTTTTAACTCGACCTTTATCCATCATTGAACAATTCACCCTTAAAGATGTATCGTCATAAGAATTCTTTCCACCAGACCTCAATGATTTCAACGTATAGTAAGAATTATTCTCTTCACCAGATAAGTTTTCACGATAATTATATGTACTTTTAACGTGACCTAAACCGCCAGAGTAACCAATGCCAGTAAAATCCCTCGACTCTCTCGATACTTTCGACTCTTTCGATTCCCTCGACTCCCTTAATCTCATAGAATCTATCGACACCATAGACCCTTTAAGTTCTCTTGATTTTATCAATGACCTAGATTTATAAACAGTCATAAGATAATCATGTTTAAGATCAGTCTTTTCTATAAAAGTTAATAAGTTTTGATTGATTTCATTCAATCCAAATCCTTCAAAATAATTCACTTTACTTACTTTACTCTTTGAATCAATTGAATTCTTTGAATCTAACTTAGATTTAAGATTCCTACATTCTTTTCTTAAATCATCAAAAGAAATATCAAATATATCTTTTAACAAATTATAAGTAGAATCATTCAGTTTTATAAGATAAGTATAAAATAGTATTCTCTTTCTTCTTACATCATGTTTCCCATTAGATATTATACTTATTATTTCTTCCTTTGTCATAAGAGAATAGTTTTTGATTTCATCTTTTTCATACAGAGTAATTTCTTTATAAATATGATTAAATTCATCTCTTAACCATTCTCTGTACTCACTTCTTAATCCTTTATATTCCACCTTATCTCTTACGTCCCCGAAAGTCAGATTTGACTGTTTAGAACAAGATTTTCCCTTAACAAAATTCTTTTCTATTTCTACCTTAAGGACATTCTTACCCTCAATTCTATTAATGCTCTTCATATCAGAAAAATATGATCTTATTAATCTCAAAACCCTTGAATCTAAACTCGTACAATTAAGATAAGTTGTTTTTGAAGAACCGTCATCTGCCGGACACTCATTTACTTTCTCATTAGAACTATCATATTTCGATAAACAGAATAACTCTTTTAAATCATCTAAAATCTTGTCACTCTCCGCCTGGTATAACTGACAAAGATCCATTCTCCTAACAGACATTTTATTTATTTCTTCTTCACTAATAAGACCGCCGAAAAAGTCCTTAACTACATCAGATAGAAAATTAATTATTTGTCTATCCGTCATTGATCTGTTCTTTAAGTAATTAAGGTCACAAAACTCAAAACTTACCAAGTTGTTATGATATTTCACCAGATACTTGAATTTGTTGTATTCATTATTCCTTGAAGTTATAAATTTACATTTCTTTTCAACGTTCTGTCTTAAAAACGGTAAGTATGGAGCATTCTCAACAGGTATCTGGATGATGATACTATCAACAACAGACTTAGAACACTTTTCTCTTGTCAGATGCATTTCCAGATCTTCAAATTTCTCATAAGTTTTATCTGAAAGTTTCTTCTGTTCTGACTCCAAAACATATGTTCCATCAACAAACATAGACTTGATTTGTTCTTCTGGAAAAGAAGTAATGATATGAAGTTTATCTTTCGCTCTACTCAATCCCACATTCCAAACATTCAGATTATCTTCTTCTATATCATCACCGTACATAGTATTCACCAGAATAACTACATCAGACTGACGGCCTTTTTGTTTATGAATAGTTGTTACTTCAATATTCTCATTATCCTTATAAATTTCTTTCAATTCAATCAGTTCTTTATTGATTCTACCCATTATCATTATTTTCTTATCCGGGTAAAGATCAACAATCTGTTTTACTTTTTCACTTAGTAAATTCTTGTGTTGAATAGAACTAATAAAAACATCATCCATATAATCTTCATTTTTGTAATAAGATAAATCAAACATGTTTTCTGATTTATATTTCTTTTCGTACAACCCATTAATAAACTTCTGAATAGAAGGAGAACACCTGTAACATTTTTTTAATGTCTCAACTTCAAACTCCCCTTGTTTTTCAAACCAATTAAAGAAGACGACTTTTTTCTTGTCCGCAAAACCGTATATTCTCTGTCTTTCATCACCCGCTGCGATTATTTTAACATCATTCATCCTGTTATTACAGATAAGTCTATCTAATATTTTTAAAAGACTTCCAGACACATCTTGAAATTCATCCAGAACAATGTAATCATAATTATTTAAAGAAGATTTATCGGAATATTTTAACCAGATTTTCTCAACAACATTCATAATGTCTCTTAGATTCAATTCTTCATCGTCTTCCGCATCTTCAATCATTTTTGAAATATTATTTTTATAATCATTTTTAAGTTGATTCAGTATTAGTATTTCTTTTTTTGTAAAATCGTTTGTGTTATGAAGTAAATCCATTTCAAATTGAAAATTCTTAGTCACTTCCGAATACATGAGAGAATGAAATGTTTGGACATTAATATTCATTTCTTTAATAAGTTTCTCGTATACATATGTTTTATCTTCATCTAAATCTTTTTCAAATTTACTGAAGAGTTCTTTTTTCTCTTCTTTATTATAGAACTGACTTTTATCAAGATTAAACTTATATAACTTCTTACAAATTTCAATTCTAATACTCTTGTTAAATGAAAGAACCAGAACACGTTTCTTCTCTCCAGATAATTCTTTAATATATTCAAACAGACGAGTTGTCTTTCCGCATCCGGCATATGATTCAATATATAAATTCGTATCAGGTATCATGTGTAACCTCACCACAAAATATTTCTCCATTATTATAGCGGTGAGGTTTCAGTCCCCGAGGGTATTATCTCAAGATTTGGATTGCTTAAGAGAACTTTTGTTGGCCGTTAATTATGAGCGCTTTTGAATTAATCGTATATGAAATTCTAAAGGTTATTTTTTCTCATTTCAAAGATTTATGGGGTGTACGATTTTTATAATTCATGTCATGATTATCAAAAGGGATAAAAACATGAACGAACAGAATCAAAATCTTCTTCCGACTCAAAACACTACTTATGACGTCTATGTTAAGGATTTGAATCAATTCCTCGCCGGAAGAGCCTGTAATGCCGAGAGTCTCAGGGAGTATTTTATTGAAGTAAGTCAGAAATATAAACCTTCAACTCTTTCCTGTATTAAATCGGCCGTTAAGAAATCAATAATCAAAACATTCAAGAATGAATCAAACAATGTTCTTTTTCTTTCATCTCTTGATATGCTCTTCAGAGAATTCAAAATAGGAAAGCCTGACAAAAAGATTTACAGAGAGAAGTTGTTATCAAGTGAAGAAGTAAACCTTCTGATAGATTCAACTCCAGTCCGAATATCTTATATCATTAAGACTCTTTTTCTAACAGGATTAAGAGTATCAGAACTCATAAACATAAAACTGAAAGATTGTAAAATCGATAATGAAATTGTTTATATTTCTATAATAGGTAAAGGATTGAAACAAAGAAGAGTTATGATTGAACTCAAACTATATAATGAAATTCTTAAAGCGTTTAAGAGTAAGTTTTATCTTTTTGAAAGATTTTCATCGGGTAAATATTCCAGAAACTACATCTGGAGAGAAATTAAATTAAACGGATCAAGAGTTTTAAATAAATCTATTTCGCCCCATTCATTCCGTCACAGTTTCACGACTCACATGATTATCAATAAGAACAAATCAGTTAAGGCCGTAAGTTTATATCTTGGTCATTCTGACTGTAATATTACAAACTCAATGTATGTAAACGCGGAACTTCAGGTAGATGATCTATTTTAAGGTAGTAGACGAAAAGCAAGTGTTACTTTTAACACTTGCTCTTCAAGTTGATTTTAGATAATTGTTCCCCGTTTCGGATTTCTTCTTCTCATTTCAACATTTTTGGCGCATTTGATTATTTTTCTTTTCGCCATCCGTATTATTTTTTTATTCTGTTTAATACGTTCATCATCAAAAATCTTCTTCTTTTTATCCGACATCTTACTATATTTTTCTTCTTGTTTAATTCTTTTCACCTCTTCTATTCTATCAAATTTATACATCTCTTCTACAATTGATTCATATTCCTTAGGTCTCTTATTAACACAGAATTTAACAATAGTTTTATTACCTTCAGTAGGTCTTGAAGATTTAATAATATTTGTCTTTTTAAACAACACTCTGATTAAATGGAGCCCTATGACATTGGTCAATAATGGTGTTACACTATTGCCAATGATAGCATGAGCGGCTGGAATATTTTCTCCCAGATCATAATCAAGTGGAAATCCTTGTAGCACCTTTAGTTCATAAATATTAGGATGATGAGGTTTTCTATCTCCTTTCTTATAAAGATAAAGCGATCTTGAGCTTGTAATGGTACAACATGGATTATTAGAAGAAATAATATTGTTGTCAAATTGACCGGATGATACCGCTGTTATATACGGCAGAACATCTTCGACATTGACTTGTTCGTGATCCATTACTGGAAATGTAGGTTTAACCTTTAAATCCTTACGAAATCCAAGAAACACCATTCTAATTCTGTTTTGCGGTAATCCGACTTTTCCACAGTTAACCAGCATCGAAACAAAATCATATCCGCTCTTTTTAAATTCATTCATGATCCCGTGTTTATGAGAACTCATCTTTTTTGAATTCAATCCTTTAACATTCTCAATAAATATCACCTTAGGTTTTAATACCTTGGCAATTCTGAATACATTTTTATACAATACATTCCTTTTATCATCAACTTCCATCTTTCCCGACATGCTAAAACCTTGGCATGGAGGACTCGCATCAAGTAAATCCAAATCTCCCGGTTTAATATTAAAGTCTTCAAGTAATTGTTTCGGATCAATAGTTTTAATGTCATAATAATATTGATGTGCATCCGGAAAATTCTTCTTCAAAGTTTTAACCTCATTAGTTCCAGAATCAACTTGTCCCAGACAATTAAAATGCGCTTTTTTGTATCCGATACTACTTCCTCCTCCGCCCGAGAATAAAGAAATGTAGTTAGGTTTTATAAAATAATATAAACTCATTATATCCTCTCTTATTATTATTGATTTGAAGCAAGTTTCAATGATCTCTTAGAAGTATTTTCAACTTCTCTTTTCAGTGATATTACGAAAACATCTCCATCATCATTCTTAAATGTGATTTCATTTTTATTCTTAAAGATATTATTTGTAATTAAGATTGTTTTAATTATCTCGATTGCTTCTTTCTCCTTTAATATACTTTTTCCAACAGAAGAGCGGATGGACTTATAAACTTTCATTCTGTCATCTTTTTCTTTTGATTTATCAGACACCATTTCATTGTCAGGAGAATTACCTTTTCTACGCAGAACATAAATCGCGCCTTTAATTAAATTAATATTATCCTTAAGATCTTTTATATTATCACAATTTTTTAAATCGATAATATCTTTAGAAGAAATCGGAAACTTAGCATGCATCAATTCATTAAACAATTCAACATCTTGTGATTTAACATACTCCATCGCTTCAGCAACTTCCGCGTATTTTCTTACTGATGACTCAGAAAGACTAAAGGCTTTTCCAATTTTTTTTGATGTACTGAATTCAGTTTTTGTTCCCGCTTTTCTCTCTCCTCCATGCTTCATTTTTAAATTATTGTAATTACTTCCGATGAAATACATTTTTTGAATCTTCGTAAGAGATCGCTGTGCATAGTGTTTACGATAAATCCAAAGAATTACATCGGATTTATTTTCTACTGTCTTATCGTTTAATTCAGTAGTAGTAAAAGAAATATTATTCTTTTTACAAATTTCATATCTTTGATGTCCATCAACGATAAAACCTTTCCATGTAATAATTGGATCGTAACATCCTTCTTTGATAATAGATTCTTCCAAACAATCTTTTTCAAAGTGCACCAAAACTGGAAGTGCTCTTTCAAAATCTTTGTCAATCGACAACTCTTTTATCATCTTTACGCTCCTATGAGTTTTATTTATCAAACACATCTTAACAACGATAAGTTTTTTCTTATTCGTTATCAGTTATGATTTGACGTCAGAAAACTATCATAGAGATTATTTTTTGAAAAGGGGTCTCTTCATTTTTTTTGACGTTTTTTCTAATTTATTTTAATTTTTTTATCACTTTTCCCGCTTTTTGACATGCGAAAAAATTCCGTATTATATCATAGTGGATACACATAAGTTAACCCAATCGGTGAAAAAAATTTGATTTTTCAAAATTTTTTTCACTTTTTGAATACTTATTCTATTGCTTTTTAAAAGTATTATTTTCCGTAAATTCTATAATTAAATTCCAATTCTTATCAAAATTTTACTTATTTAACAGTCATAATCCTTACCGTACGGGTTAACAAGTACGCGCGCTTGTTATATAATTTTAGAATTATAATTAGAGCGTGGTATCAAAATGAAAAAAAATGTATTCTCTGCAGATGACTTTACAGAAAAGAAAATGAAACCTTACTTTATGAATGAAAAGATTGTTTTAAATCTTCTTCAAAAGAAAGAATTTGAAATTATAGGAGCTATTTGTAAGGATGTCTTTGAACCTAAGAGCTTCTTTGCATTTAAGGACAATAATTCAAAAACTCTTGCCGTTGCTCACATGGATACAATTAATATTCCATCAGGTTTGAAAATTGAAGACGGTATTATCAAATCTTCAGTTGTTGATAATCGACTCGGTGTTTACATTATTACCGAACTTCTTCAAAGGAAAAACATTAATTCAGATTTACTTATCACGACAAATGAAGAGATTTGTTATTCTTCTGCTAGATATTTTATTCCCGAGAAGACTTATAACTGGATTTACTCTTTCGATCGTTTTGGAGATAATGCCGCCCTATATCAATACATAAACTCAACCTCTTGGGTTTCAGAATTGAAAAAACATGGTTTTAAGGTATGTACCGGTTCTTACTCCGATATTGTTGACATGGCTCATCTGGGTGCATCTGGTGTCAATCTGGGGATAGGATACTGTCAAAATCATCATGATGTTGAGGCCTTCGCGGAAATAAAAACAACTGTTAATCAATTAAACAAGTTTCATCGGTTCTATGAGGCTTTTCAATTTACTCATTTCCAGTATGATTCAATTACTTCTCTTCTTGATGACTATTGAAGAAATTCAAGTGTTAAAAGTAACACTTGATATAAACAAAGAATTTATACTAAAACATGAATGCTGTTTGTTAATCTCTTGCTTCAACAATAATTAAGAAGCAAGAGATTAAATCTTCCTTATTCCTTAACGCAGATAAAACGAATGACTTCTTTACCATTAACAATAGCTTTAATTATATAATAGTCTCCCGATTTTCCCTTAACTTTTCCGATGACATATGAAAGATCTGGTCCAACTTTGATTATATTATAATCAATGCCGCCGATATTTGTAATTATTACTTGATCTACACGACCAGCCTGGGAAGTGGCCATTTTAACAGATTGTTTCGATATCTGACATACTTTTTTTAATTCAATTTTATTCCATGTCGCTCCGCCATCACCTGAATACCGTCCAGAAAAGAAAGATCCGCAAAAACGATCCTCTACAACTGATTGTGTTTTCTCCGCAAAACAAATTCCAGAAACAATTGAAATAATAAATCCAATACATAATATCTTTCTCATAATCCTCTCCAATTATTTTTATTCAAAACCATTTAGACCACTGAAACGAAAGCTAGATGCAAAATCATCCATTATTAAACATTTAAATCTCCATTTAGACCCGGACTGAAAATTCATGATTGAATCTGTTGAGTTCCCAACAAGTGCTCCATCAGAATCAAGAAGATCAAAGAATATCTCAAAACCCGCATATGTTTTAGAAGATTTGTTTAAGACTGTGCCGGTTATGAATCTTATCCCGTCTTCATTGATGACTCTTATGTTTTGAACATCAACTCCGTATTTAGAGTAATACTCCGATTTAATACTTGAAAAACAAAAAAGACAAAGAGATACACAAAACAAAGTTATTAGTTTCATTTTTCCTCTCAGTATGATTTATCATAATCATTATAGAAATCTTCTGATCTCGCTAATGAGAAAATGACTGTTCCAAGCCACGGAATAACATTGAATATAGGACTCGGTTGACCCATAGAACCTGTCAGAGCATGAATCACAAAAGTACCTGCGACAATTGCTAGAAGTTTACCCCAGTCTTTACTGAAAGTATAGAGCAACCCAAAAGGTCCGAAGAGAAAAGAAAGAGTCACTGCCGCTGATTTAGATTTTCCGGTTCCTGATGAAGCCGGGTAATAATCATAAAACCTTGTTGATCTGACCGCATTATCAATTATTGAGAATATCCAAAAGACACCACTAATAATAGCTGCAGTAGGTCCTTGAGCATCGTTTCCACCATTGACAGCAATTAATATTGATATTGTTGAAGCAAACAAAGGAATGATAAACTTGATATAATTCACTTTGTAAGTATAGAGATATGAAAAGAAACTGAAAAAGAAAGCTAAAAGAACCGCTGTGTTTTTAGACTTACTTGAAACTTTGAGATTTGAATCATTATAAGAACCGGAATATTTCTTACCGCATTTAGAACAATAATTCTCTATGCTTTTTAGAATAGTTCCGCAATCATCACATCTCTTTTCTGATGATCCAATTGAATTACCACAAGAGACACAAAATTTTGCCGAATCTTCATTCTTTTGACCACACTTAGAACAGAACATAAATCCTCCATATATATCGTTCTTTAAGAACACTATATCATGCAAATACCATTCTGTCAACCACCTATACTGTCTTTTAGAGAGATTTTCTAATACTTTTTCCCTCTTTTAGAGTGTTTTATAAAAATCAAATGTATGAGATTATATTTCAGGTGGGTAAAAATGGATCTCAAAATTGTCCTCGGCAAAAACGTCAAATTTTACCGAAAAAAGAGCAATCTTAGTCAGGATGCCCTATCCGAAATGCTTGGCATTTCCCCTAAACACATGAGTAAAATTGAAACTGGTGAAAAGTTCGTTTCTGCAGAAATGTTGGCACTTCTTTGTAAAACCTTAAAGGTCTCCGCATCTGCCCTTTTCTATAACAATGACAGTGATATTGGAGATGATGGTTTCGGTAAGATTGAAAGAATTATAGAAGATAAAGCCGCGAATATGACAAAAGAATTGAAAGATGAACTCAGGTCTATTCTGATTGAGAAAGACTGATTTCAAGTGTTACTTTTAACACTTGAATCCTGACCTCTATTATAATGTTAATTCAAAACATAAAAGACAGGAATATTACAATTTCTATTTGACTGAAATTATAGTATTCTACCTATTTTTTATATGACAGAATTATTCTCTCTATTCGGCTCTTTACTTGGCGCACTTGCTGGAACTTTAGGCGCATATTACATCTCAGTATTATCTCAAAAACCAAGAATGAAACTTGAATTATTTTCTTGCAATAAATCAGTAAACGGCCAAACCTATCTATTTGTTAAAATTTCTAATCTAAAATCTTCAACGTTGAATATAAACAGAATATCAGTTACAATTCTCTATAAAGATAAAATTCAAAACCTTCACGAAAATGTTTTTTATCCTAATGATGAAATATACGGAGAGAGAAACATGTGCATACGCAAATCTAAATTAGGAGACTATACTGTCGTAGTAGATTATTTCGATATTGAAGGGCATAATTCATTTACATTCAAAATTTCAAGATATGAAGAGCCATTATTTAAAGAGATTATATCCGATAAATCAAGAACTGCATTTTTAGAGGTAATTGATTCGACAGGAGAATGTTGTAAAAAGATTTATTTGAAAAAGAGAGGTAAATTAAAATTTACTCCCATTTAATTTTATACAAAGCAAACTAAATCATTACATCCATCATAAAGGTAAATGTTTTTTCATAAATCATCTCAAGTCTTTCCACTATCTAAGAATTTCAAGTGTCACTTTTTAACACTTGAAATCCCCCACTCACCTCAACTCTCTTCAGCGCTTCCTTGAGTTTCTGTTTCTCCGCTCTCTTTACCTCGAAATCATATTCTTCTTCGGCCTTCTTCTTCGCCTTGTCCTCTTCTTCCATCACTATCGCTCTCAGTTCTTCATCTTCGGGCTCTACGTCCATAAATTCAAGGTCTTCTATCTTTTCTTTTTTAATTAACATAGAGAGCTCCTGATTATTTGGATTGAGATATAGATTCCTTATTATACTTATTCATATAATTACTAATGATTTTAATCATTTCATCGTCTTCATTTTTTAAGGCAAGATCATAAGCCGTTAAACCATCATTGTTTTTTATATTTGGATTAGGTTTAAATGTAAGAAAGTATTTCATAATGTCTATTTCTGTATTTATTTTATTTTCTAATACTATTTTCATCATATACGTATAACCATTTTTATTTTGCGAATCAACATCTATTCCTTTTTCAACAAGTAATCTAATTTTATCTTTCCAATTCTTATACCTGAAGGTTGAGGCACCAATCAACAATTCATAACCCAAATCCTTTTTTCTTTTCAAATCAACATTTTCTTCCAAAAGTAATTTTAATATATCCGTATTGTTTTCAGAAATAAGAGCAAGATAAATAACATGCATAGTATGAACGTTTTTTTCTCCTATTTCAACAGGTATATTTAGGTCAGGCTTATATTTTAATATACACTTTATCACATTAATATTCCCGTGACTTATTGCATTGCAGATAGGTGTAGTCATAAAATAGATTCCGTTACGAGAATCTATGGAAGCTCCATGAGATAATAGATAATCTACGATTTTTATATCATTAGAAGCAAATTTAGTTGCATAAAATAACGGAGTTTCATTATTATTATTTCTTAAATCAATGTTAATAATATTATCATCAACTATTTTTTTGACCATATTGTATCTACCATATTTTACAGCATAATGCAATATGTTATCACCTTTAGAATCTTTAATATTTTCAATATTATAATTATTATCAATTAAATAATTAAATCTTCTAAAATCATTGCTCTTAATACAACTCTCATAATTATAAATTGAATAACAAGAACACTGTAAAAAGCAAAAAACAATTATAAATACACATCTCATATTACTTACCTTTACTTTCAAGATAATCTATCATATTTTGCTTGTTATTTATGTTATCGCTAATAATAAACAATATATCTTTCCAATATTGACAAAGTTCTGGGTTTGAATTATTGGATGTACTTCCATATTCACCCTCTGACATCTGCGCACTTAAAAATTGCACTTTCCCCAGCATAATAACTTGAGCTCTCAATACTAAAGAACTTGCTGATTCAACGTCTATTCCTTCCATTGCTTCGTCAGAAGCAAAATCAATAACTTTCTCGCAATCAAAAGATTTAACACCGGTAAACATACCCGCCATGTCACTTCTATTTTGAATTGAACCAATTGCATTAGCTATAGGTAACAAACATATTAATGTAGATACATCCTCTGTTCTCTTTAATTCTGCACCTAATTCTTCTAAAGCATCAAGACTCTGTTTATCCAACACTATTCCATTATCGTGGGCAATTGTTTTAAGTGCATTAATAAATTGATCAACAGTTTTTTCAGACTTATTATTACTTCCACCACAACCGAAGAAATTCCCATCCGGATCAACAAACCTAACCGGATTATTCCCCGCATAGTGATACCCATTCATATTCACCGAATTGAATATACCTCCCAGTCCAGGAAGATTCTTGTTTTTTTCTCTTGCTTTATCATTTACAGGAGGCACAGGAAAATAATTTCCATTTGCGAGATACGGATCGACACTCAACCACACGCCAGTCTTCGCATCTCTGTATCTTGCTCCATGGTAGTACAATCCAGTCTCCGAGTCCTGTTCCTTCGAGGTAAACCTAAAATGTTCTCAAATTTACGAAAGACGCGCGCGACATACAGCTCTTTTCCTAAAACATGTTATCAAAGATCAGATTAACTAATATGAGTATTTAAAAAGGAATGTTTCGGCGCGTCAAGTATGAATTATTCAACAGATTGCGCCGCGCAACTTGCGAAGCATAGCGAGCGCACCGATAAATTACGTTATGTAGTCATTGCCTGCAATGCTGCATAACGTAATTTATCGCGAAGTTGCGCGTTCACTGTGTTATTTCTTTTCCGTCACACGCGTAATCGTGGATGGATTTTTGCTTGTTTGTTCCGCAGAAAGGAAGAGCTCCCCTTTCTTCTTTCTGACTGCTTCGGCCGTATCTGCGCGGCGGATAAAAAATATTCACAGCCTGCCTCACCCGGATTTCTTTTCTCAGGTTTTCCAGCGCTTTAATATATCCGTCATCTATCTCTACATAATAACCGTTCTCTCTCGGGTGATACTTCCGATAAAGCTTCTTCAGACTCTCGATTTTCAAACGGGTATATTTTACAGTCGTCTCGATGCTCTCATGTCCCAATAGCTCCTGCACATATCTGACGTCCGCTCCGTTCTCGAGTAAATGCGTAGCGCACGAATGCCGGATGCTGTGCAGAGTCAAACCCTTGCGCCTTATTCCGCTTAAAGACAATAGCTTTCTGAATCTCACATGTATTGTCATCGCGCAGATTCTTCCATGCTCCGTCAGAAACAGCGCGTTACGGTCTCCGGCGCTTCCTCCGCGGGAGCGCAGAACTTTCTCAAAATTCTTTCGCTCTCCTTCGACATACATCTTCAAAAAATAACAGGCCAACTCGGAAAACGGAACGAAGCGGTCTTTTCCTCCCTTGCCGAGCCTCACCGTCAATATCCTAGAAGAAAAATCAATGTCAGTCACATCAAGATTTACAAGCTCGCCGCTTCTAAGTCCCGTGGAATACAAAAGTTCAAATACCGCTCTGTAGCGTTCCTCATTCGCTTCAATCAGATCAATGGAATCAAGAAAACGGTTCATCTCATCAGCGTAAAATATTTCCTTTCTCTTCTCCGTTGTCTTCACGTACTCAACGTCTTCAGCGGGATTCCCGAGTATGTATTCATGACGGTAAAGATGCCGGAAAAATCCCCTCACCACGCTTATAAACCGCTTCACCGTTCCGCCGGCTATAATTTCTCCGTGACGGTTTTTTCTGCCTTCAAGATACTTTATAAATCCGACAATATCCGCTCTCCTGATATCCGTGATTTCCGTCTTTCCGTTTTCAGAAAGATATCTCCCGAAATGCCTCAATCCGAGTTCACTGCTTTTTACAAATGACACGCTGAGTCCCGTGCTTTGCGTGTATTTAAGATACGCTCCCGCGTAATATTCAAAGGTCTTCATCCGCGTTTCTCCTTTTAAGCTGTCTCGGATGAAAATTGTCTATCACGCTTTTCAAATTCTCCTTATCCACCTTAGTGTAAATCTGCGTGGAAGACAGCTCCTTATGCCCCAGTATTTCCTGGATCACCCGTATATCGCATCCGGCACGGAGAAAATAACAGCCCACGGCATGCCTGAAATAATGGCTCGTTATCCGTTTCATTCCGAGATTAAAAGCCTCGGCTTTTATCTGTTTGTTAAACCATATCTGCACGTTCTTCCGCGCTCCGAACAAAAGATTTCCGTCTCCTCCGTTCTTTCCGAATATAACGTATTCTCTCATCTGTTTTACATATATCTCCAATATCTTTGAAGCGTATTCATTCAGGACACAGAGCCTTTCAGTTTTAGTCTTGCAGTCTTTAACCTTCACCGTGCTCCGTGTAAAATCAATGTCTTCAACCCTGAGCGATTCCAGCTCGCTCATTCTCATCCCGGTAGAATACATAAGCTCGGCAATCACATGCGCCTTGTAAAGAGATCTCCTTTCAACAAGATTGTTTCCCCTACCGAAATCCCGAAGCGACTCGAGAAGCTTTTCCAGCTCCTCTTCCCTGGGTATGTCCTTAGGAAGTTCCTTGTTCGCCCTTATTCTCGTAATCCCGTTGAAAGGATTGACGGACGCGATATTCTTCCGCTTCAGACTGGCGTAAAACATCCGCACGTTTCCGACTATGTTTATCACGGTTTTTTTGCCGTAGCGGAGACGCTCCTTGTTTTCCATGGTGCTCAGATATATCTGAAAGTCTTCAGCGTCTTTCAGTCTCACGGAAAGTAAATCCAGTTCACGGGATTTCAGATATTCAAGAAACAGCTTCAGCGATAGATACGGATTAGAACTGTTTCTGCCCGTTGTCCTGAGTTCAAGAATGTATTCCTTCATGAGTTTTTCCATTTCCAAACCTCTCTATCTGTCTTCGCAAACTGTCCGCCTTTATCCCCCGGAACACGGTGCCCAGTTTAAATACGCCTCATCTGTCCAGCACTTACGCTTCCAAACTGGGCACTGACCCAGTTGTGTCCTTAGTGCCCAGTTTGCCGTTTTTCAGCAGTTCTTCCATCTTCTCAGGCGTCGGTATCATCGAAAAATCAAGCGCGCTTATCGGCTCGTCTCCGCGCAGTCTGTAAAGTCCCTTGCTTCTTTCTCGGCCGCCTCTTTCTTTCATTACGTATTCATAGTCTATCAATACCCGGGTGTTTTTCTTCACCCAGGTGTTTCCGTATCCCGTATATTCCCGGACGTCACGCTGTGTAAAACTGACTTCGCGAGCTTCAAGATTCTTTTTCTTCGCGCTTTCGCGGACCATCTCCCTAAGCTTGTCATAAAACTCAAGCACGCTTAACGGCAGTTCGCGCATCGTCGAACTTAGCACTCCGTTTACCATCATCCCGTACGCTTCCCTGTAATCGTCTATATCGCATTCGATATATTCAATCAGGCTTTCACTCATACCGTCAGAAAGGCGCGCTGTTTTTACTTCCTTCTGAAACTGCCTCAAATGCGCGCAGCACACTATAAGGTCAATAAACCTGTCGTGATCCCTTCTCGCCCTCATCAGCAAATCCGGAAAATCCAAATGCCTCGCCAAAGGATTCATCACCGCTATTTTCCGAAGCATTCTCTGCGCGCATTTATGCTTATTGATTATCTGCGGAACCGTTTCTTTTTTCTCCCTGTGTCTTTCTAATGTGTATTTTTCTCTCTGCCTGTTATGTATTCTTCTCGTCTGTTCTCTCGATTCGTCCGTGTTGACAAGAAAACATCTGCTCGCGTTTTCCGGATTTATATCGTATCCGGTTCCGCTCATAACCAGCGAAACGACCGCAGGCGTCTTAACAAGCTTCGCGCTCATCTTTCCGGTCTTCTCGTCCTTGACAGTTACAAGCCGTGACAGTTCCTTTCCCGAAAGCATCTCTCTTATCTGGTGATCTACCGCGTCGCTGTGCACTATCTCTCCAAGCGTCACAAACTTGTGAGTCAGATCTTCGATGTAATTAAGAGCCTGTTCCGAAAGGCTTGTCGCGCTTACCACGTCTTCTTCCGGCATCAGTTTTACGACCGTGTCTATGAGCATTGATTTCCCCGAAGCGCTCTCCGAAAGTATTAATACGGATATAGGGTCATCGAGTTTCCTTGAACTCGCCGCTATGTAGAGCAAGAGCTTGTTCAGTTCCTCTCCGACGTAGCCGAGAGAATCCATATCCGAAAGTATGTCTTCAAAAAGAGCCGGAGAGCAAAGAAGAGAACGCCCCAGTTCACGCTCTTCTTCCGTAAGTTCCGCGGTTTCGCTTTTAGGGAATGTCATGCTTCTGTCGCGCTCTTCTTCAAGATATTCGAGTATAGAAATAAGGTCTTTGGATATCTTCACCGATTCGGCGTCAAAAGTCTTTGAAAGCGCGGAAGAGAATGACGAGCGGCTTCTCGCCGAATACAAATCTATTGAATCATAATGAGAAACGTTTCTTTCTCCGCTTTGTTCATCCGCGCTTTCGCGCCGCGGAGTCACCTTTATGTTTACTCTGAGATTGACCGCGAAGAATTCCTTCACTCCGCTCACGCGGTAAAGAAGTCCGTTTGTTTCAAAGAGATAATTTCCGTTTTCCTTTGACGCTTTAAAATCTTTGTTGGAAGAATATAAATCCGTTTTAACGACAGCTTCGGCCGTCATTTCTCTGACATGTTCGGCGCTCACGGATAAGTCTGTTGAAGCTGTAAGATACTCGTTCCAGTCCTTTGCCTCGATACCACTCGGCAGACTTCGCGGATATATTTCCTTTACCGCGAATCCTTCTCCGCTAAGCTTTTCCTTAAGTTTGGCAGCAGCACTCCGTCCGGCTTCGTCATTATCCAACGCAAGAATGACCGTCTTCACACGGTCGTCTTTAAGCTGTTTTAGATGTTCTTCCGTGAATCCGTTTGTTCCGTATATGCTTTGCGTGTTATCGAAACCGAGTTTAATGAGAGATAGCGCGTCAAAAATGCTCTCGGTAAGTATTATCTCGTTATATACCGCGCTTGCCTTGCGGTTAAATATTCCTCTGTGCGTGCCTTTTAAGTAGCGGTGTTTGAAACTGCTTTTATCGTCTATTGAACGGCCGTAAACTCCGGCAATCTGACCATTCTCATCCAAGAGCGGAATGACCACGCAGTTTCCAAAGTGTTCCCAAACCCGGCCTTCTTTCTCATTTAATATTCCGATGCTTACAAGCTCAGCCTTCCGCTCTTCTCCGATCACTTCAAGCAGTGATCCATCGGCAAAACCGATTCCGAATCCCGTCAAAAGCTCAGCGTCAAAGAGCGCTCTTTGTTCCAGGTATGCTTTCGCCTCAGCGTTTGAATTAAGCTTTCCGGAATACCAGTCCATCACCTCTTTCAGTATTCCGTTAGTTCTGTCTTCTTCCGGCAAAGTTGCTTGAACTTCTTCAGCATTAATTTTTTCTAAATCGTTTGTGGAAGGAGAAATGTTTACTGTGACTCTTTCTGTTTCATCTTGCGGAGCTTGCTGAATTACAGTTTCTTTCGGATATGTTTCTTTTTTCTCGTAATACCTGAAATCTTCTCTTCTCAAATATTCCAGAGCTTCCCTGAAAGAACAGTTCTTCATCTTCTCAACTAATGTAAACACATCCCCGCTCTCTCCGCAGCCGAAGCAGTTATACAGTTTCTTTTCCGCGTCAACACTCAGGCTCGGAGTTTTGTCGTCATGCCAGGGACATCTTCCAACGTAGCTCTTTCCCTTCTTCTCAAGCTTCACTCCGAAAGAAGCGAATAGTTTCAATATGTCCGTAGACCTTACGACTTCTTCTTTTCCGAAGCCGTCCAGAAAGTCACCGACTTCAAGCGTCTTTCCCTTAAGACGTTTCATGGTCTTCCCCTTTCGGCACGGAGTATGAACTCTTCTCCTATTTTCTCAAGCTCGCTTCTGACGCGGCATTCTCCAAGCTGGACAAGTCCGAGCTTCGCCGAAATAGCTTCCTCTACCTTCACCGATCTCGACAGAACTTCCTTAAACACCATTCCGCCGAAAGACTCTTCTATCTCTTCCCGTATCTCTCTTGTTATTACAGGAACCCGATCAAAGGAATTAATTATCACTCCCAACAGTTCCAGCGAAGGATTGAAGTTCTTACGTATCTTCTTGACTGTCGCCATTAGATCATTGGTTCCCTGCAGAGTGTACTGCGCGGGGTTCATAGGTATGACAAAATATCCGCTCGCGGCAAGAGCGTTTACAGAAAGCATGCCGAGGCTCGGAGGTGAATCTATCAGAATGTATTCGTAACCGGTGAAGTCTTCCCGCTCAAGCGCTTCTTTCAGCCTCACGCATCCGTCAAGCTCTCCGACTAAAGTCTTTTCCAGATTACTAAGCCTCAAGTCAGACGTCAGAAGAAAGAGTTCCATTGCGTCAAAGACCTTCACAGGTCTTACTTCAATTCCTTCAATCGCGTCATACACGGCAGAATTATCAGCATTCTTCACCGGCAGGCTCTTCGTCAGATTTCCCTGCGCGTCAAGGTCTATCAGAAGAACTCTCCGTCCGCTGTTTGAAAGATATATTCCAAGCTCTCTTGTCAGCGTCGTCTTTCCGACTCCGCCCTTGCGGTTGGCAAAAGATATATTTATCATTTAGCGCTCCCGGCTGTTTCAAGGCCTTCCACCTTTTCCCAAAGTCTCATGAATGCCTTGTCCATTCCTGTCTTCTTATCCAGAAACAGCAGGCAGTTCGTGAACGCGACTTCTCCTTTCACCGGTATGTCTTCGTAGCGGATATACAATATCCTCATTATCTCTTTAAGTATTATCACTTCCGCCTCAGAAAGCGGCGGCATCTTAACACAACGGGTTTTATCCATAGCTTGCTCCCAAAAAGTATATTGACATCTTCCGGGAACAAGCTTTACTCGAAGTGTGATCTTTGAGTGTGCTTTCTTCCCGAAAGTGCCTCGCGGCCCCCGGTTGTTAGCGCAGCCGGGGGTTTTTATTTGAAAAAAATGCAGAAAAACAATCCAACATTTACGCTTGATATGCAACACATATACTTGTATAATGTCAAGAAAAAATTACTTGTTTTCTGGAAAATAAATACATATCTTTGGTTAAATTTGAAAAATTCATTATAAATGTTTGGTGTTTTATGACTTTAGGGGAAAAAATACGACTCATCCGAAAAAAGAAAAAACTTTCCCAGAAAGAACTGGCTCAAAAAATAGGTATGCACGAAAACCATCTCGGCAGGTACGAAAACGGTCTTTCCGAACCAACCGCGCCGGTATTAAAAAAAATCTGCGAAGCTCTCGATGTCCCGGCTGATTATCTGCTTTTCGACAACAAAGAAAATTCACCGGCTTCAAAAGTAACCGACAAAGAATTACTTGAACAGTTCGAACTTGTGGACAAATTCACAGATGACGACAAAAAAATAGTAAAAGTTGTTCTTGACGCTTTCATTTCCAGAAACAAGATAAAGGACATCGTTAAAGCCGGATGACCCTTTTATGAAATGCACAGAATATTTTACTTACACCAGAAAAAGACCTGACAGGGCTTACATTAAAACGGAATGGATTGAACATGTTATAATGAATTATGAACATGAAGAAATTCAAACTGACGGAAGAATAAAACGATGGGCTTTCATTGACGAAATCGGGAAATATCTGAGAGTCATTCTTCTTCCGGACAAGGAAACCGTGCATAACGCATTTTTAGACAGAAACTACAGGAGGCAACGCCATGAAGATTAATTATTTTTCCGACACAGACACCGCTCTAATTGAATTTTCTCAATCTTCAGTATCTGAAACTAAAGAGATCAACGAAAACATATACATTGACCTCGATGAAAACGGGAATCTTGTAAATATGACTATCGAACACGCCAAGCTTAACGCTTCTCTCCCTGAATTCTCGTATAAAGAAGTTTCTAACATTTCCGCTTAACCCGGCTCATTCATCCCAACAGCCTTTCCCTTCACGTCATTTTGACCGATCGGCAAACCATCCGTCCATGCATCTCCCGCGCCGCCTTTTATCACTCATCTCTTGCCCCGGCTTCTGATAAACGGATCCTTATGCCTCATTGTTTTCCAATGACGACATAAGGCCGCTTATCCGTAAGCCGGTTGGGATTGGTTTTATTTTATTCAAAGAACAAAGCTTCCATGAATCTCATCTGAGTGTCCAGATATTTGGACACCTCAGCTTGATTTCGCTTTGATTCTGGCACCGCGCAATCCCTAACGAGCAAAGCTCTCATGAATCTCTTCCGTGTCCAGATATTTGGACGCCCCAGTTTGATTTTGAACTGATTCTGGCTTAGCAATTTTATTTTTCCTCAGAAAATAGTGCTTCCAACAAATTCATATTAAAAGCATTAAATTCGTCACTACTTTCCCCATTATCACCTTCATAAATTTTTTTAATTTCATTTGTCTCCAAGTTTTTAATAAAATGCTCATATAAAACATATCCTGGCTTATAACATTTTTCTTCTAACATCATATTAGATCCATTTTCGGAATACAATTCAACTTCAAATATCCAACCGTTAATATCCTTTGTCGTGGAAACTAATAGATTATTTTCATAACAGTAATTCTGCTTAAAATATAACACTTTATTCTTATTTCTTACATAAATTGTTATTTGATTTTTTGAAACATCATATTGATAATATGATTTTCCAGAAGATTTAGGCTTATCCATAAAATTTTTGTTTAGATTTAAAACAAAGATATCATATTTATAGAATACTTGATCAATAATGTGATTTTTTGAAAGACCATTTTCTATATACATAAACCCGTCTGTTTCCTGACCATACCATATAACCTGATTTGTTGCACATGCAGTAAAAAACATTAGTAAAAAAAACAATATACATCTAATTCGTTTCATTGATTAATCCCGTAAATTTTGAATTTTGCTCTTCAAAGTATAAAATGGATCATGATCCTCATGAAAATCTTTATCACCATTCCGTTGCTCTCTCATAGCATCAATAAGTCGAACTGACGAACCATGCGCGGTTTTTGGAGTATGTTTATAAAAATTGCTGCTTCGTTCTTTAACATAACTACCTGTCCCTTTACCACTTATTAAATCATATTCTTCGTAATATGAAGGATCACCACCTTTCCCATCACCTCCTTTTCTCCAACCAACAAGCACTCTAAAATCCGCACTAATTCCTGCTTCAAAATTAGCACCAGACCAACCTCCTACATCTCTCGTTCCTGTACTATCACTTCTATAATCTGCATACCTTACATCCGTAAGCAACCACGAATCATTATTTTTATCATATTTAAATACAGCATCCATCTGTCTCCAAGTACTTTTATCTTCGCTAGTATATATTTTCGCTTTAAGTCTCTTCTCCGTATAGCATGACGTACTATTCCAATTTGCAAACTTACCAGCAGGCTTATCTGTTACTTTTACATAGTCTGCATTTCTTTCAAATTCCTTTATTTCTTTAATTATAGCATCCTTATCAACATTTCCATCCGGATCAATAAATCTTACTGGATTATTCCCTGCATAATGATACATATTTAGATTTACCGGATTGAATACTCCACCCGCTGGTAACTTTTTATCATTTTCTTTATTCCCTGTCGGAAGATAGCTTTCCAGTATCGGATCACAACTCAGCCACACACCAGTTTTTGCATCACGATATCTAGCTCCATGGTAGTACAATCCAGTCTCTGCATCCTGTTCCTTCGAGGTAAATCTAAATTCCGTCTTATCCACCGTAGCCGCTTCATCATAAAGAGTCTCCCCATAAGGAAGATATTCAATCATCTCGAAGAAGTTTCCTTTCTTGTCAGTTACATAACTGCTTGAGCCAAGATGATCCGGATGGAAATACATCGTATTCTTTTCACTTACCGTTCCGCAGTTGTCCTTCATGCTCACAGTACTCGCGACTCTCTGATTCCCCGCGAATATGTGTTTCGATATTACCGTCTTATTTCTTACGATATAGTTGGCACTGACGTACTGAGTTTCACCAAGTTCACTTTTCTTTATTATCCGTTCACCGTTTGCGTCATATCTGTAATCCGTCGTGTGCAGACTGTCCGTCGTCTTTATTAGTCTGTTCTCGTCATCCCAGACCAATGTCATGGTATTCTTCGTCTCGGTATTCTCGCGCTTTATCATGTTGCCGTTGTCGTCGTACGTAAATACCATCGCTCCCGCTTTCGTCACGGCGTGCGGCTGTTTTCCGCCGTATGTGTACGTATCGTTACAGCTCAAGCTCGATTCGCCTCCGTTCACCGCCTGCGTTTTCGTGAGTATGTTTCCGATAGCGTCATAGCTGTACTTGCTCTTATAGCTCACTATATTCGGCCTCAGTATTCCAGCCGTCGTCTTCTCGACTTTGCCGCTTCCTTCAGTCAGTCTTCCGCTTGAATCATATTCATACTCATGAACCGCGTGTTTCATCCGTCCGTCTGTTCCGAGCATTTCGCTTTCTCTTTCCGTCACGTTTCCGGTATCGTCGTATTCATACTCTATCGTCTGCAGTATGCTCTTCGCGTTTCTCGTCTCAAGTCTTTTCAGTCTGTGATTCCGCTCGTCGTATTCGCAGCTCGTTCCGGTTCCGTTGCCGTAATTTATCTGTGTTCTCTGTCCGGTCACATTATATTTTATTCCGCTCACGTACGGTTTACCTTTACTGCTTCCGACTCCGCTAAGCTGTCCGCCCTTGTTATATCCGTATGTTACAATCTCACCGTCAGGAAGTTTCATCGTCTTCATCCGTCCGAAATAGTCATAGCTGTATGAAGCGTTATATTCCGTTTTCTTCCCGTCAAGTCCCTTTATTGTACGTTTATGCCTGATTACATTTCCCATCCAGTCATAGCCGTACTCGTCCACGCAGTTGCCGCTTTCCGTCTTCACCAGTCTTGCAGAGTTTCTGTTATATTTCTTAAATACTATTTAAATACACTTAAATAAATCTTCAAAAATCATGAAAAAGGTCAATGGTTATGTTTTAATATGCAGTATACCATCAGGACAAATCATAATATACAATATAATAATTTTCTTGACTTTCGCATTCCAAACTTGTATAAACAATCAATACACTTAAGGGGTTTTTTACTTATGGAGAACATCATCACTGAAGTAAGAATCTTTCCAAAGGATAACCTTGGCAAAACATTGGCTTTCGCGAACGTGACTATCATGAATCAGTTTGTGGTAAAAAACCTTCGCGTAGTTAAAGGAGACAAAGGAATATTCATTGGTATGCCTTCGAACAAAAAGAAAACCGGAGAGTATGTCGACGTATTTTTTCCGATCACACAAGAAGCCAGAGACAAAATCACCGATCTTATTGTAGACGAATACAATAAGGTAAAAGAAAACTAAACCAAGGGGATTACTCCCCTTTAAGTTTAGAAATAAGACCTCTGACAATATCGCTCATTCTCGCGATTAGAAGAGCGCTTATAATTGTATCAGCCATTCCAGTTATTTTAATCCCTGATTCTTTAAATATCCTGATTTCAGGAACAACAAAACAGAAGAAAAACGCAGCAAGAAAGGTAATGGCTTCTCTCATGCTTTTCATTAAAACTTTACGCTCATGTTCTTTAACCGCAGTTATGGAAAAAAGAGCCGATACTGCAGTTTCAATTACAATTGCAACGACAAAGAGACTGAAAATATTAGAAATAATAACATTCGACTTCATAATCAACGACCTCTCTCCGCAAGTTTTGTTTTAATAAGTGAAAAAATCAATAACATTATGCACGCAAAGAAATATAAAAACAAAAATGAATCTCCGAACTTCGAATATAATGTTTTTCTGTTTTCAGAAAAATCAGCTGCGGCCGCAAATGATCCTCTTTTCAATATCGGCATCTCTGCAGTTATTTTTCCCTCAGGATTAATCAAGGCGCTTTTGCCGCTGTTGCCCGCCCTCACATACCAAAGCCCTGTTTCAACCGCTCTAAAAACCGATGATGAAAAATGCTGATAATGCCCCTGATACGAGTCGCTCCATCCGTCATTAGTAATTACTACCGCAAAATCAGCTCCTTCAAGCGGGAACTTTCTGTTTATTCCTGCAAAAATACTTTCATAGCAAATTGCAGTAAAAAAAGAATAATCTCCTGCCTTAAAAATCTTCATAGATTTACCGGGTGTGAAATCCGAAGACCCCATAGAATAAAGATACTCCTGAAAAGAAGGAAACCATTTCGCATATGGAAACCATTCTCCTACAGGAGCAAGATGTGTTTTATAATGATATCCCGCAAGCGTCCCATCCGGAGCTATTAGGCATGCACTGTTATACCATTCTGTTTCTCCGACAGATGGTCTTTCCTTTCCGATTTCACCGGTAAGAATATATTTGCTTTGCTGTCTTGCATAATCAGAAATCATCTGAACAAATTTCGAATGCTGACCGTTTCTCAACTGATAACTGACCGGCTCAAGTGTAGCAGACTCACTCCATACGATCATGTCCGTATCCGGGTTTTCTTCAATTACCCTTTGAGAAAAATTCAAATGATCATTAAGATATTGATATCTGTATTTGATCCAGTTATCCCACGGATTTTGACAGTTTTGTACTATCGCGAATTTCATTTTCTTCTGAGATGCTTCTTCTTTAGGCAGATTTAACCTGACAATTCCAAAAAGTATAATTACACAGTTAAGCACAATAACCGGTCTGATTTTTTTTAAAATTGAAATCAATATATCTTTTGATTTCAGACTCGATAACATCGAACGTTTTAGCATCAAATCAGTAAAAATTATATTTGAAAATAACACTGCGAATGTTACCGCATAAACTCCGCCTATGGATGCCGTCTGAATATAGGACGTAAGAGGATATTGGGAATATCCGAGGAAATTCCACGGAAAAGCAATGAATCCGAGATTTGATATAAAATCAAAAAAAAGCCAAACTCCCGGGAAAATTATTAAGCGGAAGCGCTCATTATAAGAAGCAAGTTTTTCGGTGATTGCGCATTTAAGAGCAAACTGGGCTGAAAGAGCCGGTATCAGAGCAAGTAGTATAACCGCTTCTCCGCCGGAAGCGCCTGCACCGAATTTTCTCATCCAGGAATTAAGCAATAAAAAAGAAATAACTCCCGTCGAAAAGCAAATAATCAAATTTTTCCGAAAACCGTTTCCTCTCATTTTAGAAAAAAGAGGAATGAATGCAAAATGTGCAAACAATGGAAACAAAGGGAAATTTTCACTGAACGGAAATGATAGAAACAATAAAAATGGCGTCAGAAAATAATAATGATTCAAAACAATTTTTTTAAATTTCATAAGGACTGTGGCAACTTTTAATTTCATCATTTTACCGTATTTTTTTATTACTATACTTCTATCGAAATCCCGAGTCGCTCCATGACAAGCTTAATATCATTCCATACATCCTTTTTTAGAGGAGATTTTTCACCTCCGTTTCTTATAACATAAGAAGGATGAAAAGTCGGCATTACCGGAATTCCCATATATTCGCCCCACTTGCCCCGGAGAGATGTGATTCCTTCCTTTGTATTGAGAATATATTTTGTTGCAGGCGAACCAAGGGTCACTATTACTTCTGGTTTAATAATTTCAATCTGCTTTTTCAGATACTTTGAACACTCTGCAAGTTCATCATCTGCCGGAGGTCTGTCCTTTATCATTTTAAGATCTACTGTAGGTCGGCATTTCACAAGATTGCAGATATAAACAGAATTTCTCGGAATTCTGATTCCTTTTTCAATAATGGATGTTAAAAGTGCTCCGGCTTTTCCGCAAAATGGAATTCCCTGAATATCCTCATTCTTTCCGGGTCCCTCGCCGATAAACATTATTTTCGCTTCAGCCGATCCTTCACCGAATACCGTTTTTGACCGTGTGGAGTGAAGCCTGCATGCAGTACATTTTTCTACTTGTTTTGAAAGTTGAATCAAATCATCAGTTTTTGTCATAATATTCCATTTTCTCCGCTATTATATAGATCGGCTTATTCATCTGTTTTTTTACAAAGTGTTAATTTTTGTTGACACATTAAGCACATGTGTAAATCTGTCCTTACACCGCGCGGTGGAGCAGTTGGCAGCTCGTTGGGCTCATAACCCAAAGGTCACAGGTTCGAGTCCTGTCCGCGCTAAATCGGCGAAGTAGCTCAGTAGGTTAGAGCACACGGCTCATATCCGTGGTGTGGGGGGTTCGAGTCCCTCCTTCGCTAATAAATCTCCTCAGCCTGAACGTACATTACTTTATCTTTCCCTATCGCATTTACAAAAGTACCCTTCACTTCAACTAGCTGCCCGTTTGAAAGATCTTTTTCAAACGGCGCAAATATTTCGAACTTATCCGTATCAGAAATAAGAGAAAAACTTATTTTGCCGTTTTTATTCCTATAGTTGCCGACCTTTCCTTTCCATCTAACAGTGAATCCCGCGTATAACTCCGGAGTCTTCGATACTTCACTATATGAAACTTCGCTTGAAGGCTTGTCTTCAATGCCTGCAATATATTTGATGAGATATAATGCTTTTTCTTTTATACGTATGTTCGAATTGCTGTTTATGATGCGGTTTAGAGAAAAGAGCGCATTGTTATAATTGCCTTTTTTCATATCATTGCGGGCAGAATTAAACTCTTTTCGTACTTCTTCATCAGAAGAATAAGAAACTAAAGGCTTAACTTTTGTCGCCTTATCAATCAGAGGATACATCATTGATGAAATATCGGTCTCTGTTGCCTTTTCGTTTTCTCCAATAAACGAGAAACTTATAATTTTATCTGAAAAAATACCTTTCAAGTACGAAAAGTTAACAATTATTAAAACAGCAGAAATAAGAAATATCAACGACATTACGAGTAAGCGCAAAGAAGGAGCTCTTAAAGTCTTCCTTAATCCATGTCTGCGCATAGGAATTTTAACTATGGTTTTATGTCTCGGTTTACTGAAACTATGTCCGGGAATATCAACCGCATCAAAAATAGAAATTTTCTTCTGCAGTTTTTCAAATGATTTTGTTTTTTCAACCTGCGACAGAAGCTGTTTTGTTTTTTTATCAAACGGATATTTTTCTCTCGTTTCCGCAAGACGCAGAAGAACGCTTTCTACCGAACTCGCTCCTTTAATAAACAAAAAATTTTCGAGTTGGCTTCCTGCAGGAGAATCCGGATACTTTCTTTTTATCGAAGCTATTATTCCTTCTGCGATAATAAAATTATCCGTTATAATAGAACAGAGTGCTGACATCACGGAATTAAAAAGAGTCGGCGAAATTGAATTTGCTTTATCAAAAATAAAGGAAGCCTCTTTATATCTTCTTTTTTTAAAGAGATACATGGCTTCCTTTGATAAAATATTTTCAGAAACTGTGTTTTTAATCATCTTCTCTTCTGAAAATTCTCTTAACCGCATCGATTAATGAAATATTTTCATCGAACGATTTTCCGATAATATATCCCACGAACATAAGCGAAAGAATAAGCACCATCTTCCACAACCCGAAAAGAAAAAAGAACACACCGAACAAAAGACCGGCAAGTATTCCTAAAACCTTGCCGGGATTATCATTTATCCATTTTCTAAAATCATCCGAAAGAGGCAACTCTTCCTCCTTACTGCTTAACACGCTCGACGTAATCGCCTGTGCGGGTATCAATTTTTATCATATCATCCTGATTTACAAAAATCGGAACGTTTATTTCTGCGCCAGTTTCAACTTTTACTTTCTTTGTAACATTTGTTGCGGTATCTCCGCGAACTCCAGGCTCCGCGTATACAACTTTAAGATTTACAAATGTAGGAGGAATGATAGTTATCGGTTTTTCATCATACATAACTGCTTCAATGACATCATTTTCTTTTACGTAAAGAAGAAGATCGCCAATCATATCTTTCGATACAGAAATCTGGTCATAGCTTTCGGTATCCATTAACTCGATCGAATCTGCCTCGCTGTAAAGATACTGCATAGGTCTGTTTTCAACTCTTATGTCTTCAACTTTCTCACCGGCTCTGAAAGTCTTGTCTATAACTGTTCCTTTGTTGAGATTTTTAAGTTTTGTTCTTACGAACGCTCCGCCCTTGCCCGGTTTTACGTGCTGAAAATCAACGACGATGAAAAGATTACCGTCAACCTTAATAGCCGTGCCTTTTTTAAAATCATTGCTCGAAATCATCAAATTCTCCGTTAAATTATTATTATATCTTTATCCGCGGATGTCAAGATCTCAGCGCCTTCTTCACGGATAAGAATTACATCTTCAATTCTTACACCGCCGCATCCCTGCACATATATTCCGGGCTCAACCGTAATAACCATGCCGGATCTCAGTATCATTTCCCCTCCGCCTTTTACAGCAGGAGCTTCATGAACATCTAGTCCAACACCATGACCGAGAGAATGTCCGAAATTTGAACCGAAACCGTTTTGAGAAATATAATCCCTTGCAACAGCATCAAGCTCTCCCGCAGTCATTCCCGGCTTTGCCGCAGAAATGGCTTTTCTCTGAGATTCGAGAACAACAGAATAAATTTTTCTCAGCTCATCCGGTATTTCTCCGAGAAATACCGTTCTTGTCAAGTCTGAATTATATCCTTCAAACTCACAGCCCATGTCTATGAGAACATTTTCACCATTTTGCAGTTTTTTTGACTGTGACGGAAAATAATGAGGCATTGATGAATTTTTTCCGGAAGCTGCAATCGTGTCAAAAGCCATGCGCCTGGCGGATTTCATCTTGGAAAATATTTCCGCCTCCATAACAATATCCCATTCCGTTATCCCAGGGCGGATTGTAGACAGAAGATGAGAAAAACATTCGTCAGTGATCTTGACAGCTTTTTTTATTTTCTCAATTTCATCAGCGTTTTTAACAGCACGAAGTTCGTTTACTATGCTTCCGCCGCTTTCGATTTTCAATAAAGGAAATTTCTTTGTTAATTCATTGTAATTCGAAAATGATGCTGAATGTTCTTCAAGATAAAGATGTTTATCGCCTTCGGAAATAATCTTAGAAAGAGTATCATAAAATGACTTTTCCTGAAGCACAAATTCATATTCTTTAGAAAGAATGCCTCCGGCATATTCCTCATAACGCGAATCTGTTATAAAAAATGCCTTATCGGGATAAATTAAAAGAAAGGCATTGGAGCCTTCAAATCCGGTCAGATACCGTATATTTTTTAAATCAAAAATCAAATACGGATATACATCCCTTCCCGAAGCTATTTCCCTGAATCTTTTTAGTTTCATATATCCTCACATCAGAAAAAGAATTATCACGCCTGAAACAGCAAGAATAATTCCTAAAATTTCAGCAATGCGTACTTTCTTTTTTTCAAAAACAAAAGAAACAGGTATCAAAAGAACCGGAACGATCGACATAATCGCCGATGCCACACCGACTTCAGTTTTAGATATTGCATACATTGAAAGACTTACTCCTGCAAACGGTCCGAGAAAAGAACCCATTGAAGCATATAGTAAACCTGACTGATTTCTGTAGGACAAAACAGATTTTTTCAGCCTTCCTGAAAAAATAAGTACAAGAGTAAATGATATAAATCCTGCGATTACACGGCATTGTGTCACATTCACAGCATTTATATTATTCATTCCTATTTTAGCGAGAATAAGCCCCGCACCCTGCGAACATGCTCCGATAACAGCAAATATTATTCCGCCGAGAGGATGATGAATTTTAATTCTCTCTCCGTTTTTTTTGGTTAATACCGCAAGCGATATTCCTATAATAATTATGAGAACTGCAAGTATATCCGTAATAGATAAAATTTCATCAAGAACTAAGTAACCTATAAAAGCAGATATTACCGGAGCGAGACTCATTATTAGCATTGATATCCGCGATCCGATTATTTCAAAGGCCTTAAAAAGGAAATAATCACCGATGAAAAAACCGACAAACCCTGAAAGGGAGAGCCACATCCACGAAGAAGCTTCAACACCTACAGGAAAAGGATTTCCATATACAAAAAATGAAAATACTGACAGAAAACAAAATGCCATCAGAAGACGAAGAGGATTGAGTGCAAGCGAACCGAATATTTTAGCAGCTCTCTCAAACATCAATGCTGTGAATGTCCACACAATGGCAACTAAAAGCGAGGCCGTTTCACCCGACATATATACTCCCCAAAAGCTCTTTCTGCTTGCCATTATTCGAAGGATGATAACAATTAGTAAAGTTTTTAAACTTAAGTTTATAAAATAAAAAACTGTACCGAACGGAGAAAAATGTCCGACAATTACTACTCTTTAAAACCTGAAACAATTCTTAAAGCGGCGGAAAAACTCAATCTGAATCCTACAGGACATATTCTTCAGCTCAATTCACTCGAAAACAGGGTTTATTCGCTATATCTTGAAGACTCATCACAGGTTGTAATAAAAATTTACCGTCCTGGCAGGTGGAATGAAAACCAGATTCTCGAAGAACATTCATTCCTCAATGAACTCAAGGATGATGATATTCCCGTTTGTGCACCTTTAACATTTGAAGGAAAAACTCTACATTTCATTGATGATTTTATTTACACGGTTTTCCCGAAAAACGGCGGACGGATTCCGGATGAATTTTCTGATGATGATTTAATGATGATAGGACGGCTGATTGCACGTATTCACAATACTGGCAGACGGAAAAATGCAGTTCACAGAATAAAAATATGCCCTGAAACTTTTGTCAGAGCAAATCTTGATTTTATGGCACAAAAACAGCTGTTGCCTCAAAGATATCTTTCTGTTTATCATAGGCTTGCTGAAAAAATTACAACTGCCTTTGATGAAGCTTCAACTGACATGCCTTTTCACAGAATCCACGGAGATTTTCACTGGGGCAATTTGCTGAAAAGGGACAGCAGTTTTATCGTACTGGATTTTGACGATTTTGTTACGGGTCCGGCTGTTCAGGATATATGGATGCTTGCACCGGCAAGCGATGCCGAAGGACAGCGTAAAAGAGAAGCACTTCTCGAAGGCTACCGTGAATTCGCTGAATTCGACCGCACATGGCTGAATCTTGCTCCCGTACTCAAAGCTATGAGATTCATAAATTATGCCTGCTGGATTGGAAAAAGATATGATGACCCGGCTTTCAAAAACGCTTTTCCTCACTACGGAACTGATAATTACTGGGAAAGTGAAATAAAGGATATTGAAGCAATACTTCTTGAAAGCGGGATTGAACCGGAATCTAAAAGCGAACTTCTTGAAAATAAGGAGTACTTTTTTGACATGTGAAACTTTATCCCATTTGCTTTAGCACTAAAGATTACATAATTTATTCCTTGCTATTTTTTATACGTCAACTATTAGTGGAAATATCATCTGCAAATGATCTATTTTATAAGCGGAGGAATCATGGCAAATATAAGCAATCCCCAGCTTTGCACTCTAGTCGATCATACTTCTCCTGAAGCAGTTTTTGAAGAAGTAAAGGAAATTTTCTCTTACCATTACGATCTGAAAACGTTTCAAATTGTTGAACGTTCTTTTGAAATATTGAAATCCCTTTTCAAAGGAGAGTTTGACGGTTATCAGAAGTGCAATACGGAGTATCACGACCTGAACCATACTCTTGACGCTCTGCTCGCCTCCGCACGCCTTATGGACGGATTTAATATCTCCTCAGAATCAATTCTTTCTGAAGAAAGTGCGGTAGCTCTTCTTTTAGCTGTAACTTATCATGATTCAGGCTATATTCAAAAGTCAGACGACATAGACGGAACAGGTGCGAAATATACAAAGAATCACGTCGAAAGAAGCACTATTTTTGTAACTGCAAATAAAGATAAAATCGGAATAACTGCTCTAATGTCGGATGTAATATCCTCCTTGATAAGGTGGACCGGCCTCAGAAGCGATATGCCAGGCGAATCCGTTATGGGAAAAGATTACACTATTGCAGGATCAATCATCGGCACAGCAGATCTGCTTGGACAGATGTCTGACCGGGCATATCTTGAAAAACTTCTTTTTCTTTACTACGAATTCAAAGAAGCCGGAATCGAAGGTTTTAATACGGAATTCGACATATTAAGAAAAACTCTGTCTTTTTATTCAACTACTCAGGATAGACTGGACAGACAGCTCGGCAAGGTCTATGATTTAGCAAAAGTTCATTTTAACAAGCGTTTTGGAATACCATTCAATCTTTACATGGAAGCTATTGATAAACAGATGCAGTATCTGAAAAAAGTTATTGATGATGAAAGCGTAAATTTCAGGCATAAGCTGAAAAGAATGGATATTGAAACAATCGAACAGCATTATCTTTATTAATCCAGTCTCTTATCTGATAATCTCTTTCCAGTTTAAACTCAATTCGAATAACTGAAATATATTCGTGTTGATTCAGTTATTCGTTTTTTTTCATTTTAAATACTTCTTTACTTTTTGATGCAATATGATATCCGAAGGAAAACACTAATTCCGGAGGTCGTGATGGTAAAGGAATATTCTTCAGGCGATATCAGAAATATCGCAATCGTAGGTCATGCAGGTACTGGAAAATCTACTTTGTTCGATTCCCTTCTCTTCAATGGCGGAAAAATACAAAAAATAGGAAGTCATAATGATGATTCTCTTGTTTCCGATTTTGATATTGAAGAAAAGAAAAAAAAGATGTCAATCCACACATCTCTGGGATTCATTGAAGTTGACGGAATTAAGTTCAATATAGTTGACTGCCCCGGTCACGCGGATTTGATAGGAGAAAGGCGTGCAGCCATTCTTGCCTGCCAGGCTGCTATTATCGTCGTAGATTCCGTTGACGGTGTTCAAGTCGGAACAGAAAAAGTCTGGCGTTTTCTTGACGAGGAGAAAATTCCACGTATAATATTTATAAATAAAATGGATCAGGACAGGGCCTCTTATTCGAAAATTATAGAAGAATTGAAAACCGAACTGCATGCAAATCTTGTTTCATTATGCATTCCTATTGGAGAAGGAAATTCTCTAAAAGGTGTTGTAGATATCATAAAAATGAAATCGCTGATACCGAAAGAAAACGGAAGCAGAGAAACTATAACCGGAGACATCCCGTCAGAATATTCAGCTGCCGTAAATGATGAACGTAAACACGGAGTTGAAATTGCAGCCGAAGGCGATGATGAATTGATAGAATTATTTCTTGAAGGAAAGGAATTTGACGAAGAACTTCTAAAACGCGGCATAAAGGAACAGATAATCGACAACAAGCTTTTCCCTGCTATTTGCGGAAGCGCGATGAAGTCGATAGGTATCACAAGTCTCATAAGCCTAATTAAAAATTTCATGCCTTCTCCTGCAGAAAATTCAGAAACAAAAGCACTGGATCTTTCAAAAAATGCCGAAGAAATAAACATCAAAACTAATCCCAAAGAAAAATTCTCAGCTGTTGTATGGAAAACATACATTGACCAGTATGCCGGAAAATACAGCTTTGTCAGAGTAATATCCGGAGAACTGCTTCCCGACAGTGAAGTCCTCAATACAGATTTTAATGAAATAGAAAGAATCGGAAAAATCTACACTATGATCGGAAAGGATATTCATGAAGTACCGAAACTTTCAACCGGAGATATCGGTGTGCTTCAGAAACTTGATAAAACTATTACTGCAAACACTCTGTGCGATCCGTCAAGACCTCTAAAAATACCGATGATTAAACTTCCTAGGCCGGTTTTCTCGTATGCTATTAAAACAAAGGATAAAAAAGACGAAGATAAACTTTCACAGATACTTACTAAATATGACGAACAATATCCGACTATAGAATATTCTTACAATCCCGAAACAAAGGAAAGCGTGATTTCGGGAATGGGACAGCTTCATGTCGATTTAACTCTCGAAGAAGTGAAAGATAAATACAAAATTGATTTTATCATCTCTCCGCCGCGTATAGCGTATAGAGAAACAATTACAAAACAGTCTGAAGCGCAATATAAGCACAAAAAACAAAGCGGCGGTCATGGTCAATACGCTGAAGTATTCTTAAGAATTTCACCGATTGAACGAAGCAAAGGCTTTGAATTCAAGGAATCTATCGTCGGCGGAGCAATTCCGAAACAATATATTCCAGGTGTTGAAAAAGGAATCAAAGAAGCAATGGAAAGCGGAGTAATCGCCAAATATCCCGTAGTAGACATAAAAGCGGAACTATATGACGGATCATTTCACGCAGTAGATTCGAGCGAACTTGCGTTTAAACTCGCGTCAGCAAGCGCTTTAAAAATGGCAATGCAGATTGCAAACCCTGTTCTTCTTGAACCGGTGATGAACGTCAGGATTTATGTTGACAAACAATACATGGGTGATGTCATGAACGACATTACCGCACGTCGCGGAAAAGTTCTCAAAATGGAAGGAAAAGACGAAAACAGGGATTCGGGAATAAATGTTATTTCCGCCCAGATTCCTTCAGCGGAGCTTGTCAGGTACAGCATCGATCTTACGACTCTAACACAGAATAAGGCGATGTTTGAAATGAGTTTTTCGCATTACGAACCAGTAACCGGGAAAATAGCCGAAAAGGTAATTGAAGAACGTAAAAAATATTTGGAAGAATGATGCCTTTTAATATTCTCATAGCAGATTTTAACAAAGAAAATTATTATCCGCTTTCTCTCACGCGTCCCTTGTGGACGCTGAGGAGCGGATGCTTTGAACAGCACGAAAGATTCAGAAAACTTTTTCAGGACGATAAAAGGCTCACTTTTCTTGCCTCTGAAGAAATGTGTTCACTCTACAGCGATATCCGTACAACTTCAACTCTTCCTGCTGGAGAAGATATTCTCATAATCAATTCCCTTATGAATATTATTCCGGATATATCCGATTTAAACAAATCAGAAGTTTTTTACAACAGAAATGTTTTAGCATATGCATTCATTAAAAAAGATGATTTAATCAAAATCTCGGTTTCTAACGGATGCATCGAAAGTTTAACCGGTTTTTCTAAAAACATAACTGATATCATTTTTCCAAAATATATCTGGGAAATACCTCTGATGAACGGAGAAATAATTAAAAATGATTTTAAATTTTTCTCTGAGAAATCAAACTGTAAAATAACAGTTTCCGGTCCTGAAAAATTATTCTATTGCTCAGATTCAGCCGAAATAGAACCATTCGTTTCGGTTTCAACTAAAAAAGGTCCTGTAATAATTGATGAGAACGCAGAAATATCATCATTTTCAAGAATCGAAGGTCCGGCTTATATAGGCAAAAATACATGTATTTTCAGAGCAAATATAAGGGAAGGATCATCATTCGGAATTTCCTGCAGAATCGGTGGAGAAGTTGAAGATTCCGTATTCAATTCATTTTCCAACAAATATCATGACGGTTTTATAGGTCATGCATATATTGGTTCGTGGGTAAACCTAGGAGCCATGACAACTAACAGCGATTTGAAAAATGATTACACAAATGTAAAAGTCAATTTAGATGGGAAACTACATGACAGTGAAAGCCCGAAAGTCGGCGCTGTTGTCGGTGATTTTGTAAAAACAAGCATAGGAACTCTAATCAATACCGGATCGGTAATAGGTTCGTGCTCAATGACTGTTTTTTCCGGCAGAATGACGCCTGATTTCATTCCACCTTTTTCGCTTTTTATCAAAAATAAACTCCGTAGTGCAAAATCATTTGATTCTGTTATTTCAACAATAAAAACACAAATGAGCCGCAGGGGATGTAACTTAAGCCCGGAACATAAGTCTATACTTAGAAATCTCTACGAAAAAACACTGAAGGATAATCTTCGGATATTTGAAGAATGGAACAAAAAACTGAATTAAACTTAATAATACCGATAGCCATCTCTGCCGCGTTTCACGCTCTTGTAATCATTCTTTTTCTATACAATGGAATTGACAGTGAACAAGGCCTTTTTGAAAAGATGCTTGCTGGTCAAAAATCCGGTGAAATGCGCGATGTTATAGTAAATATGAATCAGGATAATATCCTGAAACAGAATTATACTTTTCTATCAGATAAAGATTCGGCTGCAAAGGGCCATGTTACAAAAACAAAAGGCGATACATGGCTAAATAATTCAACTGATTTTAAAATTAGAGGAAAAGCCTATGCAGGACAGAGCCTTTCTGAACAATCAGAGGAAATTCTATCCGGAAATGATATATCAATAGGCATAATTCATAAAACGGCAGCACTTAGAGAAAATAATCAAAATCATACATCCGCTGAATTCGGCAACAGTGAGTGGACAAGAATACCAGATGCAAAGGGAATGAACAAATACAATTCTCTTTTCTTCAGCAATACCGGTCAATTTTCTTACAGCACCAAAAAATTCAAAAATTTTGAGTTTTTCAACAGAATGAAAAATAAAATCGCTTCAAACTGGTATCCTCCTTCTTTCGCGAATGCCGTAATAGGAAGAAACTCCGCAACAGGAAGAATACGACTCGGTCTTATTCCGTCACAGGAAGTTAAACTTTATTTTACACTTAACCGTAACGGAGATGTTCTTGATGTAAAGGTAGTCGAATCAATGGGTAATTATTCTCTCGACGAATCCTGTACTGATTCGATTAGACTGTCAGGAAATTTCGGACAAGTTCCAGCAGATATTGAAGGGGAAATTATCGTTATCCCCTTCATCTTCGGTTACTATGTAAGATAATTATCTGTTCGACAGAATTGTCTCAAGTGTTTCCTTACCGATAATACTGTCTCTTGAATCTTTTAGAGCCGAAAATTTATCTGAAAGATATTTTCCGAGGTCAGTATTTATTGCGTTTTGCGGCACATTAAGATTGGCGTCAAAAAGAACATCAATTATAGCCGATACCGTTACTTTTCTTGAAGACGTTGCCGGAATAAAACATCCTTTTTCAGAAAGCATTATCAATTTAGCCTTTAAAAAAATATCAGTCAGATCATTAACTTCATCAAGACTGTTCCCAGTGTTCTTTGCAAGATATTTCAATGAAGTATCGCCCTCTCCTCCCTCAAATCTTCCGAATATAAGAACTAAAAGTTTTATTCCATTGAATATTTTTACATGAGAATCCCGTTTACGCAGAAGTCTGACATTCTGATAAGATTCAGGATTCATCAAAGTATACGAAACCTGTGCTCCGAATAATAGAATAAGAGTCGATGAATATATTATAAGCAGAAATAATGGAATAGCTGCCAATGCTCCATAAATAGCAAACGTGCTGTTTGCAAAGGCTTTTACGTACACAATAAAAAGATAAATGAAAGCGACCCAGACCGCGCCGGTAAATGATGCTCCAATTGCAGCTGCTTTAAACGGAACATAGACATTAGGAATTACTTTATAAGCAAAAAGGAAAAATATCCAGATGAAAAGAAAAGGACCGAAAAACTTCAGAAGATAAATTATAAAACTTGTACCTTTCGCTCCCTTCCATGTTCTTCCCGAGTCATCAGACCATACAAGTGAGCCCAGATCTCCAACCGCCCATAATCTTCCGTTGATATCCAGAAGAGAATTTATCTTATTCGTTCCTATAGAATTTTTTTTCCAAGTAGATCCTTTATTGTCGGAATAAAGAAGTATTCCTTTTTCTCCTGAAACAAAGACTTCGGAAGAATCTTTTACAAGAATTGAACTGTAGTCATGTTTTTTAAACGATTTATCAGTCCATTTTTTTCCAAGATCATCAGAATACATGATTGTTCCCTGATTTCCAGCGATAAATGATGCAGCAGAAGAAAGCAATATCTTGTTCAAATTTGCCGGTTTTTTCAGTTTGGCTTTATTAACTTGTTCGGTTATCCATGTTTTCCCGGCATCATCTGTAGACAATATATAACCGTTATCACATACTGCAGCTCCGCGTTCACCGTAAAATGAAATTGAATTTACATTATAATGAAAATCAGCATTTGAAACCGTTATAAAGGTTTTCCATGCATCTTCAGTTCTAAAAATGTAACCCGAATCCGCGGCAATAAATCCCTTTTGCGAATCAATCATAACTATTTCATTCAAATTTATTTTACCGAGACTTATGATATGCCAAGATAAGCCTGAATCATTTGTTTCAAGAATAATTCCGTCACGGCCGACAATCCATCCGGAAGTACCCTGAAACTCTATGTCATTATAATATTTCGTATCAAAATCAATACTAAGAACAGGTTCCTCTGACTCTTCCAACACACCTGAAACAGGATTAACTTTATATAATCTTTGATTGTCAAAATCTATTGATTCCAAAGACAAATCAAAAAAAGAAGTTCCCCCCATGTTTGTAGCTATCTTTGATTTATCACCGACTATCCAGATATCCGTTATATTTTTTGCATATATTGATTTATAGCTGGGATAAGTAAAAGCGGAAGAAATCTGAGTAGCAAGAGTCGTTCCTGATATAAGCAATATCGGCCCCAAAGTAAGTACAGCCCAATAATATATTATCTGCGTAATCAATGAACGCTGTTTATGCACGTTCCATATAGCGTTTAATGCCTTATCAAGAGTTCGAAGAACGGCTGTCGCAGAAAAAATCATAAAAACAGCACCGACACCCCCGATGCTTGCGGCATTGTCCACAATCTGACTGATTGCATTTAAAAGCGGATCAATATTAAGCTTCTGAAGATTATGATCAGAAAGAAAAACATTAATATCTTTGAACAGCTCATCCTTTTTTCCGCTTCCGATGTATGCAACAAAAGTTAAAGCCACCGTCAATGTCGGAATAAGAGAAACAAGAGTTGTGTATGCTATTGCGGAAGCATGGGTAAAACAGTCATCAGTAAAGAATTTATTTGTAGAAGAAACAAATATACGGACGGAATTTATAAGCTTTTTTTTAATTTTTCCGTTAAAAGAATCTATATCCATCATATTCTGTTCGCCGATAAATAGCGCAATAAACGACTGGATTCGTTCTTTTACAGATTTTTTTTCCGTTTCCTGTTTTGACCTCATAAACACTCCGTATTATTGTAAATAATTATACTGAATAATTAAATCAGAATTAAGCAAAAGATCTGATACATTTATATATTAAATGAATTTATTACTGATTCAACTTTTTTTCTTATCTCCGATGCGTCAAATGAATAAATCGCAGGCAGAGCATTATTCATAAAATCTTCAAGCTGAGTAAAATCATAATTTTTAACAGCCGTCATTGATTTAATTTTCGGATTTTTTGTATCTTGTATTTCTTCAAAATCATAATTAAGTTTTTCTTCAAGCTTTTCGCCTTTTCTAAGACCCGTATATTTTATTTCAATTTCTTTATCCGTTAATAATGAAATCATTTTTCTTGCAATATCATTAATATAATACTGCTGACCCATTTCAAGCATGAATATTTCTCCGCCTGAAGAGTAAGCCGAAGCGTTTATAACCAAAAGCGCCGCCTCAGGAATTGACATAAAGTAACGTTTCATTTGCTTATCCGTTACTGTAACAGGTCCGCCGTTTTGTATCTGTTCTTTAAACAAGCGTATTACCGAACCGCGGCTTCCGAGAACATTACCAAAGCGTACAGCTGAAACATTCAAATTGAATTTTTTGTTATAATAAAGAGCAAGCATTTCGCACATACGCTTGGTCGAACCCATAAAACTCAAAGGATATACAGCCTTGTCAGTTGATACGAGAATAAACTTTGCGCTAATGTCACGACAGGCATCCAATACATTGCGTGTGCCGCCTATGTTATTGGCACATGCCTCAGCCTCATTAATTTCCATAATCGGAACATGTTTATGAGCAGCCGCATGAAAAACTATATCGGGCTTATAAAGATTAAAAAGACTTTTAAGATAATCATAATTCCGCACATCACAAATACGGTAAATTATTTCTGCGGAAGAATCTGCACTTGTGTTCTTTAAAATATTTTCAAGTTCATAAATCGAATTTTCTCCTCTTCCGATGCAGATAATTTTTTTTACAGAAAACCGGAGCAGATTCTTGCAAATCTCAGAACCGATGGATCCGCCTGCTCCCGTAACGAGAACCGTTTTGCCGCTGATTTCCGAATTCATGGATTCGATATCCAACTGAACCTCTTCTCTTCCTGTAATATCCGCAAAACTTACCTCGCTTAAGTCCGACAATAATCCCGAATCAAAATATTTTGCCGATGAGGGAAGAACGGATATTTTAATCGCTGATTTTTTTAATATACTAGAAATAATCCGTTCAATTTTTTCAGCTGAAGCAGAGGGAATTGTTATAATAACTTCATCAATTGACTGTTCTTCAATAATTTTTTCAGCATCATCAGTTGAAGCCAGAACAGGCTTTCCTGAAATCAGAGTCCCTATTTTTCTAATATCGTCATCAAGAAAACCTGCAATACGATCATCTTTGGAGCGCTTCGAGAATTCAGAAAGAATAAGAGTTCCGGCTTCACCGGCACCTATAAGCAGAATACGATTAGGTTCTTTCATTTTGATTTCTCCGATAATATGCTTATTAAATTATCTGCAACATATTCAGATTCTTCTTCTGTCATTGAAGGATAGAGAGGAAGAGTAATTTCTCTTTCAAAAATGTATTCGGAGTTAGGATAATTGTGAAAATCATTTTTTCTGCCGATTGATCCATAGAAGTCTTTATAATAAGAGAATCTGTAAAGAGGAATGAAATGCATAGATGCAGATATGCCGCGTTTTTTAAGTTCTTCAATTACATAATCACGGCTTACAGAAATAGACTCAAGTTTCAATTTAACAGGATAAATATAATTGGAGGATTCTCTACCTTCCTTTGAAGGATATAAATCAAACAAATCCGTTGAAGAAAAAAAAGCATCATACCTGCGGCAGATATCTTTGCGAAGACGTGTCATATAATCAGATTTTTTTAACTGTTCAATTCCGATAGCACTAGAAATATCTGTCGGATTATATTTATACCCCAGTTCGGTAACATCATACATCCACGATCCGTCATGCGAATATCGTTTCCATGCATCCCGGTCAATTCCGTGAAGACGCATTTTTCTTGCTTTTTCAGCCATTGCATCATCAGAAAGCGTAAGCATTCCGCCTTCGCCGGTTGTTATTGTTTTATTGGCATAAAAACTGAAAACCGAAGGCGATTCAAATGAACCTATCGGTTTATTATTATAAAATGAAGGAAAAGCATGAGCAGAATCTTCAATAAGAAACAGACCGTTCTCTCTGCATATTTGAAAAAGCGGATCCAGATCAGCAGGAAGTCCGGAATAATGAACAGGTATTATCCCTTTTGTTTTACCCGTAATAAGATGTTTAACCGACTCAACTGAAATGTTATGCGTATCACGTTCTACATCCGCAAAAACAGGAACAGCTCCGAAATATCTTACAGTTTCCGCTGTTGCAACAAAAGTAACTGCCGGAACAATTATTTCATCTCCCGGCTTTATATCATGCAATGCTAACGCTATGTGAAGTGCGGACGTTGCTGAATTAAAAGCTATGGCATGACGGGCTGAAACTTTTTCGGCGAACATTGCCTCAAATTCGAAAGTTTTCCCTCCCATTGTAAGCCAACCGCTTCTTAACACATTAGAGACTGCCTCAATTTCATTATCATTAATAAATGGTTTGTGAAATGGAATCTTCATTTGTTTGTTCATGCGCATTATCTGAAACCTGTATTAGAATATGACAATCAAAAATTATTCAGTTGATTAGAACATCATGGATTTATTGCGCTTCAAAAAAACAATTTTAACCAATTCGACAATATATTGACAAATAAATCGCTTATATTATCAATAATAGCGTATCAATACCGGAGGCTGCATGCTTGGAAATACCGATTTTTCATTTAAATGCTATTTTAAAAAATTGTGGCTCCGTATTGCTATTTTCACTTTTGCAGGAATGGGCTGGGACGTACTTATGACAACGTCACAGCAGATAATAGCCGGCACTCTTACACTTGACGCACTCAATACCGCATCTACATGGATGTATATTCCCTATTCACTAATGCCTTTCTATTTTTATCCTGCTGATATCCTAATGAATAAGCTTAAGATGAAGTACTGGATGCGAGTCATTCCCATGCTTTCGGTATTTTACATTGCTGAACTTACATTCGGAAGCATAATGCTTTATTTTGGAATTGAACCATGGAATTACAACTGGTACATACAGCCCGAATGGAATTACAAAGGCATAATATCTTTTTATCCGGTCATAGTTATTCTTTGGGGTATTTTTGTAGTTCTTTCAGATTTTCTTGACGGATATCTCAGATCAGATAAATAACATCATCTTCCGCGGACAAGCAATGCGGCAAGATCAACAGCTTCAACCATGCTTTGGAAGCCTGCTGTATTTTTTCCAGCTATATCATAAGCAGTTCCATGGTCAACCGATGTCCTGACCAGCGAAAGGCCAAGCGTAACATTTACGCCTTTATCAAAAGCAAGTATCTTAAAAGGTATCAAACCCTGATCATGATAATGAGCAATTGCTGCATCATATTGTTCCCATTTGCTCTTCATAAAAAGAGTGTCGGCAGAATAAGGACCTGAAACATCTATTTCACTTTTGAGCTTTTCGACAACTCGCGCCGAAACTTCCGTATCAAATGTTCCAATTGCTCCGTTATCGCCGCAATGAGGATCAAGCCCCGCAAGCGCAATCTTCGGCTTTCTTCCGCGAATTTTTCTTAAAGCTTCGTCTGCAGTCCTGATTGTACTTTCGATTTTCTCAGCCGTAACAAGTTTAGGGATATCCGCAATTTTGTAATGAGTTGTTACAAGTACTACTGCGAGTTTTTCTGAATACATCATCATTACAGGATCCGGTTCATTTATCTTTTCCGCAAAATATTCAGTATGCCCCATAAACTTTAAACCCGATTTTTCAATAAGCCCCTTGTGTATAGGAGCCGTTACAACTGCATCAATCAAACCCCGCTTCCAGAGTTCAATGGAAGCATCAATATACGAAATAGATTCACTTGCCGTATCAAGATTTCCCTTCCCTAATTCCGGAATAGGAAAACCTGATTCAATATTATAAAATGAAACAGGGGCCTCTGTAGGATTATCATCATTAAAAAAAGGAATGCTCAATTCAGACATAAAAGACGGATAATGCCTGTCGAGAACAGATTTGCGGCCGATCAAAATAACAGAAATTCCGCTCTCGATGTGAGGAAGCGCCTTTAAAGTTACTTCCCCGCCCACTCCGGCTGGACAACCGAGAGTAATACCTATTCTAACGTTTTGGAGATGATTTTCTGTTTTCAAGAAATTCTTCCGGAATTATTCTGTTTTTGTTATATTCTGCGTCTATAAGATCTTTTGATGATACTTTCAAATCATTTGAAATTGTACAACGTCCTTCCAGAATAACACCGTTTTGTATAATGAGCTCGGGGGTTTTAATGTCTCCGAGTATTTTGGCAGTCGGCATAAGCATCACACGTCCGCTTGCCGAGATATTTCCGACAACGAGACCTTCAACAATAACACTGACAGCTTCGATATTTGTTTTCATTTTGCCGTTCGGTCCAATATAAAGCTGTTCTGCCTGAAGGGATTTTCCTTCAAATCTGCCGTCGATTCTCAACGAACCGTTTATATTGAATTTTCCGGTAAAATATGAATTTTCACCGATCAAGTTGTTTACAACGTCACTTCCGGTTTTAGCCAATGCCATAATAACCTCTTTGAAAATAGGATAACTGCAGAAATAACTCTAAAGCAAATAGTGTCAATTACAAATTATCAATGAGAAAAATCTGACAAAATTCAACTCAAATCACTTATTTCACTTAACTATTTTGTAATTTTTCCGATAAAATACTATACGACATAATGCAATGAAAAAGTTATTTATTATATTATCAGCATGTTTCATAAATATTCAAGCCGAGGAAGTCTTAAAGCTTGAAAGTCTGGACAGGCATTCTCCGCAGATTAAAGGCATTCGCCAGGATGCCATGAAGACCATTAGAACCATCAAAAGCCTCCGTTCGCCGGATGAATTACCTGAATTAAAATTTTTTGAATATACGATAAAACAGAAAGATGATTTTTTTAGTATTATTGCGTCTACCGGAACGGATCTTGATACTGTAGTTTCCGTAAATAAGCTTAACGGACCCAAGGAAAATTCAGGCAAGACAATTTTTATACCTAATATGCGCGGCGTCATTCATCATGTTAAAAACGGAGAAAGTATTGATTCGATTTCATCATTTCACGGTGTACCGAAACAATACATTCTTAAAGTAAATAAGATCACAACTTTATCGAAAACAGATTTGTTTATTCCAATGGGGAAAATATCATCATCAGACCGGCAGAAATTTCTAAACGCAGGTTTCACTCCGCCAATTGCTTCAAAACAAACAAGGCTGACATCCAGTTTCGGAACAAGAAAAGATCCTTTTACCGGTGAACATGAGTTTCATGAAGGAATAGATTTAGCATGTCCACTTGGAACTCCTGTCAGAACAGCCAGAGACGGGATTATAGTCGTTGCCGGAAATGAAGGCGGTTACGGCAACCTTGTGGTAGTCAGACATTCAAATGGTTACGAAACATATTACGGGCATCTTTCTAAGTTTCTTGTTAAAGAAGGCCAGAGAGTCAAAAAAGGCGACATTGTAGCTTTGTCAGGAAATACCGGAAGAACAACCGGTCCTCATCTTCATTATGAAATAAGAAAAAACGGGAAAGCGCTTAATCCGAAATATTTCGCTAAGTAATTATTCTACAATAGACAGGATTTCATCAAGAGTCTTCGCTTCGTCAGGATATTCACATGTTAAAAAATTAATCATTACAGGCACATCATATTTTCTGAATTTTTCGGTAACATCATTTTTTATCAGATTTGCCGCTACAGCTACACTCTTTTTCTGCTTGCCTGGAAAAACCGCAATAATTGAATTTCTGGAATACCTTACAGCAAAATCCGTTTCCGACAGGCGTTTTGAAATAGCTTCAGAAAGAGAAAGCAATATAGCATCTGCCTGTTTTTCTCCATAAACCGTAACAAGACGTTTCATATTCTTGATGCAAAAACCTGAAAATGTCAGCGGAATATTCATTTCATCAGCATGTCTAATTTCATCTGACAGTTTCTTCAAATATGACGAAAGCAGATCGTAATATTTTGATGTAAATATCTCGATGCTTCTGCTGTTTTGGAAAAAAGAAAAAACTACTTTTGAAAGTCTGTTTATCTGAACAAGATTTGACGGCAGATGTTCAATATCCGCCCTGAGTATGAGAGCAAAACCGGTAAGCCTTCCTCGGATTACATAAGGCATTGAAACGAATATATTCATTCTTGCCAGCATTTCTTCATCAAAAATACGGTGAAGTATTTCATTGTTGATCGGGTTTTCAATTACAGCATAACCGTTTATTGAGAACAAATATGCAGTAAAAGCATTATCAAGAGAAATGGAAAATGATTTCTTCTGGAAATTCAGAGAATCCTTTTCTTCGCTGTATTTGAGCTTAAAAACATCATCCTTATCATCTCTTTCAAAAAATGCAAATGATGAGACTCCGTTATTTGCCATTTCTCCTCTGATATAATTTTCAATATCAGAATCAGCAGCGCTCTTTCTAATTCTTTCTTCGTATGTATCTATATCTATAAGTTTTCTTGAATTCTCGAGTAGTGTCAAATTCTGAATCTTCAGCCTGTCGCTTTCAAGACAACTTCCTGCAGAAAGAGACATGAATTCTGATAGCTCGCGAATGAATCTTTTTTCAGCATCAGAAAACATTTCTCCGTTAATTTTTGAGCATACGGAAATAAGAATTACAGGTTTATTATTATCCGTGATTGAAATTAAAATTTTAGATCCAATTGATTTAAATTTCAAGTATTCTTCTGATGAAGAATTGGCATATTCAGATATATCAAAGATGATTCCTTTTTCAAAGACATCACTAAAAATGAAATCTGAAGAATTAAAGGTAATTCTTTTACTTTTAATTTTTACGCCCTTGGAATCAGAAAGAATCCACTTATCCGATTCGTCTGACTCAGGCGATATAACAGAAACGCCTTCGACTGAAAGATAACTCATTATCGAGAATATTGCCGTTTCTTTTAAGTGATTAACAGAAGATGATTTCATTATTTCTTTTGCTATTTCAATCAAAAGAAGATTGTCATTATGCGATAATTTCATATCATCAGCAGAAACATCAGCACTTTCTGCTGTATTTATTTCATCTTCAGAAAAATCTGATTGATTATCATCCAAACTGACATCTTTAGAGTCTTTGTTTGCAGTAATTTCAAAAGCATCGTTTGAATTAGTTATATTATCTTCAGTAAAAAAGGGTTCTGGAATTTCATCAATAATCATATTTGAAATATCGGTTTCTGATAAATCGGTTTCAACATCGTCAAACTTAAAGTCTCCACCGAACTCATCTTCAATTTCAACAGATTCAGCAGGAAGGTTTTTATTTTCAATTAAAACAGAATCGTCATCATAAATTATTTCGGGTTCAATTTCCGGATATTTTTCAGATGAAAATTTACCACGCAAAATTCTTTCGGCTTTTTCACGCAATCCCATAATTACACTCCAAGATCATTAAGAACCTTGATGTAAAGATCAAAGTATTCACTGCCGGCGAATTTTTTAACCGTATCTTCTGGAAGTTTTTCAAAAAGACCGTCGAGATATGCCAAAAGTTTTTTCATATCTGCACTTTTCTTTTCTCCCATACCCGATAAAATTCCGTTTAACGAATTCTCATCATCCAAGAATACAATTCTATCTGTAATATCAGCAATTTCTTCTTCGGAATTTTTTTTATCGGAAAGATCCATTGCAACGAGTTCGGTTTTTATATCCTCTATGTTTTCTTCGATAATAACTGATTTAGTAGATGAAATGTCATTTTCTATTTCTTCAAATTCTGCATTTGAAAGCTGATTCAGATCAGAAAATATTTCCGAACGTAGTTTTTTCTTTCCTTCACTTAAACGGTTTTCCGAAGTTAATTCATCAAGAGGAGTCAAATCCATCTGCTCAAGCTCTTCAATCAAATCCTCTTCAGATAATAGAAAAATATCCTCTCTTGCGATCTTTTCTGCTTCCGCAAGATCAATCGGTTCAATTAAAAGCTGGGACGGCATTTCTTTGATTTGATCTGATATTTTATCAGCGAATTTTCGGGCTTCATTTACCGCTGAAACTTCTGTTTCTATTTCTTTCGAAGATTCGAGCTTCATATCCTCGATTATTTCAGATTCGGAAATTTTCTTTTTTTTGCTTCCTGTATAAAAACCGCTGGAAGGAACCCCGAACAAAAGATCTAGATCGATAAAATGTTCACTTCCTGTTTCGATTTTATGATACTTGTCATCATCAAGAACAGCCGTTTTTTGCTTATTACTTTTTGCCGGATCTTCGGGATAAAATCTTTTTATATACTCTTCTTCAGACATATCTGAAATATTAATTACATTATATCCGATATCATCGATACTTGAAGCAGCTGATTTTGAATCCTTTGCAACAGAAGGCTTAATATCAACATCTTCTTTTCTGCTGCTATCATGAGTTTCGTTTCTGTTCTTTATCAGATCAATGAGATTGGACGGGTTGGCATCTTTTATTCCGCCAACAACCTTTATGATGAAATCCCTGCTGATATTTATTATTTCATTGCGTATAAAATCAGTATCAATATCCAATATCTCGGGGATATCTATAACTTCATCTTTTCCCGAATCCATAAAAGATTTATCTTCTATTTCAGAAACATATTTGTCTATGTCGCGAAATGTTTTTTTATGAGCATTATCCGGAAGAGGCGCTAAGGGCAAGACCTGACCCACTCTGCTTGTTGAAGAAGCGAATTCGCTGATTTCGTTAAAGTATTCTTCAATATTTGTTTTTTTGCCGCTCATAAATATTCGCTTAATAAAAATATGTCTGCTAAACAGACCCTCTCACATTCATTTTCGGCAAATATAAATCAAATATTAAATTTGTCAGCCTGCTTAAAAAAACAAACTGACATTTATAATAAAAAAGAAATTCTGCGGTTAAAACCGCGGAATTAATTATCTGCTTGTTAGAACTATTCCGCCAATCATGGCAAAAAGAGCAAAAGACTCGATGATTCCGGGAGAAATGAATGATTTTCCCGCCATAGAAGCCTTTTTTGAAACACCGAGAATCGCGGAACTGCAGGCTTTTCCCTGATAAATCGCGCTAGCCATAAGCCCCAAACCGCATAATAGACCTATGCCGAATAATGATAATCCGGATATTTTAGACGGATCAACCTGGCTGAATAGAATCATTAATACAAATCCGTAAATTGTCTGGGAAGCCGGCATCGCCGAAAGACCGATCAAAAGACCATGTCCCTCGTCAGTTTTTGACATAACCCCGTGACAAGTCATACCCGCGATTCCGCATCCGATAGAACTCCCCACAGCCCCTAGACCGAGAGGTAATATTGCTCCGAAAAGACTCAAATCCATTTTTTCACCTCGTTTTTTATTGCTCAAGCAGAGATTTTAACGGTTTATACGGCTTTCCGCCTCCGTCAAAACTCCACCTGTAATATTCCAGATAATTAAGCCTCAATCCGTGAATTACGGCACTCATTATCGAAAGACCTAAATTTAATAGATGCCCTAGTATTGAAACAATAACAGCCAGCGCGACATAAAAACTACCCAAATCGGCCATTGAAGAAGCAATGCCGTTAAAAGTCTGGGCAATAAGAGCACCGGAAAGACCAAGAGCGAATATTCGAAGATAGCTTAAAATATCCGAGAAAAACTGAACTCCGTTATAAAGTCCAAGAAGTCCGCCTGCAAAAATCTTTAAAGGATTTAATGATCCTGAACTCGTCAGAAAAACTACTCCGCCGCAGCAATATAGAATATATTTCTGAATATCCTGACCGGATTCTATGCCTGCGAATGAATTTCCGTAAAAGAAAAAATATGTCCATATTGCGACAATCCAAGCGATATTGGATAACGGAACAATAAATGATTTCTCGCTGAAAATAAGCCTTAATGTTTTTAGAAAAAGTGAGAGCGAAATGTGAATCATTCCTATGATAATGGAAACTCTCATTGTATTATCAAGTGTCTCTTTATCAACACTTCCTGAATTAAAAAGCTTAAACTGAAGAAGTTTGCCGAATACCGGATTTGATTCAGTAACGCTGAAAAAGCTTCCTGTCATTACACCGTATGCAATCGTCGCTGTACTTAGAATAAACGCCATAGCAAGCATACGTTTAGCTTTAACACCGGGCTTCTTAACCTTGATAGCTGCATAAAGCGTTACAAGAAAAAGAACTATTCCGTATCCGCCGTCACCCATAATCATTGCAAAAAATATAATGAATGAAAGAAAAACAAATGAAGAAGGATCCCAGTCTTTATATGACGGAGTGTCATAAAATTCGACCAGCTCCTGACCAACTCCCGAAAACTTTTTGTTTTTGATAAATGTCGGCGGAACTTCATCCGGCTCAGGCTCGACAGAGCTTATAGAAACGGGATCTGATGCGACTGATTTTTCTAAAACAGAAAGCTCTTTCTCGGGAACCCACCCCTGATAAACAAAAACATCCCCCAAAGCCTCGACTGAAGAATAATATGCTTTTTCAAAATTATATCTGTCAAGTGCTGCGATATAAGCCTTGTAAATATCATTTTTAACTGAAGAAAATGATTTTATTTTTGAAAGAAGTTCAAAGGAATGTTTTTTGAGATATTCTATTTCTGATTCAATTTGAATTAAATCTTTTTCTATTTTTTGTTCAAGACAATTATCCAGATGGAGCTTCGACTTAGAAAAAGTCACAAAATAATGCCTCATAGCTTCATGCTTTATTTCAAAAACTTCGGCAGCACCGGAGAAATCAACCGTGTCTGCGAATTTTGCCGGCACTTCCCAGAACTGGATAAAAACACCGCTTTTATTCTCGATATCTCTTATGTCATCTATCGAAAATTTTCCCCATACAGAAAGATCTTCCTTTTCATTAATGAGAACTTGAAGCTTTTCAGTCGAAGAAATAAAATCTTCATCAAGAGTCTTCAGTATAGAAATACCTTCTTCTATTGTTGAAAAAGAAACTCCGGAAGGAATAATTTCTTTTTTTTCTTCTTCAATTCTGCATACCAGCTTATACAAAGAAAGGATCGATTCAGCTTCTGCGATATCGCTTTTATCAGTCTGTTTTTTCAGAATTGATCCTTTATAAGGTTCTATATGCAAAACGCCGGTTTTCTGAATCTTTTTTATAATTTCTTCTTTGGACTTTTCAGCACCAATAAGAAGAATTTTTTTCATCCGGTTGATCATTTATACCGCCTCCGGAAGATCTTTCTTCTCAAGCTTGTCTTTCGCAATTTTGGCATTACATATCGCTGCGATTTCCTGATCTCCGAGAAATATCTTAATCTTTCTGATATTCTCCTTGCATTCTGGAATCATGCGCTTTTCAAAAAGATTAACCTTAATATTGGTCTGACGGAGCTCTTCTTCAAGCAGGGAAAGTTTTTCTTTGATAATCTTATATTTTTCGCGCAATGTGATCAGATCCTTAAATTCAACAACAGCTCGATCAAGCCAAACCGGCGTAAAAAGATATGAATAATCAAGAATAGAAAAAGAAATGCTTTCAAACAGAGGAACCTCAACACCGGCAATGTTTTCCGATGTTTTTACTACTTCTTTTACTTTCACAATCGATGAAACAGAAAAAGGCAACGGTTGTGACAGCAATGCGCTCCATGAGCTCATGCTGTCGCAGACTTTCTGCATCTCTTTCATAATGTCTTCAGCGCCCGTACGAACACCGTCAACTTCAACCTGAAGCTGCTGTTTTTTTAACTGCAAGGTCGGCAGATATTTAGTAAGCTGACCAAGAAGATTCTTCTGTTTTTTTTGTTCAGTCTTGTTAAGCTTTATTTCAGCCATACACTACTTCCACTTGCCGTACTTTTCTATCCACTCGGCCTTGAGACCAACTTCATTTTTCGCAAAACATTCAGAAAGAATCTTCCAACCCAAATCAAGCTGTTCTTCTATATCAAGATTCACCGAAAGATCCATAAGATCGCGCTCGAACATTACCGCATATTTAATGAGCTTTCTATCCCATTCACTGAGACGGAATCCCATCGATTCACGGTCTTTTGCTTTCTTTGCGTCAGCATAGAGTCTGATCATCGCATTTGCAAGGTCTCCGTGATCTTTTCGAGTAACTTTTCCCATTACCTGCTGTTTCAAACGCGAAAGAGAACCGAACGGATCAATTGCCCCGTTATGAAGATAAAACTGACCCTCGGTGATGTATCCGGTATTATCGGGAACAGGATGTGTAACGTCATCTCCCGGCATTGTAGTAACCGCGATTACGGTAATCGAACCGGAACCGTCAATATCAACAGCCTTCTCATATCTCGATGCGAGATCCGAATACAATGATCCGGGATAACCGCGGTTTGAAGGAACCATTTCCATCGAAATCGAAATTTCCTTCTGGGCATCCGCGAAGGAAGTCATATCAGTTAAAAGAACCAGAACGTTTTTGTCTTTTACAGCAAACTGTTCAGCTACGGCAAGAGCCATGTCCGGAACAAGAATACACTCAACAACCGGATCCGACGCGGTATGAATAAACATGGTCGTCTTTTCCATCGCACCGGTCTTTGTAAAATATCTATAGAAGAATTCATAATCGTCAAATTTAAGCCCCATACCTCCGAGAACGATAACGTCGGCGTCGGTCTGACTCGCGATACGCGCGAGAAGTTCATTATAAGGTTCGCCCGGAATTGAAAAAATAGGAATCTTCTGGCTTCTAACCAATGTATTGAACATGTCAATCATCGGAATATTCGTCTTAATCATTCGTTTCGGAACAATACGCTTCGATGGATTGAAAGAAGGTCCTCCGATTTCTACTTTCTCTTCCGCAACCTGAGCTCCGCCGTCAACAGGTTCACCGGCACCGTTAAACACTCGTCCGAGAAGAGAATCTCCGAAGGCTACCTGCATAGGCTTTGAAAGAAAACGCGTCTGATCACCGGTCGACACACCTCGTGTTCCGCGGTAAATCTGGAGATTAACCTTATCTCCGCTGAAACTGATTACTTCCGCAAGAGTACTTCTTCCGTCTCTGAGCTTAATCTCCGCAAGCTCGCCGAGCTTAACGCCTTCCGCGCGTACCTGAGCGATGCTTCCTTTAACTTTTTCTATGCTGTTATATGTCTTAATCATATTAAGCTCCTCTCACAGTAGCAAGAATGGACTCACGTTTGCGTTTATAATCGTCAGTTTCTTTTGCAATATAGTTCAGCTGAATCAGATCATCCGAAAGCGAAAGAAAAAACTTTCTGGCATCTTCTTTAGACTGAAAGCTGAATTTTTTTCTGAGAACTTCTCCGACAACTTCAAGCTGTTCATTCTGGCGTTTTCTATCAGAAGACGTGTCAATGCTGTCAAAGGCATTCTGCTGTAGAAAAACCGAATCGTAAAACTCGCCTTTAAGAAAAACTACCATATCATCGATGCTGACGCCTTCTTCGCCGACAACGCTCATCTTCTTTCCGATTTCGTCGCCTTCAAGAATCATCGACTGCGCAAGACGTACCACATCTATACGAGCCTTAGTTTCGGAATCGGCTTCATCATAAAAGCGGTCAAGATACTTCGACCATGAAATCAAAGGATCAATCGCCGGGAATCTTCTCGCATCTGAACGTTCACGCGACAGACCAAGGAAACATCCGACAACCGCAAGAGTTGACTGGGTTACCGGTTCTTCGAAATTTCCGCCCGCAGGAGAAACGGCACCGCCTATTGTAAGTGAACCGGTATCACCGGCAGGATTTTTCAATACGCCCGCTCTTTCATAAAATTCCGCGATCCGGCTCGCGAGATACGCAGGGAAAGCTTCTTCGCCCGGAATTTCCTCAAGACGTCCGCTCATCTCACGAAGAGCCTGAGCCCAGCGGCTTGTAGAATCCGCAAGAAGAAGAGTATCGACTCCCATCTGTCTATAATATTCCGCAATCGTTGTTCCAACGTAAATAGAACTTTCGCGCGCCGCAACCGGCATCGACGAAGTATTACAAATGATACAGGTTCTATCCATGAGCTTTTTGCCTGTCTGCGGGTCATCAAGATGAGGGAATTCTTTTAGAATTTCAACGACCTCACCTGCACGCTCACCGCACGCAACGACTATAACTACCTGAGTTTCTGCATATTTGGATATCTGGTGCTGAAGTACCGTTTTGCCGGCACCGAAAGGTCCAGGAGTACAGAATGTTCCGCCCTTCGCAACCGGAAAAGGTCCGTCAACAATTCGGCATTTCGTAAAAAGCTGTTTATCAGGGAAAAGTCTTGTTCCGACTTTAATTGGAAATTTCGCCGGCCATTTCTGAACCATCGTCACTTCTGTTATCTTCCCGGATTCATCCTGAAGCTTAGCTATAACTTCATTTATGGTATAGCTTCCGGCAGGTTTAATTTCTATTACTTTTGCATTGCCGTTAAAACCGAACGGCACCATTATTTTGTGATCTATAACCGCTTCAGGAACACGCCCGAGATATGACGCGGCGGATACAGTGTCGCCGGTTTTTGCTATCGGGGTAAAATCCCATTTTTTTGACTGATCAAGAGGTGCGAGATAAACACCGCGGGGGAGGAAATATCCGTTTTCTTCTGCTATCTTTTCAAGTGGATTCTGAAGTCCGTCATATACATTCTGCAAAAGACCGGGCCCGAGTTCTACCGAAAGAAGTTCAGAAGTAAATTCAACTGCGTCACCGCATTTTACTCCTCTTGTAGGCTCGAATATCTGAACCTTGGCTTTTCTGCCGTCGATTTCGATTACTTCACCTTTGAGATTTTTACCTCCCGTAGAAAGGTAGACAACCTCATTTTGTCTTATAATTCCTTCGAACTCAACCGTCATCAGGTTTCCCTGTGCTCCGGCAATAATTCCCTTTGCTTTTTCTGAACTCATTACAGAATCTCCTGTTTATCCTTTGATAATATCATCAAGGAATTTCCTTCCCTTTTCTTCGTTAAGGTAGTTCCATCTGTCTTTTACAAAAAGCCCGATCAGATAATTATAAATAATATGTTCTCCGAAAGGCGACTCCTGACCTACGTTTCCGACCAGATCAAAATGAACTCTGTCAAAACGCTTTTCAAGCTCAGCAGGTTCCAGATTGAACATGTCGATTAATTCCGTTATCTCGTATATCTCGGATTTTAATCCGAGATCGGGAGAAGTCCTGTTTTCAATAATCGTTTTAACAATATCTGGATCTCCTTTCAGGTTTCCCTCAAGAGGTATTGAAAGCTTTATAAGACGGTATGCAGCAATAGCAGTTCTGAAAATGCCGGCTATTCTTCCGTAATATCTAAAAAACGGCATTTCATCTGCGTGCAAATAGGCAAAATATCTTACATATAATTCTTCTATATTTGCATAACGGTCGGAATCTTCCTTGAAATCTTCAAAGAAATCCGTCATAAACTGCGGAAAATGATCCGGCTGAAAAATCACCGGATTATCGAGAAAACGCTCGAATTCAGGTCTTGTCATTATTGAAGGAGTAAAAAAATCGCCAGCCGGATTTCCGGAAATCCTTTCAGAAAGCAACAGTTCCGCGTTCATAATTTCATTATGAAGAAGAATCTTCGCTATACCTTCGGAATAAGGCTCAAAAATATTTGAATTGGCTTCAAGAAATTCCGCCATCGTTTCCGGCTGCGGAGAATCCCAAGAAATTTCGGGAAGCCATCCTACTACAAAATTATTATAGCTCATTTTAATTACCGAAAAGATATTTTCTCATCTCAGAACGAAGCTGATCAGAGAGAAGAGACGCTACCGATTCATCAGAGAATTCGAGTGAAAGTTTTTTATCCTTAAGGTAAAGAGAAAATCCGCCCGAAATTTTCGAATCGGACAATGAAAGTTTTTTTTCGGCTGATTTAGCTATTTCGCTTTTCACAAAATCAGAAAGAGATTTTTTTAGATCATCAGATAAAACTATCTCCGCTTCATCCTTGTTGCCGGAAGAAACATACGCCTTTATCAATTCGGATACAAGAGGTTTTATTACATCAGCGGAAGACAGAGCGGATTTTACGGAAAGATCTGCCGCGTTTTTTAAAAGTTCATTTTCAATCGCCGATTTCAGAACATCAAGCGCCTTTTTTGAAGCAATTCTTAAAGCGGATTCCAATGTCGCTTCTTCATGCTTTGCCTTTACCTTTGCGTCATCCAAAAGTTTCGCTGCTTCGGCACGCGCATCTGCAATAATTTTATCGGCATCGGCTTTAGCGGAAGCGATAATGGCGGCTTTTTCGCTTTCTGCCGGATTTATCACACTTGATTTGAGATAATCGGATATATTTTTTATTTTGTCCTCGAAAGAACCTGAAAGAGAGACAGAACTCATACTTTTCTCCTTTTATTTATCTGAGACATAATAAAGCAAAAACTTCAAAAAGGCAAAAAACAGTCTAGTTGTTCTGTAAAGAGAACATGCCGAACGATTTAAGTCAATTAAAATTATTGAAAAAATAATTTTACATTCCCGAAATCATTAATTCAAGAAAATCACGGAAATATTCCGATACTTTATATGCATACAGACAAGAGGTACACACTTATGAAAGTTTCTGTCAGATTATTTGAGATAGAGGATCGCTTTATTGCCTCTTGTCCTGAACTTGAAATCAACTGCTACGGCTCGGACAAAGCCGAAGCGGCGCGAAGAATTAATGATGTTTTGAACTTTTACTTAAAATCTGCAGAAGAACTCGGTCTTGATGTTGAAAAATTTGACAACATATCAATCGACGGACTGGACTTTCCTTTTATAAACAGAGAATATCACAGCGCTCCAGCTACAATTAATTAATTATAACTTAAAACGACAGATGGGATTACCGCAGCGGCTGTTTCCGCTCTAAAAACCCTGCTGCCGCATGAAAACGAAAGAGCGCCCGAGTTTTCAGCAAGGGCGATCTCGGAAGCGGAAAACCCGCCTTCAGGCCCGATAAACAACGATAAGCATTCTGCATTTGAAAAATCAATATCTGAAATTTTTCTTTCGGAAAACGGATGAGCGATAAGTATTAATCCCTGCGCAGTTTTCAATGAAGCAACAAAAGAACTGATTTCATCAACTAGAGGAATTCGGGGAGCATATGACTGCTTTGCCGATTCAAGAGCGATCTTTCTCCATCTTTCAAGCTTGCTGTCTTTTTTTGATGAAACATCAACAATGCTTCTTTCGCTGTTTACCGGTATTATCCTGGTTGCGCCGGCCTCAACTGCATGCTGGATTGATTCTTCGAACGCATTTGTTTTTATCAGTGATATGTATACGCGCAAATCTATTTCGCTTTTTGGCGGAGTAGATGAAAGACAAATTGCGGTCAATTCTTCTTTATTTATTTCAACAATTTCAGCTCTGTGAAGAAAGCCGGCAGAATCACGAACATCGATATCACCGCCTGTTCGTACGCGGCGTACTTTAGTCAGATGATGAAAATCTTCTTTTGCCAGAGAAAACATGTCTCCGGCTGAAATCGTGCTGTCTACAAAATACTGAGGCATTTGATTTCCTCTTTACGATATTCGATGTCATTTATAATCAAACAATCGTTCTTCAGTTTAATGATAAAAATCAATATTTATACGGGCAATAATTTATTTCTTTTGATACAAAAAAAGACCGGATTAACCGGTCTTAAATATATTAAACATCTTTTTTAAAACTTTTCTTTTTGCCGAAAGAAGGTTTTGATTTTCCGAAACTTCTTCCTCCGCCGCTGCTGCCGGTTGAAGAATCTTTTCTCGGACGGTCATCCCTATCGAATTTAGGCCGTTCTTCTCTGCCGTATTTAGGGCGGTCGTCTTTTGCCGGTCTTGAACGGTCATCCCTTCCGAATTTACGTGAAGATGAATCGAATTTCTTCTTTCCGCCGTCAAAGTCCCTTCTGCCTCTATACTCGCCGGAACCATGAGATCTGCCTCTTCCTTCGTAAGAAGATGATTCATCAATAGCGGCATACTTTGTCTTATCGAGCTCGTTTCCGCAGAAAGTCTGAAGAAGCGCTGCCACAACTGTTTCAGCGGAATCTGACTCAAGAAGCGTTGACGCCATTTTATTGAATTTGGAATAAGAATTTGCTTCAATCGTCTTTTTGATTTTATCAGTAATTCTTCCGGATTTTGAAAGAATGATTTCTTCAGGAGTCGGAATTTCCATTCTGACAAATTTTTTGCCGACAAGGCGCTCGAGTTTCGGAAGAAGCCTGAGTTCGCCGTGGCTTAAAAATGATATTGATTTGCCGAGTTCACCCGCACGGCCTGTTCTGCCGGAACGGTGGACATAAGTTTCAAAATCCTGTGAAGGTGAATAATTTATTACATGTGTAAGATTTTTTACGTCAATTCCTCTTGCCGCAACATCTGTAGCTACGAGAATATTGCTCTTTTTCTGTCTGAAACGAAGAAGGAATTTTTCTCTCTGCGCCTGCGAAACATCCCCGTGTATCGCTTCTACATGATAGCCTGCCTGTGAAAGCTTTGATGAAAGCTCATCGACATTGACTTTCGTTTTGCAGAAAATGAGTCCGTAAAAATCGGATTCTTTATCCAGTATTCTGCACAATGCGTCGAATCTGTTCTTAGAAGAAACTTCACAATAAAGATGCTCGATCAAAGCATGAGCTTCTTTAGAAGATTCATCTTCTATAACGGAATATTCATTCATGTAGCGTTTTGCTATTTTAAGAATGTGATCAGGCATTGTAGCCGAAAAAAGAAGAGTCTTTTTGTCGGGATTGGATTCTGCAAGAATGGTCTCCATGTCTTCTACAAAACCCATGTTAAGCATTTCATCCGCTTCATCCAGAACCGCAAAGCTTATCTTGGAAATATCAAGCGTTTTGCGCTCAAGATGATCGATAATTCTGCCGGGAGTTCCGATAACAACCGAAACCTTCCCTTTCAGAGCTCTGATCTGCTCGGAAATGGACTGGCCGCCGTAAATGGCAACTGCTTTGAATTTTCCGCCGTCAACAAACGATGAAAACTCAGTGGCAACCTGAATCGCAAGTTCCCTGGTAGGAACAAGCACAAGCGCCTGAATATGATGAAGCGATTCGTCAAGCTGTTCTATAATAGGAAGCGCAAAAGCCGCTGTTTTGCCGGTTCCTGTTTTAGCTTTGGCGATCAAATCGCCTTTTTCACGCAATAGATGCGGGATTGTCTTTTTTTGAATCGCCGAAGGAGCCTTAAACCCCTTTTCTTTGATTTTTTCTAACGTTCTCGATAGTCCGAGTTCGCTGAAGTTCTTAATGGTCAAAATTGTCTCCAGAAATTTATTTTGATGATGAATTATACATTGTTATAGAGGAATCCGAAAGATATAAAACATAACCTTACGGTCATTTTAAAAAGACTGTTAAAAATGTCTATTATTAATTAAGGGCGTTCCACGCCCTTTGAAGCATGGTCTCATGCAATGAGATCAAAAGGGGCATGGCTTCATCCTCGGCGGCTTTCAACATCGTGTTGCCGCCTCGCTCGTGCTCATCGTGAGCACACGGCCAGCCCTACCCTGAGCGTCAGGATGACGCAAATCCAACGCGGACACGAGGTCCATTAGCGTTGGACAGTGAAATCCCCACCCGGCTTTTTGTCGCGACAGAACTATCGCGCATTACTTCGTAATGTCTGCGATAGTGTTGAGGTAGAGACAGTCATTACTGACTGCCCCCCTCTCAGAACCGTACGTGCCCTATTAAGGCATACGGCTCCCGATAATGCTTCCGGTTAAATGTCATTTTACATT
>Ga0209718_1000151_pt1 | contig 99093 bp, 88 predicted proteins | sample AD_JPNAS1_MetaG_FD_184420 | JGI IMG/M metagenome (GOLD analysis project Ga0209718, IMG submission 184420) | Active sludge microbial communities of municipal wastewater-treating anaerobic digesters from Japan - AD_JPNAS1_MetaG (SPAdes) (version 2) | ecosystem: Engineered > Bioreactor > Anaerobic...
GGTTGATCCTGGACACCCAACATCATTTGCGCAGCGGAGGTCATGGAGTTGCCTGGAATCAACTGCAAGAAATCGCGGCCAGTGTCACGGACCCATTGGCGAATAAATGTTATTTCACTTGGGGAGCTTGGTTGAGTTGTCAGAAAATAATACGTTCCCATTTGGCTATCCATGCCCAACTTGGTCGCGCACTGTCCTTGAGGATCAAGGTCAATCAACAACACTTGTTTAGTTTTCAGAGTGAGAGCATGTGCCAGATTTACGGCGGTGGTTGTCTTTCCTACCCCGCCTTTTTGGTTCGAAATGGTGATGATTTTTGTAGTCATTTGATTTCTCCTTAATCGATAAATTGCAGCTGTGTCCGGCCTTCATGACCGTGGACAGAAATGACATCTTCGAGAGACTGATAAACACCCATGGCATAAGGTTCCCTGAGCCAGTGAATGACTGCCAAACCGCTGCTAAATACAGTTCCCTCTGCTACCTCACCAGTCCCTGAAACACCTGTAAGATCTTCCACTCGAATCAGCACAAATCGACGCATCTGGCTGGTTGATAAAATAGGTTTTGGTTTTCGAGCCATGCTTTCACCTTTTGTTTGGTTTCGGCTACCTGACCGCCGGCTGCGGTTACGGATTCGTGGCTTCTTCTGAATCATTTTGGAATTTGTCAGATCCATCAACAAGCCATCTTTATAAGTAAGGCGACATCCTGAGGTAATGTGTTCAAAAACGATTCCTTCCGGCCAGGTTGATTTCTCGTCCCGGTTGAGGCGTATATCGATCATTCGAAACAATCTTCCAAAGAACATCCCTGGATCATCATCGACCCTGGTTGGATCCATAATGACTTTCCAAACGTAGCCTCGAAGTTCAACGGGGTTCTTTTTATCTTGAGCAATAAAATAATCTAAGTCTTTACCTGGCATCTTGAATGGCTCTCCGAACCTTATAAATTAGCCGGCAAACAGGTGCGCAAATAGACGGGCAGGGGGAAAGGATTAGCCCTTACCTTATGCAGGCTTATTGAGATTGTGGAACACCCATGACTGGGGAATCAAAAATTAATTGTGTGTTGCACCATTATTGAATCAGGGAGGACGCATCCCCCATGAGAAAATAGATTTGAATAAATTGAATTGGAAAGAGGAATGAAGAAAAGCAAGAAAAAGTACTTGACGAACCCACGTAAAACAGATACTATACGAATATCGATTAGCTACCGCAGCGTGCCCGGCAAGCATGGACCAGAGTTCGTCAGGTCGGCTAAACTGCAGAGCCCGCCGCACAGATCCCTGCCCTTCGGGCGGGATGTGCCGACGGCACGGATTCAGGATTTTGACCCATACCACACCGAATGTGGTACGGTGTACTCTTCCGAGTATTTCATAACCCGGAGGTCCGTGATAAGTGCCCCGCAGGGGTATCGAATCCTGTCCCCGCTACTGGGAAGGAACCAGAGTACATAGTACTCTGGTTTTTCGTTACTCCGGCGTACTGCGGTTGAATTTTTCTCAGAATCGGAGGATTTTTCAATGAACCGCAGTACTCTAAGCTCGCCCGCAAGGGGTGTTCCACAATCAAAAAACCGGATTTCCATTCCCATTTCCAAAGCCATCGACGGCTTCCTAAAATTCAAAACAGCTTATCCTGTTTTGTTCCATCTTGTCCGGGTCAGGGTAGACAGTAAATTTTCTAACTTATCCTTGAAATGATTCTCTCACGACCAGCTCTGGGATGCAGCTACAAAGCCATCTCGGAATATTTCTACATATCGGCGACCTATTTCAGCCGGTGAGTAAGGCATGCCGGTCTGAAGCCACCAACGTGCAAGGCCACAAAATGCCCAGCTGAAATACCCTGTCAGCAGCTCAATTTCGGTATGGGTGATCTGAAGGTTTCCCTGCAACTGCTCTTCTAATAAGGGGAGGAGGACTTTAATAAGGAATTCATATAAATGCTTCGAGAAAAAAGAATTTTCATCTAAATTCAACAACACCCGATATGCCTCAGAATGCTGCGCCATATGTTCAAAAACCAGGGTGGCTCGGGGATAAGGCTGGTCAATTTTTTGGCCGTATTCAATGAGCTCATCTATTATTTGCTGTTGACTTTTAAGAAATAGGTCGTCTTTATCTTTGAAGTGCAGGTAGAATGTGGTGCGGTCGATATTGGCCTTATCCGTGATATCCTTGACTGTGATCTTGTCATAACCTTTCTCGGTAATTAATTTCAAGAGAATCTCACCCAGCAGACGTTGAGTCTCTTTTCCTCTTTCGGTCAGACTATTAAGTCGCGCCATGATTCACTCCTACTCTGAAGACAACCATTCGTGAATTACTTTTTTTGTAATTTTGTTTCTCACACCGATCACCTTGACAAGGGCCGGTATCCGCATTATTATCGACATCGTGTAGATATCAACACTGTGTTGATATTATAACCTGTTTATGACTTAAACCTTGATCGGAGTGCGCAACATTGAAAAAGAGTGGCGGTGTTTTAATTCTATCAGCTGGAGCAGCAGGGCTGGGAATTGTAATTGGAGCTATATCCGCTGCTTTTTTGTATCTGATAGATTGGGGACAACACGCGGTATGGGAATCGGGTTGGATTCAATTTAAATATGCGCCCTTGCTTATTTGCAGTTTGGGAGGAATTCTCATTGGGTTTTGTCAACGCTACCTGGGTGACCATCCTAAAAACCTGCACGGAGCCGTTGAAGAAATACGGAAAACCGGGCGGTTGGAGTACGCTCACCTGCCCAACGGTTTGATCTCGGCGTTCATTTCCCTCATTTTTGGTGCAAGCCTGGGGCCAGAAGCTGCTGTTGTAAATTTGCTTGGTGGACTTTCCACCTGGGCATCCGATAAACTGAAAAAGCTGAGCAGTTGGCTGAGGATTCCTGAATCTACACCAGATAGAACTCTTGTTCACCGCCTTGCACGGCGATGGCCAAATGTTCTGGCAATAAGTGTAGCTGTTGTCATTTTCATAATTGGTATCAAGGACCTATATGGTGGCGGTGTTTTGAAATTGAACGAACCCTTTGCGTGGATTGACCTGCTGTGGAGCATACCAATGGCTCTGCTTGGTGCCACAGGAGGCGCTCTTTTTCTTGGCCTAGGAAGATGGATGAAACAAAGGTTGAGGTTTCTTAAGCAAAAGCCAATTTTGCGAGGGGTCTTGAGTGGATGTGTTCTAGGGTTGATTGCCTGCTTCCTTCCAATGATGCTTTTCTCTGGCCAGCTCTACTTGCAGCAAGTCTATGAACAAGCAGCCATCTTGGGATTTTGGATGCTGCTGTGGATCGCTCTGGCGAGATTATTTCTGATCAATCTACTTTTGGAAGGCGGATGGAAAGGTGGTCAGTTTTTCCCATTAATGTTCGCCAGTGTAGCCTTCGGGCTTTCAATAAAAAATTTATTCCCATTTGTCCCTGATTCGGCGGCAATATTTGGTACGATGGCAGCCATGATAACGATTGTGCTTCCAAAACCAATCGTCGTATTGATCGTAATGGCAATATTTTTCCCACCGCAATATCTGGGTATATCTGCAGTAGGAGTTAGCGTTGTTATGTTTGGTGACTGGTTGTGGAAACGGATAAAAGAGAGGGTAGTTAACAAGACAAATAGATTTACCAACCATTCACTGGTGGATTGATTTATTGAATAAACAAAAAAATGGGTTACTCCAAATTACTGCCCATAAGACATTTGCGGTTAGGGTGCATGTCTGCATTACCTTACTCGTTAACTGTTTTCGAGAACCGGAAAAACTACTTGACGAACCCACGGAAAAATAAATACTATACGAAAATCGATTGGTACTGTCATCCCCTTGTGGGACCGCTGAGCGCCCGGCAAGTGCGGACCAGAGTTCGTCAGGTCGGCTGACACCTGCCCTGGCGGGCGGTGCCAGGGTTTGCAGAGCTTGCCGCACAGATCCCTACCCTTCGGGCGGGATGTGCCGACGGCACGGATTCAGGATTTTGACTCATAATCCGGAGGTCAGTGGTTCGAATCCACTCCCCGCTACCTAGAATGAGACACTCGAAAGAGTGTCTTTTCATTTGAGGTCCCTGGTAGCATCAAGCTATGATATTTGAATAACCTAAAAGGCACACGTCCTCTCCCCGCTACCTTACAAACCACCTAACAAGGTGATTTGTATTTTGAGTGTTTCGAACACCCAAAAGGGTGCAGTATCCACTCCCCCAAACCAGAACCCTGGTCTGCATTAGCGGTTTCATCCCATCTTAGTTTCCCTCCTGCGCTTTTCTCTTAATTCAACTTCCAGGCGGTCCTCTTATCCGTTTTTTAATCCGGCAATCGACAATTGATTTGCCTTAAGTCAAAGGTTTTTTGCTTAAAAACGGGCACAATTGTAATTAATCTTCTTGGAGAAAGTTTTGATACTCATGTCAGAGATCGGCTTGATTGCCATGACTATTCCTGCGTGTATGAAGATTCCCCATATTATTGGCAATATTCCATGTTTTGGTGATGCGAAGCCACTGGCATCAGACACTTCTTCCTCGTTTTATCCTCATCAAACAAACATCAAGATTATGAGGAAGGAGATGAAAAATATAAAAGATCCATCCTGAGTTAAATATTCAGGAAGAAGAAATTAAATGTGGAATACCAACCACACAAAACAATCTATCAAAAGGAGTTGGGAAATGAAGAAAATAAATTCTGTTTTTGCAATTCTGTTGATTGCTGTGTTTATGCTCTCGGCATGTGCTCCTGTTTCCCCCACTGCAGCGTCTGAAGCACCTGTGGAAACCCAAGCGACTGAAGCACAGGTTCCAACAGCAGAAGTAGTGCCGACTGAAGCGGTTGCTACCGAAGAGCCCAGCATCTGGGACCAGGCATACATATCTGCAATCCCGCCCATCATGATGATCGAACCTTACTACACGATCTTTGGGCAATCCCAGGTGGCAGTGCCATATTACTATGAGGAAGCCGTAAAATTAGCCGGTCATTCTTGTGGTGCCACAGCCGGTGCATGGACGATCACAAAAAAGGCGCTCGAAGTCCTCTATCCTGATGGAGAGATCCCGGTGCGCGGGCAAATTGCGGTAGAAGCCCCTGGGGCTGAAGATGAATGGTATGTTGGTGTATTTGGGGAGATCATCACCTTCATTACCGGTGCAGCACCAAAAACCGGATTTATTGGTGCGGAGTACGGAGAGACAAACGACCTCTTTGTCCGCCAGAACAAGATGGTTTATACAGATGAACCCACGGGCACGCTTCCCCCCAAAATGGAATGGGTTTTCACCAGGCTTGATACGGGCAAGAAAGTAGGTGTCAATTTCAATCTCTCTGTTATCACCCCAATTGCAACCGAAGAACGACAAGCAATGGGTGCGAAACTGGCAAAAGGTGCAGCGACAGCTGAAGAAGCAGCAGAGTATGCCGAATATTGGAACGCCAGGGCAACCTTTGTTTTTGAAAATGAAGACATGGATGGATTCTTCAATGTTACTGTTCATGAAGAAGGTTTGGCCGAAGCTCCAAAATCAATAGTATCTGGGATTGGATTAGGTTCCCCGGAAGAATTCGCCTGGGATCAGGCATATATCAGCGAAGTTCCTCCAATCATGATGAAGGAACCGTATTTCGAGATCTTTGGACAGTCTCAGGAACCAGTGCCCTATTATTATGAAGAGGCGGTCAAGTTGGCTGGACATTCCTGTGGCGCCACTACTGGTGCATGGATAATTACACGAAAAGCTTTAGAGGTCCTTTACCCCGCTGGAGAAATTCCTGTGCGCGGACAAATCCTGGTCGAAGCTCCAGGAGCAGAGGACGAATGGTTTGTAGGGGTCTTTGGCGACATTATTACGTTTGTTACTGGCGCATCCCCGAAAACCGGCTTCATTGGATCAGAATTTGGTAAAGCTAATGACCTGTTTATCCGCCAGAATAAAATGGTTTATGCTGAAGAGCCTACCAATCAACTTCCCCCCATGCGGGAATGGATTTTTACCCGGGTGGATACTGGCGCGAGAGTAGGCATCAAATTCAATCTGGTCGTCATTACCCCCCTGCCAACCCCGAACCGCGTAGCCATGGGAAAGAAACTGGCTGCTGGTGAAGCTACTGCTGAAGAAGCGAATGAATATTACAAGTACTGGAATGACCGTGCATTCTACGTGTTGGAGAATGCAGATATGGACGGTTTCTTCACTGTAAAAATTTACAAGTAAAAAATCGTTGATAAGAAATAGATTCACAAAAATGGCGGTGTTAACACCGCCATTTTTGTGGTCATTGCTAATTCAATTAAGTATGGTGAAAATAACAGTCAACAATCAGGATAACTCCGCTTTTCAAGAATTCCAATTACACACGTTAAATCAACGAATCCACTGGTATAAAAATACCCCTGGCACCCCAATTTTTCTGATGGGATTCATAGCTTGATTCAGCCATTCAATTTCCTATAGCCCAGGTAACGCTTTGAGATCTCCACCCTCAAAAAAAGGCTGGTGCTCCCATTCAGTTACTATCATCCCTACAATACCCATGTCTTGTTCGTGTAAACCTAACCATGTGTTACCGATCAAATTCCATCCACGCTCCCAGGTAATTGATGGACTTTTAAGAATGGAAAGGCTGCTAAACATACTTGGTTATATAAGGCTGATAATTGTCTATCGAATGTGGCTATTAAAGGTATGATATGTATAATTGATTCACTTATGCCATAACCTTTAGTGGTTTTCTTTTTTCTAATCGCTGAGCAGAGAGATTTACGATTAATGCCTACAAACTTAGGAGTGTAACGATATTGAAAATGCAATCCTCCCTTCCCAGCAACTTTCATGACAGACTTAAATTTACTTTATCCAAAATCGAGCATTTTAAGTCCTTACCACCTGAAGCTCAGATTGCAATCATCGATGTTGCCATACCTCGCCAATATAAAGCGGGGCAAGTTATTTATCTGGAAGGCGAACCAGCAGATTATGTCTATCTCCTGGAAAAGGGTTGGGTAAAGGCAACCCGGATGACTCATGAGGGCCGTGAACAAGGCTTGCTATTTCTACGTCCTGTCGAAATTTTTGGAGATATTGCAGTCTTTTCGGGCACTTCCTACCCGGGTACAGTAACCGCATTGGAAGATGTTGAAGCATGGTTAATTCCTTCACAGGTTCTTATGCTTCTGGTTAAACAATATCCTGATCTTGCTCTTGCAATTATCCAGAGATTGAGTGAACGCGTGCTGCATTATATTGGACTTGTCGAGGATCTGTCTTTGAGGAATGTTGAAGCTCGGCTGGCAAGCACTCTGCTACGAAATGCAGAATTGCGAAAAGAGCAATTGATTGTCTCGCGCCGTGAATGGACTACGTTAGATGAGATGGCAGTACGTTTGGGAACTGTGCGCGATGTGCTCAGCCGAGCGATGAAAATACTGGAAACTGAAAACCTGATCATTGTTAATAAACAATCCATCCAGATAATTGATCCCCAAGGGTTAGCTGAGAGGGCAGATCGATAGTCCATTTCAATAATCTGAATATCCAAGAAAAATAAGAATTCATTCCAGTAGCAAATTTAAATGAAACGAATCAACATCTGCGTTTTTAACCTCCCTTATGGAGCCTTTTTGATCTATGCCTTTTCTTTTTGCGCAAGGAGGATCAATTGATTGCGATCGATGATCTCCATCTCTGTTCGGGTAATCTTAATCAATCCTTGGTCAGCAAAACTCTGCAAGAAACGGCACACCATTTCACGGGTTGTTCCAATGCGCATGGCCATATCATCAAGTGTTAATGTGCGGACCATTGGTCCGCCATCACTTTGATGGGGGTAATTCATCAGTAAATTGGCTAACCTTCCCGCAACTGGCTGAAAGGCTAAACCCGTAATAATTTCACTGGCTTTTAACATTCTTTCCAACATCAGCCTGGAAAGTTCCCAGGTTATTGAACCATTTTCCAGGAAGATAGGCAAGACTTCTTCTTTTTTCCATAAATATAAAGTTGAGGCTTGCGAACAGCGAATCGTCGCTGGATTAGGTATCTTGTCATCAAAAAATGCCGGACCCCAGAATATTTCACCTTGCCCGAGGTCAGTTATTGTAAGTGATCGTCCTTCACTAGAATCTTTAGAAACCACCAGGTTGCCCTCGCCAACCAAAAACAGATAAGGCCAAAATTCTCCAGCATTTGTAAGAAAACTGTTTATGGCATATTTTCGGGGCTTTGCCAGAGAAATCAGTTTTTCCAGAATCTCTTCTTGTAAATCCTTAAAAACAGGGTTTTTCTTGAGCAGATCAGCAATCGTTGAGTTCATACTTTGATTATATACAACCTCTTCAATTTGCCTTAACACAAATCATCTAAAAAAAGAGTTTGCTATTCTTAGGGAGTAACTTAATAAAACTAAACGGGAGGAATAGATGGAAAACACTTCTCAAAGCAAACGAACGATATTGGCAATTCTAGCTGTTGTTGTTGGTATTTTCATGGTTGCAGCTGCCCCATTCCTGATCCAGACCTCGATTGAGAAAGTCGTTGCAGCTCTGATAAAAATTTCAGTAGAAAAACCAGCATACAGCAGTGGAATCGTAATTTTCTCAATTCTTTTTCCAATTTACCGAGGTTTGATTTTCATTGGTGGAATCACCCTGATCTTGATTTCCAGATCAATCTACAAGGGAAAGGAATGGGCTTTCCCGGTCGCGCTGCTGGCTTCTGCCTTCCCATCCGCTGGTGGAATGTTTATGATGATGCCTTATGTATCCTTCATTGAAGGTTTCCCAATCCCTACTGGAATTGCCATGGTTGGATTGCTTTTCTTCTGGTCGATAATACTATTAAGGAACGTGGATAAATGGTTGAAATGGGGACAGTTCCTGGTACTAACCTTTTCAGGAATGCTGACGACACATGCACTCATCACCGGCACGGGAAATCTGCGCATGCTCCTAACCCGTCCGGAAAAACCTCTTTTTGATGGTCTTGGGACCTGGATTTTGGCCTGGTCTGCACCTATTCAGTGGATATGTGCCATTCTCTTGTTCATTGCAATATTCCACATCGCTGCCCGAAAATACTCGGGTTGGTGGTTAGCACTTATCGCAGTAACTACTCTGGCCGCAATTGATATTCCGATGCAAATCATCCGACTGACCATGACCTCATCAACTGCCCTTGATTATTCTTATGGACTCCCGATGATAATTGGTCTTTTATTTACATTACTTTTTCCAAAATTCAAAACTGCTTTACGAAACGAGCATGTAGCAGAAACCATCTAATAATCTCAGTAATATTTACCCCTGGAAAATTAGATCTCTTACGATGCAGTTGGAATCCAACTGCATCGTTTAATGAGGAATAAGTTATGTACGCTGAGGCTGAAGACACTTGAATTCGAGGGTTTCCTTAAGGTGGAGAAACGAAATAGAGTGATTTATGACCCCCATAGGATTGTCAGAAAGTGTGGATAGTTAGGGATTATTTTTTTTCTATTTTTGTTTTTTCAAGAACTTTGGAACTAAAAATGGCGTTCTTTTCCGATAATCCAGGTACTCCTCACCGAAACGTTCTACTAATTCGCGCGTTTCATGAATGTAGATGAACGATAATAAGATGCTGAAAACGAATATACTCAGCATGATGAGCAAACCTGAACTCATCCAAATACCGATTCCTGAGTATAAAAACAATGCCCCAAGAGTCATTGGGTTGCGAGTATAGGAATACGGTCCTGTTGACACCAGTTTTTGAGTGGCAACCATTGGGGCTGGTGTGCCATCCCCGACCCTGTATTGGGTAAGCACCGACCAAATTACAAGGGCAATTCCTCCAAAAGTTATGATGGGACCAAACACCTGGTTCAACCAACCAAGGCGGATCCGTCCCCACTCACCACAAATCCAACCAATACCTACTTCAACCACAACCATTAAGAGTAATCCCAAGAAAAAAAAGCCAATAACTTTCCTTTTGAGCTTTCCCCCAGTTACCTTGTACTTATCCATTTGGGATTTCACTTTGTTTTTTCGCAACTGCCTTGTGTAAGATTCCAAGAAATTCGTTAAGCGGTACACGATGCACTCGCGCTGCCCATTCGACAGTTAATGCTTTTGCAAGGAACATTCGCAAGGAATATTTCCCCACGCGTTCGACGCCGAATAATCCCATCACTTCAGCGATATCCCCACATTCCAACAAAATTGCTGAAATGCGCGTATCTTTGGTAATTTGCATAGCGCTAGACTCCTAATTTTTCTAACCAGTAAAAGAAATAATCCAAACCCTTGATCTTTTCGTTGACTAAATCTTAGCCCGCAAAACAAACAAATGCTACGACTTTTGTCGAATTTTATTGTTTGCGCTCGCCTCTTAACAAAACACGATTCTGACGTTATTTCGTGTTGGGGTTGATGTTGTTACTACAAGAACAACTTAAGTCATTCCCCAGCTATTAGAAAGAACTAATACTCAAATCAGCAGCCTCCATTCACCACAACCCAGGAGAAAAAGCTTGAAACAATATTGGCAAAACCCGCAACCATCCTTGCCTTCATCATTAGCGGAATGGTTGTATTCGCAAGCGCGCAAAAACAATATACTGCAGAAATTGAGTAACCCCGCTCCGCGTGGCCAATCATGAGACACACGATAAAAGTCGTACACAAAAATCTTACCGACCTGTACACTCCTGTAAATCGTCCTATTCAAGAAGGTAAAGAGCCATGTTGCAACAAAAAGATCCTATATCGGACGAAATTCTGCGCGAGGCTATATTGACTGTTTTCACAACTGAAGGTCAAACAGCTTTTACTGACTTGCGCGTTGGGGTTTTAAACGCTATCGCCCACCTGGCAGGGACAGTAAATTCACTTTCGAAACGCAATGCAGCAGAAGAGCTGGCAAAAAATGTAAGCGGCATCCGCGGGGTGGTTAACCGCATAGAAGCTCCCGGTGCCCCCAGCCCATCAAGATCAGTCAACTTGGATTTAGATAATTTGAAGGAAGAGGTATCTTAGCATGACAAAGTGGTTATCAAAATGGTTGCGAAAATTTCATCGTTGGATCGCTGTACCAACTGCTATTGCAATTCCAGCAGTGCTCATTTTAAAACTAGTCGGGAGCAAAGAATTAATGGAAATTTGGCAAAAATTAGAGAAAATTCCATCCATTTTAATGCTCATCATGGCTCTGAGTGGGGCATATCTGTTCCTGATCCCCTACATTGCCAAAGGACAGCGCAAAAAAAGAAATCAGGCGAAAGAAGAATGATATTTGACTACACAGATTGCTCCATTTCTAATATCCAAATAAGCAAACCAGGAAAAGCTTTTTATGAAAATTGTTAAGACCTTTGAAACAGCTGAAATTCTGAATCCGCATTTTATCAGCGTTCGCGCCTTACATGTGAGTGATTCAGCACAATTCGAGCATTTGTCGCTTGAACCAGGGCAAGTGCAAAAAAAACATGTCGCTCATACCAATGTTTACCTTTATATACTTTTTGGGACAGGGGTTTTGGAAGCAGGAGAAGAGACAATCCACCTTTCGGCTGATGTGTTGGTGGAGATGCCTGCTGAAACTCCACACCGCTTGATTAACAATAGCGATTCTCAGCTGAGACTGCTAAACATTAAAGCCCCGCGTCCAACAAGTCCCACGCAGATTGTTGTGGAAAGTTGAGGTTGCCATGATGGTGAAAACATTGGTCTATGCATTTGTATCCTTCTTCCATGATTTGTTTACAGTGATTTGGATGGGTGGCTTGATTGTCACTGTTATTAGCTATATGCCTACTCTTAAAAAAGCTCTGGGCCCTGGTCCACAAATCAAAAAAGTAATGATGGCTTTTCAAAAACGCCAAAGCATTTGGGTTTATGTCAGCATGGGAGGGTTGATACTAACCGGATTATTGATGAGTAATCAAAATCCAGAATTCAAGCACTTGTTTGGTTTTGGTAACGCGTATTCAGTTACACTGTCGATTAAGCACATTCTGGTCATTCTCATGATTGGGATCACGTTGTATCGCAGTCTGATATTAAACCAGCCCCACCTAACGCCGACACCGGAAAAAGAACATTTGAGTTTTCAACTCTTGATAATTAATGCAATAACAGCCGTTGCTGTGTTATTAACGAGCGGGTTGGTTGATGCACTTGCTAAATCGTTTACTGGTTGATGGTAACTATATTTTTTAATCTGTACTTGCAAATTTAAGAAGATAACAACACAAAAAGGAGAGTAACAATGAAAAACAACACGAAATTGGGAGCTGTATTAGCAGTGCTGGGCATTCTGACTGGTTTGCTGTTCTTTTATTTGATAGCAGCTCAGTACAACCCGATCATTGATGCACACGTAATGGCTGGCAGGTCGGATGAAGGAACCTCAGTTAGTATTACTTTTGCTTTTCTCGGATGGATTGGAATAACAGCCGGGGCAATCTGGGCGGTTTCTTTGTATGGTTTCCTCCACAAGGAAAAGTGGGCCTGGTTATGGGGTACTGTAGCCGCAACCATCCAACTATTGGCAGGATTTTTCCCGATGATCCCCGCTATGGATGGCGACTTGCCCCCCTCAACAATGGTTGTTTTCATTATTGCAGCCATATTATGGTTTGGAATGCTTCTCATTCACGGCATAAAGAAAAACATCATTTTATTGGCGTTCATTGCCGGTCTGGCATATGTACTCACCTTCATAGACGGTGTGGCTCCGATTTCAAAATATGTGTCGACAAAAAACATTGATCCTTTGTGGAATGGGGTATACGCCATATCCCAGCAGGTCAGCTGGTGGGGTGCAGCAGCCTGGGCAATTTTCATTTTTGCCCTATTGAACAAGAAATCGTGGTCTATTCCGATGGGAGTTTTTGCAGGAGCTATGTCTATGATTGCAGGATATCCTATGGGGATTAACAATGCATTGTTTGAAGTTCACCGCTTCTCCATGTTCCTGCCTGCACCACTGATCAGCACTGCCCTGGTAATCTATTTAGTACTGCCGGGGACGCGAAAGATGCTCGAAACATGGAACAAATCCGAATCCTAAAACGCTTGAGGAGCACTTTCTGATGCATATCATCAAAGATCGATTTAATTTCCTCTTCAACTCTACAAAAGGTTTGATCCTGGTAGCAATTGCCATGATCGCCCTTGTCACAGCCGTTTGGGGGATGCTTTCAGGTCCGATGGCAGAGATGGGCATACGGGATGTGATCATCAGACTTTTCAAAATGGATATGGTACAAGCAGAACGCGAAGGCCGAATTGTCATCCTGTACCATTCGATTGCTATGGCAGTTGTTGCGATCGAAACGTATATGATCACAAGTCTTTTGAAAATGAAACCCTTCCTTAAGACGGCCATTAACGCCATCATAACAGTCGGCTATATCTTAACCATGATCTTCGGGTTGGGATTCGCCTACTTCGGTCACAATTGGGCATTCCATGGCGTGTACATCTTCGGACTCTCGTTGATCTTTTTTGCTGGTGTGTTGATGGTGATTGCCCTCTGGCCATGGAAAAAAGAACACTATCAACTGGATAAGACCTACGCCCGTACTAAAAAAGGGGTGGATATCGAGAGAGTTGCATTTTTTGCTACCGCCCTAACCACTGTGATTTCAGCGCTTTTTGGTGCGATCCCGGGGACATTTTTCGGCAACGGTTTTGAAGTCTTCCTCGCCGAAAATGTCATTCGCCTCCCAGAAAAAACCACGATGCAGTATTCCATCATCGGCCATTTACATATTATGTTGGCGTTAATCGCCATCATGATCACGCTCATCATCGGGCGTTGGCTGAATTTTAAGGGAATTCTCCACAAGATTGCTATGCCTCTCATGATCCTGGGCACTGTTGTACTAAACATCGGTGTCTGGGGAGTTGCAACCCCACTTGAACCGATCGCCCACATGGTCATTTACACTGGCGCAACTCCTTCCATGTTTGCTGCACTCCTTCTGCTCATCTGGAGCTGGGCAAAACTTATCCGCGATGGAACTGCGCACATACAAAAACCAACTTTCGGACAAAAACTTAGTGCTTTAGTAAGAGATCCACTAAAGTTTGGTCCAACATGGCAGATGCTCTATATGAACTTCACTACAAGTTTTCTCGGTATCTTCATGGCTATTCGTCTGGATGAAATTTTCCGGGTCTGGCCTGCGCGCGAGGAGCGTATTGAACTGACCGGTCACTGGCATGCGCTTTCAGCCATCATCGCCACCATCATTCTGCTTTACTACGGCAATGTCATCGGATTAAAAGGAAAAGTTCGACAGTTTTATGGATGGGGTATTCTCATTTTTTCCAACCTTGCCTTGGCTGGAGTGACCATTTTCGAGATGAAGCGTCTCCTCATTACCGAAGCTGAACAGCAACCACTCGTCAATGGGCTGATGTATGCTATTGATATCGGGCTAGGGGTGTTGCTCGTCCTATTGGCAAGCCTAATGGTCTGGCGGTTGATAGATCTATTCAAGAAAAAGGGTCGTTGGTCTGAAGAAATAGTAACCGAACTCTCGCAGGAGGTGGAAAAATGAAACGCATGATTCCAATAATCATCCTGCTAGCTGCCCTATTGGTTTCCTGTACCGCTGTGGATCTAAACGCTGCTATCCCTGTTTTTGAAACTGGAGTAAATCCGGACACCTGGATCCAAATTCCTGCGGGGGAATTTTACTTTGGTCAACACAATGACATTCAAACTACTGATGCCTATGAAATCATGGTGACCGATGTGACCACAACCCAATATGCAGAGTTCCTTAACCAAGCCCTTGCGGATAGTTATGTCAAAGTGGAAGGTGATCATATCGTTGGTTATTACCCCGGTGATGAATTCCACGGAGTCAAACATGAAGAAAAGATAGCGGCTGGTGATTGGTTGTTTATCCCGTTAAATGATCCATCCCAACGGATTCGGTTTGACGGTGAAAAGTTTTCACCTCAACCTGGATATGAGAATCACCCAATGACGATGGTCACCTGGTTCGGCGCTTGGGGTTACTGTGGTTACTTTGATACGCATCTGCCCACCGAGCTCGAATGGGAGAAAGCAGCACGTGGCACTGATACACGACCTTTCCCATGGGGGGATGAAATCAGCCGTGAAAATGCCAATTTTTACTCAAGCCGAGACCCGTTTGAAAATATGAATTCCTTCGGCTCCCGCACATCTCCAGTCGGTTTTTACAACGGTAAAACCTATAATGGTTATGCCACCCTCGATTCCGCTTCACCTTATGGATTGTATGACATGGCAGGTAACGTCTGGCAATGGACAGGAGACGTTTACGAAGGGATGCACTACCGCTTTATGCGTGGCGGTTCAAAAGATACTTATGATATGGACTTACGTATCTGGACATGGAATAATGCCACTCCCACCTACTTAAGCCCGGGCGTTGGTTTTCGGTGCGCTCGCAATAGCAAATAGATTGGCAAAGTGGGGTAGGAATTGCATTTCTTACCCCACTTTTAATCTTTTGGAGTCAACTCATGAAAACAGTATTCACCAAAATACGATTGTATTGGCCGCTGATTAAAAGCCTGCAAACTGGCTTGCTAGTAGCCACTGGATTGGCGGGGTATGTGACCGCTCGCTGCCCTGTTTTTAATCTGCCCACAATGGCTGGTTTATTTTTTAGTCTGATCGCGGCCATCAGCGGTAGTACCATTCTTAATATGTGGTGGGATCGCGACATAGATTCCAAAATGGGACGGACAAAAAAAAGGCCATTGGCTGCTAAAAAAATTAACCCCCACGAAGCTTTTTGGGTAGGATTGGTACTCTCACTATTTGGAGTAGGGCTGGCTGTTGCCATGGACCCTCTCTATGGCTTGATCATTTTTGCCGGCTTGTTCATTGACGTGGTCATCTACACAATTTGGCTCAAACGGCGTTCTTGTTGGAGTATCATTTGGGGAGGGATTTCGGGTGGAATGCCAATTCTAGCCGGGCGAATCCTTGGCCTTGGATCATTTGATTGGGTTGGAATCATGCTCTCACTTGGTATCCTGCTTTGGATACCAACACATATTTTGACCTTCAATATGAGATACCACGATGATTACAAAGCCGCCGGGATACCTACTTTTGCATCTGTTTATGGATTCAAAATTACCCGATTAATTATTGCCATATCGAGTATTTTGGCTGCGTTTGCAATGGGTTCTGCTGCATTGGGCATTGGAATGGCATGGGGGTTTCTACGTCTGCTCGGTGTGCTTTCAATTGGCTTGGTTGTGCTTGCAGCCATCATGATCTTCCGCCCTTCAGAACGTGTCAACTTTGGACTATTTAAATATGCTTCGGTCTACATGTTTTCTTCCATGCTATTGATGGTATTTTAATGACCATCACTACTAGTTTTCTACGCAAGTTCAAACCCGCTGTCCGAAAAGTTTGGCTACAACTCTCTGCCGGACTCGTCTGGTTGGTCGTGGGGGTGATGTTGATCAGATTTGCCTCCCTTTGGCTGAAACCAGTTGTTTTTTTTACTATGCTCTTACAGGTTACAGCAGGTCTCTTACTTGCTATTGGGATCTATTTCTACGGCTTTTCGAAGCTGGCAAAGAAGAACATTAAGCGCATTAACGCGTTGAAAGGCGAAAAAGTATGCCTGTTCGCCTTTCAGGGATGGACAAGTTATCCACTGGTTTTGTTTATGATTTTTCTCGGTATCTACCTGCGCACCTATTCACCTTTCCCGAAGTCCCTATTAGCCATCCTGTACCTGGGGATTGGTGGCAGTTTATTGTCTGCCAGCCTTCATTACTTTGCAAATATCGTAGAGGCACTTCGAACAAAAACTACCGAGGCTAAAATATCATAAAAATAACCGTCTTGGATCGGATTTTACTTCTCCTCACTGGTCTGCTCGCTGCATACCAGATTGCAGTAGGGATCGAGGGTTTTAGCACATTACCGATGATTGCCTACTCCACTGCTTTTGGCGTTCTACTAATAGCTGGATTGTTACTGCTCATCCTTGGCTTTGAGGTATTGGATTCGCCCATCGTAGTGATGGTTTCGACAATTATTCCACTCAGCCTTGCTACAGGGCTTATATGGCAATACCTCCCAGATTATAGGGTCATGTATTTGATTTTCGCGATCTTTGGTTTCATTGCAATAGTTGTCACCCAAGCTCTCCCAACAAAAAACAGATTCCCTTTATTCATTCTGGTATTTGTACATGGGGTTGCCGGTCTGACAATTTTCCTGCTTCCGATCATCCTCGTCATTTCCGGTCTTGCCCCATCAGGTTTTCTCTTGATGAGCGTGGGTGGTGCTCTGATCGGTCTAGGTGGACTGCTATTAGCTTTACTAAAAGCTGGGAAACCTCTCCTTTCGCGTGAGCTCATTTTTCGGGTACTGCCAGGTTTATTGCTTTTGATGACAGCAGCTTTTGTAACGGGATTTGCGCTGGGATAATCCGCTACCAGTGCTTGACTCAAATTTACAGATCAAATTTATAGTATTTTCAAATAAACAAAAAAATGATAAAAGTACTTGACGAACTCTCGTAAAAAGACTACTATACGAATATCGATCAACTATCGTTGTGTGCCGGGCAATCGTAGACCAGAGTTCGTCAGGTCGGCTGATTTGCAGAGCCCGCCGCACAAATGGCACGGATTCAGGATTTTGACTCATAACCCGGAGGTCAGTGGTTCGAATCCACTCCCCGCTACTAACGAGAACCGTAGTCCCTGGGGCTACGGTTTTTTGATAGGCCTGAGGGTCGATGGTTACGAAAAATCACTTTTAGGAGGATTTTTCGATGAACCGTAATCCCTCAGGCCTGTTATTTTCTCTTTGTATTGACGGCTTCGTCAAATACAAAACCGCCGAAGGTTTAAGCCAACGGACGGTCAATTCGTATGAGTGGGTGCTGCGTAAGTGGATGGAAAAGATCGGCGATCAACCGGTAGGGAAGATCACCTCTGCCGATGTGCTCGATTACATGACCTATCTGCGCACAGAGTATGTTCCCCACTCCTTCGCCAAACCGAATCCTGCGCACGATGCGCCAACACGCAAACTCTCCCCCAAAACACTGCGAAATCACTGGATCACTTTCAAAGCATTCTTCGGTTGGGCGGTCGCAGAGTTTAAAATCAAGAATCCCATGGAAGGCATCCCGGGGCCGCGCTACAAAGAAGCACCCGTGGCTGCATTTACTCAGGAAGATCTTGGGGCACTGCTTAAAGCCTGCGTTTACTCCCGTGAGTACAATCCAATCAATCGCCATAATTTTGTCACTCGGCGACCATCCGCCAAACGCGACGAAGCCATGATTCTGTTCTTGCTGGATACCGGTTTGCGGGCTTCCGAGCTCTGCAGCTTGAAAATCGGCGAACTGGATTTGCGCACCGGCAAGGTTGTCATCAAGCATGGGGACGAAGGCGGGGCAAAAGGCGGCAAAGGACGCACGGTGTTCATCGGAAAGAGCACCCGCCGGGCTGTATGGCGCTATCTGGCTGACCGCGAAGATCGCGATGACCCAGAATCGCCAGTATTTATTAACCGCGGCAATCATCCGTTTAACTCCAATAGCCTGCGACATTTGATCGTGCGCCTGGCGGATAAAGCGGGTGTCAAAGGGGCTCATCCACATAAATTCCGGCATACTTTTGCAATTACTTACCTCCGTTCAGGCGGGGATGTTTTTACCCTGCAAGCCCTGTTAGGTCACAGCTCGTTGGATATGGTCCGTCATTATGCTCAAATCGCTGAGATGGACATTGAACGAGTGCATCGCAAAGCCAGCCCAGTTGATAACTTGAGGTTCTAAAAACGATCATTTTCTCTTTGCTCCAGAGCTGGAGGAAGGGATCCAATCAAACCTTCCTCCAGCTATTCAAGTTATTTCCGTTTTTGGGCTTGGCAGGGAAGTTTGCATGTTGGACGGAGCGACGGCGAATCGCAGCATTCCTTGCGCACTAGAATGATTGAACCATTTGCCATGACTTCATAATCCAGGCAGTCACCAGGTTGTAAATCCAACAAGTTACGAACCTTTTTGGGGATTGTGATGGCGTTGGTCGTGGTAATGATAATCGGTCGTTTTTTCAAATAATCACCTCCTTTCTTTCGGGGATTGTTGTAATTTCCATGATCCGGTCCAACCTGATACTCTGAAACTCAACCGGGAACATGGCTTTTCCCCACAAGAGGAAACGCTGGTTCGTCTTCAATATGCTTTGTACTTCAACCTGATCCTTACCATTTTCGATTTTCTGAAAAAGGAAATCGAAGAGGCTGATGTTAAAAGTCGGCACCGACCCAAACGATTTTGAGCCAGCCCCTAGAAGCAGCACCTTAAGATGCTCAAAATCAGTAGAGATCTGGAGCACAGAACGTCCATGAACTTCCCGTGAATATTTCAGGAACAATTTACCCTTGAGGTAGTTCTGAAGATCCAGCATTCCAAATCCCGCGATTGACAATACCGCCGCAGTTGGGGCATTTGCCTTTCAAGTGGCTCAGGTGGCCTTTGACAGGGTGAATTTCTCCATTCTTGATTTTGACGACGGTATTGCAACGCATGCAAAAGCCTTCCCCCACCTGAAGCTGAGGGGCTGGTTTTTTTCTGGCTTTCCGTTGGTTATCAACCCAGGCAGCAAATTCCTTGCCGACGATCCAGATATGGTTTGATTCATCCCGGCTGTGCGGTGCGCCGTGATTGAGCCAATCTCGCAAGGTGGTTTCAGGTATATCCAGATCTTCAGCAATTTCACGCGGCGTGTAGAGCATGGGCAGCAAACCGGGTGCTTTGATCATGACATTCCTGGGAATCCGGCAATTTGAGCTATTTTGGTTTTCTGACATTCTTCTCCTTTGAACTCTGTAAGGAACAAACATACGCCAGCCACGCCAACCCCTTAAGAGTATGGCGTGGCTGGCGTATCCTCTTCCCATTGGTAGGTGTTGAATGATCCTCGTTTTGTAACTCTGATACGCGGATCATTATTGAGTTTTGAAAATGCCCGGTCTATCGTCCTGGCACTGCTGTTGATTTGAAGCGCCGAGATGAGATCATTCTTCTTGAATTCCTGCGCCGGTACGCTTTGCATATATTCCAGAATATCCGCAAAGATGAGTTCCGCTTGACCAAGAACGCGTACCTGTTCAGAAGCATTTGTTTCAAAAAATCGAAGTGTGATGCTCTCTTCGGTCGATTCAATTTGAAACTGCAATTGCGCGGGTGGCAGGGATTCACGCATCTTTTGTGGAATGATTGTTCGCGTCGATTGGGTTGAATGCTGGTTTTCGTGCGCAACCACAATGGCAGTATCGACAGATCCCAAAATATCGGAGGAACCCCGGACTCGATAGGAGAGATCGGGGTTTCCACCCTTATTGAGGTGATGAATCAGAATGAAAGTCGTACCGGTCTGGTTGGCAATTTCACGCAGGGTGTTCATCATCGGTGAAATTTCCGCGACTGAATTTTCATCAGCACCAGGCAAAAACTTGGCCATGACATCAAAAATGACTACTGAGACATCCAATCGATGAATGCGCTGGCGTAATGCCAACACTTCCGAAGTGACTTTCAGGTTAAGCGGAGAAAAGTCGAAAATTAAGTTCGCTGGCGGTTGAATTCCCCGCGCATGGCACAGTTTGAGAACGCGCGAGCGCATACCCCGGTAGCTGCCATCCAGGAAGTGGTACAGCACTTTGCCCTGGGTTACTGGCTGGTTATCCCATGCTAAACCCGAAGAAGCAATGCCAATCGCCAGGTCCAAAGCGAGAAAACTCTTTCCGGCTGCCGGCATTCCGGCGATCAAGTTGATTCCACCAGCCATAATCCAGTCTTTGAGGATCCAGGTCAATTCACCCATCTCCGACAAACACAATTTCTCTGCGGTCATAACCATTCGCTCCGTGACTCCCGACAAGGCGGATGAGCTGATAAAAAATTCTTCCATTTGCTGCAGAGCTTCAGATAGCGGTTTATCTTGAATAGCATTTTGCGCAAGGTTTGTAGCGACCTCCAACGCTTTTCGCTTAAATGCTTTTTCACACACGATCTTCGCGTAAGACTCGGCGTGCATGGAAGTCGGAGTTGCATTGAGCAAGCCTATGATATATGCCGGCCCACCAATTTCCTTTAGTTTTCCGCTGGTATTCAATGCATTACACAAGGTGACATGATCGATCTGTTGCTCAGCTTCCAACAGGTGATTCATTGCTTCCCAGATCCAGCGGTGTGAGATGCGATAAAAATATTCCGCTTTCACGATGGCGACCAAATCTTCAAATAAATAAGGTGCAATCATGATCGAACCGAGCAAGGCCTGTTCGGCATCAATATCTCTGGGCGGAATGGGATCTGGCATCAAAAGCTCCAAATGGTTTGATATTTACTCCTTACAACAACACGAAGGTCATCTGAGAAAACGAAAAGCGACCGGCATAACAAATAGCTTTGTTATGCGGCCGCTCCTACGATTTGATTGATATCCAAGGAGATCAGCGACCCGAAACGATTACATTTTTATTCTACAAATAAATCAGGCATGATCCAAGGTGGTCAGGGAAATTGGGCTTTACTTGTTATCAAAATAAGCGTATAATGATAACAATAATTTCCTTATTATCACTTGTGAGAAGATAGAATGAACCCTGAAGATTTCCAGGAAAACATAAGCGGACATTTAATCTCCATCCCCGAGGGGGGATTTGCCTATGTGCCTAATCCCCTTCCGCCGATGAATCTAACCTGGGATTCCGAATTGATCGAAGTGCTCTCGCTTGCTGACCGCGCTTTAGGGGAATTGGCTGGTATAGGCAGATCATTACCCAATCCACATTTGTTGGTGCACCCTTTCCTTAGGCGTGAGGCCGTCCTATCTTCCCGGATTGAAGGAACGCAGGCATCGCTTGCGGATGTGCTAGCCTATGAAGCAGTCCAATTGCCGCTTTTTGACGCCCCGGATGATGTGAGAGAAGTACATAATTATGTACGCGCTTTGGAATATGGCCTCGAGCGGATGAGCAGCTTACCCATAAGTTTACGTCTGATCCGTGAATTGCACGGTATCCTTCTGGAAGGGGTGCGTGGGGAACAGTTCCGAGCGGGTGAATTCAGACAAGGCCAGAATTTTGTTGGTCCTCCAGGGAGCAGTCTTGCCACTGCCACCTATGTTCCGCCCCCACCCAAAGAAATGATGGAGGCATTGCAGCAATTGGAGTTGTACATCAATGAGTCATCCAATCTTCCTCCACTGATCCGTTTGGGCATAATCCACTACCAATTTGAAGCCATCCATCCTTTTCCGGATGGTAATGGACGATTAGGCCGGCTGTTGGTTTCTCTACTGTTGTGCGCCTGGAATTTGCTGCCTCAGCCTTTATTGTATTTGAGCGCCTTTTTTGAAACCAACCGGCCTGATTATTATGCCAATCTGCGTGGCGTTTCTGAAAAAGGGAATTGGAATTCTTGGTTGACCTTTTTCTTAAATGGTGTTTCCTCTCAAGCAATCGATGCGGCAGCGCGTGTTAAACGTATCAACGATCTGAGAGAGAATTATCGCCAGCGCTTCCAGCAAGGGCGCTCTGCAGCTCGTTTACTCCAAGTTGTGGATCTTCTTTTTGCCCGGCCGCTCATTTCTGTACGCACGGTTGAAGAGGAGCTTGCCTTGCCTTATCCAACTGCTGAACGTTATATTGATGAATTGGTAAAGCAGGGGATTCTTGAAAGCTCTGGCAAAGCCCGTAACAGGGTATTTGTTGCCAGAGATATCCTTAATGCTGTTGAAGAAACAAAAATCGTGGGACGTTAAGGCAATCATGATCGAATTATCAAAACTCGAAAGCCACCTTTGGGAAGCTGCCAATATCTTGCGCGGTCCGGTAGACGCAGCAGATTTTAAGACCTATATTTTCCCTTTACTATTTTTCAAACGTATCTCGGACGCTTATGATGAGGAAACAGAAGCGGCGCTTGCTGAATCTGGAGGGGATATTGATTTTGCTCAGTTACCTGAATTCCATCGCTTCATCATACCCAGAGGCTGCCATTGGGAAGATGTACGGAATCGGACATCCGATATTGGTCAGGCCCTGCATTATTCTTTAACAGAAATTGAAAAATGCAATCCTGATACTTTATATGGAATTTTCGGCGATGCTCAATGGACAAATAAGGATCGCCTTTCTGATTCATTGTTGCGTGATCTCATTGACCATTTTTCACGATTAAGACTGCGAAATTCAGATGTTGACGCGGATATCATGGGACAGGCTTATGAGTACCTGATCAAAAAATTCGCGGACGCTACAAATAAGAAAGCCGGCGAATTTTATACACCTCGCAGCGTAGTCCGGTTGATGGTGGATATTTTAGACCCCCAGCCGGATGAAACAATCTACGATCCTGCCTGCGGAACAGGAGGAATGTTGCTCGGGGCAATACAACATGTGCGTGAGAAGAATGGGGATATTAAGCGGTTATTTGGTCGGTTATTCGGTCAAGAAAAAAACCTGACCACTTCATCTATCGCCCGAATGAATCTATTTCTCCACGGTATCGATGATTTTCACATTCTTCGAGATGACACACTTCGCCGTCCCCGTTTTATCGAAGATGATCGACTGAAAACATTCGACTGTGTCATTGCAAATCCTCCTTTTTCGCTGGAAAAATGGGGAGAAGAGATCTGGAAGTCTGATCCTTATGGACGCTGTTTTGCGGGTTTACCTCCCTCCAGCAGTGGTGATTACGCCTGGGTTCAACATATGTTGAAATCAGTCAAACCGAGATCAGGTCGTATGGCTGTGGTTTTACCGCATGGCACGTTATTTCGAATGGGTGCAGAGGGGAAAATCCGTCAGAAGATATTGGAAATGGATTTATTGGAAGCGGTGATTGGCCTGGCACCCAATTTGTTTTATGGAGCCACCCTCGCGGCTGCCATCCTGGTGTTTCGGAATCGGAAAGCTCCCGAACGCCAAAATAAAGTTCTGATGATCGATGCTTCTTCGCTTTTTCGCAAAGGGCGAAACCAGAATACCCTTGAAGATGGGCATGTTGAACAAATCCTGGCCTGCTACAAGGCATTTGACGACCACCCAGGTTTTTCGCAGATCGTTTCCTTGGATGAAATTGCTCGGAACGATTACAACCTCAATATTCCGCGCTATGTCGAATCAAAACAGGACGAAGATATTGTAAGTGTTGATGATGCGCTGAAGGAACTCAAAAACGCATTACAGGAATCCTATCGGGCGGAAGATCACCTGTTGGAATTACTCAAAGATGCGAGATTAGTTTCTCCAGAGTACCGATCTTCTGAACCAATCACCAATAAAGAATAAGGTCACAACATTCATGCAGCTTAACGCTTTCAACAATCTTCCATCACCCATCTCTCTGGCTGACCTTGAATCCCACCTTTGGGGCGCAGCCACCTTATTGCGTGGCTTAATCGATGCTGGCGATTATAAGCAGTACATATTTCCGCTTTTATTCTATAAGCGGCTTTGCGATGTGTTTGATGAGGAGTATCAGCAAGCATTGGTGGAATCGAAAGGGGATCAAGATTATGCAGGCCTGATCGAACACCGCTTCAAAATTCCAGAAGGCGCGCATTGGAATGATGTGCGTTCTCAAACGACCGACCTAGGCAAAGCCTTGCAAAACGCGATGCGGGCAATCGAACAGGCCAACCCGGATACCCTCGCGGGTATCTTTGGGGATGCTCCCTGGACGAATAAAAGCCGGCTTTCGGATCGTATCCTACGGGATCTGATTGAGCATTTCTCCAAACACACCCTCTCCATTGCCAATGTTCCCGAGGATGAGCTGGGCATCGGGTATGAATATCTGATCAAGAAATTTGCGGATGATAGCGGACACACTGCAGCTGAGTTCTATACCAACCGCACCGTGGTGCGCCTGATGACCGAGCTCCTTGAACCGCAAGAAGGCGAATCCATTTACGACCCCACCTGTGGTTCCGGTGGAATGCTGCTTTCCTGTGCCGTTCGTTTGAAGGATCAGGGCAACGAATTTCGCACGTTGAAATTATTTGGGCAGGAACGCAACCTAATCACTTCATCCATTGCCCGAATGAATCTATTTCTGCATGGTTTTGAGGATTTTCGAATTGAGCGTGGTGATACCCTGGCTGATCCAAAGCTGATCCAGGGCGACCGTCTGCGCCAGTTTGATATTGTACTGGCCAACCCACCTTACTCCATCAAACAATGGAACCGCAAGGGCTGGGAAAGCGACCCCTTCGGGCGGAATTTTCTGGGTGTTCCTCCGCAGGGACGCGCTGATTATGCATTCTTTCAGCACATTCTCAAGAGTCTCAAGCCGGTCAGCGGACGCTGCGCCATTCTCTTTCCACATGGTGTGTTATTCCGTGATGAAGAAGGAGAGATGCGCCGCAAGTTGATTGAACAGGATTGGGTTGAATGCGTCATTGGCCTGGGTCCCAATCTGTTTTACAACTCTCCGATGGAAGCCTGCGTGATAATCTGTCGCACCCATAAACTGTCTGACCGCAAGGGAAAGATTCTATTGATCAATGCTGTCGATGAAGTGACTCGTGAACGCGCGCAGAGCTTCCTGGAGGATGATCACATTCAACGGATCACCGCTGCTTACCGCGCATTCGAAGACGAAGAGGATTTCACCCGGGTGATCACGAAAGAGGAAGCGCTTGATCAAAATGGGAATCTCAATATTGCGCTCTACGTTCGCAAGAAAAATGGGAACGGAAACCAGGACAAGCAGAACAATAATACGCTTGCGAAAGCTATTGAGGAATGGCAAGTCAGCTCAATAGAATTGCGTAAATCCTTAAAAGAAATGATGAATGATTTGGAAAAGCCAATCGATTAGCAACATACCGCACGTTGTATGTAGTGTAAAAACCAATTATGTTGTATAATATTATTAACCCCTAACGTTAATGATATTATACTAAGAGGGGGAAACCCATTGAACATCTTGTTTCGCGATAAATCTTTTGAGAAAGAATGTAATGAAAATAAGCTCTTGATCAAACGGCACGGAAAACCTCAAGCGAGGAAGATCCGGCAACGCTTGGATGATATGGCTGCCTCTGAAACCCTCGAGGTCCTTGGCAAAATATATCCACGCTGTCACGAATTGTCCGGGGATCGTGGGGGACAGATATCATTAGATCTGGATGGTCAGTGGCGTTTTATTTTTGTGCCTGCCGATAATCCACCGGCGAGCAAGCTGGACGGCGGGATTGACTGGAAAAATGTAAGAACAATTGAAATTATCGGAATCGAGGATACACATGAGTAACCCCATTCAAAACCAATACGTACCAGATGTTGTATCCCCACCTGGTGAAACACTGCTGGAGATCCTGGAAGATCGGGGGATGTCTCAGGCTGAACTGGCAGAGCGTACCGGCAGGCCCAAGAAAACTATCAATGAGATCATCAAAGGCAAGGCGGCTTTAACGCCAGAGACAGCCATCCAGTTGGAGCGCGTTTTAGGGACGCCGGCCAGCTTTTGGAACAATCGGGAACAAAACTATCGCGATTGGCTGGCCCGTCAGGAAGAACGCAAAGCACTGGCAGAATATATTCCGTGGATGAAGAAATTCCCATTGAGGGCAATGATCAAGCTGGACTGGATTGCCGACCACAGCGATCCGATCAACCAGCTTGAAGAATTGCTGCGCTACCTGGGTGTGGCATCCCCGGTCCAGTGGCAGTCCATGCTGCAGGGAACCCAGTGGCGACAATCGCCCACCTTCGCGGCTGATCCGGCCGCGGTTTCAGCCTGGTTGCGCCAGGGAGAAATTCAGTCTGCTCAAAATCAATGCGCGCCCTATGATGAAGCTCGTTTTCGTCAAGCGCTTCAACAGATCCGCGGGTTAACCACGCAGCCACCGGAAGTCTTTGTCCCTCAGGAGACCGAGCTGTGCGCGCAGGCGGGCGTGGCGGTGATATTCGTCCCTGAAATTCCCGGCACGCGTACCTGCGGCGCGACACGCTGGTTAACCCCCACCAAAGCCATGATCATGCTCAGTTTACGTTACAAAACGGATGACCACCTGTGGTTCACCTTCTTTCATGAAGCGGCGCATATTTTACTGCACGGAAAACGCGAAGTATTCCTCGAAGATGACGACGAAGTCAGTGAGGATGTTCGCGCAAAGGAAGAAGAAGCGGACCGGTTTGCGTCCGATTTTCTGATTCCGCCCGAAGCATTCAGGCGTTTTCATCCACGCGGCGCGCACATCAGTCACGAGGATATTATCGAGTTTGCACAACAACTGGGAATAGCCCCCGGGATTGTGGTTGGTCGATTACAGCATGATGGTATCGTACCTCCTCAGAACTTCAACCAGCTTAAAAGACGGTATCGTTGGGTTATAACAGATGCGGAATAAGAAAATAATATTTCCTGAAAGTAGAAAACGAGCTATTTTAAACTGCCTTAATCACATTGAGGAAAATGCAACTATTTCCGCAGATGGAAAGCCATCAATTACGATGGATATTCTCATCGATTTTGCAGAAGAAATTTTAAGTGAATATCTTCCAGTGAGTGAAAATTTCCCAGAAAGAACAAAAAAGGGTATTGTTTTTTCTGCACAAATGCGTTGGCTAAAATATAAAAAAACGACTAATCCTGAACAAAAATTAAATCTATTTGTTCGGGCATTGAAATTCGAGATTGCGAACTTGGAGAAGAGAAAATCAGAATACAGAGTATTAATGTTTTTGAATGTGGACCCGTCAACAATAAGCGAATTCGCACAGGTGAACCTTCTAGGGGAAACACTCTCACTGATTTCCTGGAATGACGTTAAAGGGATGGACACCTCAGATCTTTGGCAAGAGGTGAAATTTCAGGATCGAAATAATCCACTCCTTTGGGACATTCCCGACTTGAATAAACCTGCTCCAGATGCAGTTTCATTTACACCATTCTTATTTGTAACAAAAACCTATGGACCAGAAGCCGCTGTTGAAATCGCTTCCAATCGAATGGATCATTTCAGGGCAATTCTTAATATTCCATCTTCATTAGGCAAATATACTCATTTTCGATCTCAGCCGAAAGCACTGTCGGAAATTCTACCCTCACCAATCTATGTAATCTTTGATGAGCATGGAAAAAGGAAATCAATATATTTCACAATCGAAAAATATGAATATAAACAGAAAAAGATTCCAAATGACCGCATCTCGTCTATTCAGTTTCTTTTATCAAAAATAACCGTAGATCATGCAGCCAATAGCACTTGGAATTACCTGATTAATATTCTTCGTCTCTATCAAAAGGCTCTCGATACTACCACAACTGAAGCAGCATTTTTAACGATGTGGCAAGTGTTAGAAAACTGCATCGGACTGGGAGAAGAACTGACACGGAACCGAGATATTCAATCGAGGCTCTCGGTATTCCTGCAAGCAGACCCTATTTCGCTTGAAATGATTGATATTATTATCGATAAACGGAACAGACTTGTTCACTCGGGTAAATTTCTTGAAGATGGGGATCGCATATTTTTCATTCTTAAACTTATTACTGATTCAATTATTCGTCGATTCATTTATCTTGCAGATCGGTATCCCACATTACCGGAGTTGAAGGATTATGTATCCTTCTCTTCTCTGGGTGATAGTGATCTTGCACGAAAGCAGGCTGTCATCGAAAAAATCACTAAAGAACGGAAAAGCAGGTAAGCGCTTATGATTAATCGAAATGACATTCTAAAACCCCAATCTTGGAGCAAAGTGGCATTCGGTGATGTCGTTCGCAACGTGGATGAATCCGTTCGTGACCCACAGAACAGCGGATTGGAACGCTATGTTGGCCTTGAACATATCGACCCCGAATCGCTCCACATTCAACGATGGGGATTGATCTCGGAAGGCACCAGTTTTACCCGCCGTTTTCGCAAAGGGCAGGTTTTGTTTGGAAAGCGCCGCGCCTATCAGCGCAAAGTCGCGGTAGCTGAGTTCGATGGGCTTTGTTCCAGCGATATTCTCGTGTTTGAACCGAAAGATGACCGCCTGTTACCGGAATTATTGCCCTTTGTTTGCCAATCGGATGGGTTCTTTGAACATGCCCTGGATACTTCTGCTGGCTCGCTCTCACCGCGCACCAAGTTCAAGGAATTAGCACGCTATGAATTCCCCCTGCCGCCACTGGACGAGCAGCGCCGCATCGCAGAAATCCTCTGGGCAGCGGATGAGGTAACTGTAAACTGGTCTGAATATTTACTAAGATCAGAATCTGCGAAATGGCGTCTTTTTGATCAATTATTCTGGAAAAAGAATAAAACTGATAATCCTGCATTACCTAATAATTGGAAACTACTTCCATTAAGTAAGTGTGTCCATGAAAGAGGTGAAACCAGCAAGCACCCACATAAAAGAGAAAGATATTTAGGACTTGAGAATATTGAACCGGGTTCTTGGATTACTTCTACCTTTTCAGACTCATCCAATTTTTCAAGTAATTGTTCAGTGTTTTATCCTGGTGATTTACTTTATGGTAAATTGCGTCCTAATCTTGATAAAGCAGCAATAGCAAGTTTCGATGGGGTTTGTACAACTGAAATCCTTGTGTTATGTAATGAACCATTTATTACAAATGATTTCTTACTTTGCCATTTTCATTCACCAAGATTCGTAGAATACAATTCCCATCAAGCATTTGGGACCAAAATGCCACGGACATCTTTTGATATATTTGGAAATTATCAAATTCCAGTTCCACCACTTGAGGAGCAGGAAGAAATTCTCGAAACATTCCATAGCCTAATTTCAACTGAGAGTGAAGTTAAGAACCATATCAATATGTCAAGAAAATTGTGTTCCAATTTGATTAATCAATTGCTTTCAGTTTAAGAAAATGATGGAGGTTGTATTGTTTAACGAATCCAACTCAGTCGAACTCTTCATCCGCGATCTGCTGTGCGGCAAAACTGGCAAACAAATCGGCGAGCAGCCCGGGTTGTACGCCGGCGCGCTGGCGCAGCTGGCCAGAGGGCAGGGTTGGGTTTACAAACCCGCGGATAAACTGCATCGTTCCACCCAGGATGTGCTGCTGGAAGATGAACTGCGCGCGGCGTTGATCCGCCTGAACCCGGAGATCGCCGCGCAGCCCGAGCGCGCCGATGAAGTGCTCTACCGCCTGCGTGCCGTGCTGCTGTCGGTCAAAAGCGACGGGCTGGTGCGCGCCAATGAAGAGTTCACCTCCTGGCTGCGCGGCGAGCGTTCGATGCCGTTTGGACCCAATCATGAGCACACCTCGGTTCGTTTGATCGATTTTGAGAATATCGGCAGTAATCACTGCGTCCTCACCAATCAGGTCATCTTCCAGGCCGGCTCGCAAACCCGCCGCTTTGACCTGGTGCTGTTTGTGAACGGCATTCCGCTGGTGATCGGCGAAGCCAAAACCCCCACCCGGCCGGCCATCTCCTGGGTGGACGGCGCGGTGCAGGTGCAGGATGATTATGAGGTCAACGTGCCGGCGTTCTTTGCGCCGAATGTATTTTCATTTGCCACCGAAGGAAAAACCTATCGCTATGGCGCCATCCGGCAGCCGCTGGAAAGCTGGGCACCCTGGCGTGAAGAAGATAACCATGAATATTCCGGTTTGAATGAACTGCAAACCGCCGCGCTGGGCATGCTGCGCCCGGCGATCATTCTGGATATCCTCAAAAACTTCACTCTATTTGCCACCGACAAGAAACATCGCAAGACCAAGATCATTTGCCGCTTCCAACAATATCACGCTGCCAACCAGATCGTCGAGCGGGTGGTGCTGGGCCGGGTGAAGAAAGGCCTGATCTGGCATTTTCAGGGGTCGGGTAAATCGCTGCTGATGGTCTTCGCTGCCCAGAAGCTGCGCATGCACCCGGCACTGAAAAACCCCACCGTGCTGATCGTGGTGGATCGTATCGATCTGGATACGCAGATTACCGCCACATTCAACGCGGCGGATGTTCCCAACCTGATCTCGACCGACAGCCGTGAAGAACTGCGTACCTTGTTGGCTCAGGACGTACGCAAGGTGATTATCACCACCATCCACAAGTTTGGCGAAGCGGACGGCGTTCTGAACAACCGCGACAACATCATTGCCCTGGTAGATGAAGCTCACCGCACCCAGGAAGGCGACCTGGGCAGGAAAATGCGCGAAGCGCTGCCCAATGCGTTTCTGTTTGGCATGACTGGCACACCCATCAATCAACGCGACCGGAATACATTCTTCGCGTTTGGCGCTGAAGAGGATGAAAAAGGCTATCTAAGCCGTTACTCATTTGAGGAATCCATCCGCGACCAGGCCACCCTGCCCTTGCGTTTTGAATCCCGTTTGGTCGAACTGCGGGTGGATAAACAATCCATTGACGAAGCCTATGCCAATCTGACCGGCCATTTATCCGAAGCCGATCAGGCGAACCTGGCGCGCCAGGCAGCCCGCATGGCGGTATTGGTTAAAGCACCGGAACGGGTGCAGCGCATCGTATCGGATATCGTGGATCATTATCAGGAAAAGGTAGAACCCAACGGCTTTAAGGCGATGGTGGTTACCTTTGACCGCCAGGCCTGTGTGCTGTATAAAAAAGCCATGGATGAAATCCTGCGACCGGAAGCCAGTGAAATTGTGATGAGCGTTTTTCACAATGAGACGGAATACAAAGCCTTCGACCGCAGTAAAGAAGATGAGGAAAGATTGCTGGACCGTTTCCGCGATCCGGCAGATCCGCTAAGGTTCCTCATTGTAACTTCACGCCTGTTAACCGGTTTTGATGCTCCTATTCTGCAGGTGATGTATCTGGACAAGCCGATGAAGGAGCATAACCTGTTACAGGGTATCTGCCGCGTAAACCGTCCCTATCCCGGCAAGGATTATGGCTTGATTGTGGATTACATTGGCGTCTTCGATGATGTGGCTCGAACGTTGGCCTTTGACGAAGCCAACATGCAGCAGGTGATTACCAACCTGAAGGCGCTGCATGCGCAGCTTCCCGAAGCCATGCAAACCTGCCTGGCGTATTTTCCCAATGTGGATCGCACCCTCGGTGGATGGGAAGGGTTGGTGGCCGCCCAGGCGTGCCTGCCGGATAACGAAACGCGAGACAAATTCGCCGGCGACTTCTCTTTACTGTCACAACTCTGGGAGGCGATATCGCCGGATCCGGTGCTTTCGGATTATGAAGATGATTATCGCTGGTTAGGCCAGGTGTATGAATCCGTCAAACCGCCCAGCGGAAGCGGTAAGCTGCTCTGGCATGCACTGGGAGCCAAGACCCTGGAATTGATCCACGAAAATGTTCATGTCGAACGCGTTCGGGATGACCTGGATACCCTGGTCATGGACGCGGATTTCCTGGATGAACTGCTCGGAGAACGCGATCCAGAGAAGATCCGCGAAGTGGAAATCAAGGTCATCGCGCGCATCCGAAAGCATGGCAATAATCCAAAATTCATCGCGCTCGGAAAGCAGCTTGAAGATCTGAAGAACCGCATGGAACAGGGGCTGGTCAACAGCCTGGATTACCTGAAACAACTGCTTGAAATCGCCCGCAAAGTGTTGCAGGCGGAAAAGGATGTGGACCCGGAAGAAGAACGCCAATCCGCCAAGGCAGCATTAACAGAGTTGTTCAACGAAACCAAGACAACTCAGACCCCGGTAATTGTCGAACGCATCGTCGCTGATATTGACGAGATCGTCCGCAATGTCCGCTTCCCCGGTTGGCAACAAACCATTGCCGGCGAGCGGGAGGTCAAACAGGCATTACGCAGGGTGCTGTTGAAATATCAGTTGCACAAAGAGCAGGAGTTGTTTGATAAAGCGTACGGGTATATCAAGGAATATTATTGATGAGCTTGCCCCAATGGACAACCGAAATCATTGAAAATACGGTGGCTGGTGAAGACCAACTGGGAATCGAGGGAGCCGCCCAGAGCTACCAGCAGGAAATTCTGCCGGGTATTATCACCGTTACAGATCATGCCCGGTATTACAGCTTCTATGCCTGGATCCTGTATCGCTTTATATTCGGAAAAGAATCAAAAAGGCTGATAAAGGATTTTCGGGGAACCTTCTTCAAACGCCACGAGATGGCGTTAATTCTTTCTGGATATTTGCATCACAGCGATGGCAATCCATTTTCAGGTATTGTTGGCAGTGGAACCAATAATGTCAAAGTAAAACGATTTTGGGGTACAGCCGATCCTGTTTCATTGGACCAAGATTATTTTCAAAATAAAGAGGGGGGATTTGGCCAATACTATCGAACAGCGATGATGGCGATGGGGATTATCGAAGAGCAGGAAGAGCCACGTCTCGTCTATCGGTTGACGGAACGTGGTAAAGCATTGGCAGAAGCTTATCAAGCATCAATTTCAGATACAAAATATTTTCAAAATCTGGAAACCCACGGGCAAATCTCACAAATCAGTAAACAAGATGCGGAAGAATATGCTCAGGTGGGATGTTTATGCCCCGAAGCAATTGGTCGCGGGAAAGATCGCAAGTTATTGCTTGACACATTTTTCCGGCTTGATGAACCCCTAAATTACAACAATCCCCATGTACGCCGGCGGAATTCGCTCGGTGTTGCATTGGATATTGTCTATCAGGCAAAAGGACAATTCCAACGCGATCAACTTCGCCCAGCTTTGTATATTGGGGAATACTTACCAGGCATTCAGTACAAGCCAGCCAATGACTTAATGAATTGGGTGCATCGCTGGAAAATGGTAGAAGTTCGGCACATGTTCACATTCGGTCTTCAATGCTTATGGGCTGCATTTTTACTCGAATTACGCTCAAAAACTGATATTAAGAAAGAAGATTGGAAGAATTGGGTTCAAAATCAATTAATTGAGTCTGAGTGGAATCTTTCTGTACCACACCTTGTCGAAAAATTTTGCGCAGAAGCCGGATTATCAGGTAATTATGTCACCCTGTTGAGCCATGCCAATAATGATTTTGGTATGGAATCCGGCCTGGATGAGTATTCTTTGTATGTAAACGCTTCTCGCAACCCGACCAATTCCGTTATCCTTTTCAAAACTGGCATCCGGATACTTCTTCAACTTTTTCTGCGTTATTATCCCGAATATCACAGCCAGGATCCAATCTGGAAGGAAATGGCGGATAAACCACGCCTACCCTTAGGTGACTATTTCCATTCCATGGATGAAAAACTTGAAGACCTAAAATGGTCAGTAATGGATTGGGTTCTCTGGATATATCAAGAGTACGTTTTTGAACAACATGAAATGATCGCTTTAGAGAAGTTTCGTTATCAGGAATATGACACTTTCAAGTTTTATTACGAAGATGGAATATTTCACTGGCCCGCAGGGAAAACCCCATACCAAGAACCCATTCGCTTGGCTGGGAATCGATTGAACAACTGTATTACGATGTTGGTTGATCTTGGGCTAATCCTACAAGGTGAACTGGGACTTTTATCCCTGTCGTCAGAAGGTGAAGTTTATCGCGAGAAAATATTAGAGGGGTTTAGAAATGCCGATTAACCTTAAATCATTTATAGAAGATGAATCGGCAGTTAAAACCGGAGGTTTTTCAGGCGCTGTCTTTTTGACTTATACGCTTAATTTGGGATTTTTTGAACAAATCATTCTACCTGCGCTGGAACGTGCTGGTTGTTCCAATGTTTTGATAATTTGTGACCCAGACGGTTACGCCGAAGCCATGGAGATGGGTCTGAAAAATGTTGTCTATGCTGGGTTGCGCTATGTCTGCACACCACTTCCTCGTAAAGGGTATGGTGTCCAACATGCCAAAATACTCTTGATGGCTGGTGCAAATCAAGGAAGATTGTTAATTGGCAGTGGGAACTTAACTTTACACGGATATAGCCGTAATTTAGAAATATTCTCCCGCTTTGAATTTGATTCCAAAAATCCAGATCCAGAAGCAAAACAGGCTTTTCATTCTGTATGGGACTTATTGCGGGATCTCTCGCAAAACGAGAAATTTTCTCCGTCAGCTCAACGACAATTAGACGTAATTTCCGCAAATGCAAGTTGGCTCCTCGATCAAACCCCTACTTCGGATTCCTTCTATGTTTGGAATAATTTCCATTCATCGATTTGGTCACAAATCATGGATTGGAGAGAAAAATCGGGTTTACTAAATTCTCCAGTAAAAGCACTGAAGATTTTTTCTCCTTATTATGACCAGGACTCTGGAATGCTGCGCAAATTTACGGAGACTTTTCTTCCAAATGAAGTAAATCTCTATGTAAGTCGTGAGAATACTACGTTGAATGGTCAAGCACTGCTTGCGAATTGGCCAAAGGATTTTCCGCATCCTCAGTTATCTGACATCAGAGAATCGAGAGCTAATCAAAGCCAACGCCTTTTGCACGGAAAGATGATCGTTGGAATTGAGGAGGCTGGTTCATGGTGTATTGCTGGCAGTGCAAATATGACCCGCACCGCTTTCGAAAATTCTTGGCAAAATGGGTCGAATCTGGAAATGGTAACTTTTCGTTGGTCGCCTGATCCGGCTGCTTTTAATTATCTATTCGAAGATCCGATATCAATTACACCCATTGCGATCAATTCTCTTAATAATTCTCAGCTCTCAACTAATTCAGAAAACCCAAGAAGAGTAACTGAAGAAACCGTCCTGATTACAGAACTTATCCTCAACAATAAAATTCTAACTGGTAGGTTAAGTCAATGGCCGGTTATTGATGATGAAAAGGTGGAACTGATATTTCTACGATCAGGTCTGAAATATTCTATAAAAATTGATAGAGATTTGCGTTTTCAAATTCCAATCACGGACGAAATTCGAACGAGTGAATCCGCATTTGTCCGTGGAGGAGGAATTGAATCCCTACCATGTTGGATCGATATTCCAGCAATTCTTCAAGAATATGGATCCCGCTCCTATCATGAACGGATTCAAGCCAAACTAGATACAGTCGTTGGAGCAGAAACTTTATTCCACGAGCTTATGGATTTTTTATTTGATCGTGCTATTCCAGATCAACCTTTGTCACAAAATTATCGTCGCTCATCACAAAGACCAAAAAATGATAATTCGGATGAAGAGGAAACTGGTGATTCATTCTCTGCTCCGGATATCGAACGATTTGTAGTTCCTGAACGAGATCCATCAGGATTATTCCAGATTGGGAAGTATACTCGGCTCCCGTATAACCGTAATATTCGAAGCTTGCGCGATCTTCTTTCCATTGTTCTTTTGAGACTCACTTCAACCCCCATAAATTCAACTGAGACGAAAGTGGATGAAGATAGTGAAGGAAGCCAAGGAAAAGAAATAAATCCTGAGGGTACAGAGACTGAAGAAGGCCAAATCAATGCCCGCCAACGATTATGTAGCTATTTAATTGATTACTGTAAAAGATATTCAAAACGTCTTTGCGATATTGATTTTATTGAGAAAATCACTCCCGAAATCTTTCTGGACAACCACCTAACCTTATCTCGAGTATTACTTGAGTTCAACAGTCATATAATCGAATTCGGGCCAGATGATTTTGCACGCTGCACCTGGTTAATTTGGGCACCTCTATTTTCCCCATCCATTGTTGGAATAGATGAAAAATCAACCTGGCAATTATTTGAAGATAGAGGAATGAAAAACAATTTAATAGAAACATTGAATAGAATGGATATCTTTCCTCTCTTGGTTGTCATGACCAGTATGGCAATGGGTCAACCACCTTCTTGGTCATCCGGACTACATATGCCAAAAGTAGTTTCTAAGTTCTTAGCAATAAATGAAATGCTGCTTAAAGTAAATTCTTGCCTACCTTTTAACGTTAATGAATTAACCAATCCAATAAGTTTTGGAATACAAAAAGTAAATTGGGATGAATGTATCCGTACTTTCTCAAGAATCATGGAATATCTTCCCCCTGCAAGAGAAAGACTATCTCCATTATTTGAATGGATTGAAAATAACAATGACCAAACTAAACAATCAGAAATCATCGATCAGATAAAAAAGGTAAATTTAGTTGCCGAATTTGAAATGTACAAGGAACAGCCAAAAATAATTCTTGGCATTCTTACAGAACCTGATGACGAGGGATTAATCTATTGCCCCAGGTGTGGGGGTTCGCTCCGCTCTAACACAGTCATTGAAGTTAATCGGGGGAAATTGGTGATGTGCAGCACAAGTTCTGACGCCTGGTTGTATAAAACAGAAAAGCCAGCAAAGATAGTGATATAAAAACAATTACCACGTTGTTCTACCGTTCCCCCTTAAGACTCTAGAGGATCGAAGTGGCAAGAACGAAGTGCCACACCGTTCCCCGCTGTATTAGAGATATTTTTCGCGCAAAAAAAGCGGGCGATTTGTTTGTGCACAAAAATAGCCAATTTACAACCGCTTGATCGAAAGATTTGATCCAGAATAACGCAGAATTTTTGCAGTTGCCCTCGGCAAAAAGTGACCATTTTCCCGCGTTTCTTCTTCAGTTGATATTTCCTACCCCCTCCATCAGAAAGAACACCTTGGAAACCTTCCTGTTCGATCACCGTCCGCGGCAGCGTCTGCGTCACGTCAGCCTGGACGCAGACGGCCTTTTTGTAGTTATTGACATGAACTGAAATTCCTGCCAATAGGAATATATTTTCTGAGCGAGATTAGATAACCTTAGAAAACTAGGTAATACGATGATGTATGTAGGATTTCCACTGGGATTACTTAGAATTCAGGAATTTTTTTAATTTTTAGAGTAAGTAATTTTTCTGAAGGATTATTTCATCGTTCGGATATTTAATTAAAACGTCATCCGTTATTGCCTTGAAAAAACACTGTACCCCAGATGAACCTATGATTTTGTTGCTATAATTAATCTATATTTATTGGTGGGAATTTCATAATAACTTCTGTTATTTTGACAATTATTGGTAATTATCTAACTCGAAAAATTTTGTAATTACACAGAAGTGAGGAAAAAATGTTTAATTTTCTGAATCTCGATCAATTCACTCGTTCTTGTATGCTTGAAGCAATTGAAGAAGCTTCTGAATCAGGGAATATTTATTACAGCACCCGATTCAATGAATTAGGTAAAAAGGAATGGCTTCCTTTACTTAAACAAGCTGCTCTTCAATATAACGAACATTGGCTTGCGTTTAAATTAGAAGAGCTCCGATTATTCAAGGATATGGAAAGCGCCCAAGTGCCATCAGGTGGATACACAATTAAACACATACCAAATAATGCTGCTGAAACACTTTCAGAAGGCCAATTTAATCGGTTTTACATTTTAGGGTTATGCAAAGTCGCAACGTCAAAAAACATACAACAATTAATTGTTTACAGAGCCAAAGAAAGTCTACGTCCTCGTCCAGAATCTGATCTACTTATAGATAAAGCTATAGCAATTACTGAGATCGAGTCTCAGCTAAAAGATACTCAATCAAGCTTTAAAAGCAAACTTGTACAACCAAATTCAGGCATTAGTATGAGATTACCTTAATTAATTTTGAAAACTCGAGGTGGGAAAATGGATAATGATGTCATCACAATAACAATAAATAATTGTAACAATATTGCAAAGGCAACAATCGAGTTAAACAAAAACCATTTAAATATTAAATTTGCCCCTAATGGGACCGGAAAATCAACAATTGCTAATGCAATATTCTGTGATTCCACTAAAAAGGGTTTATCTGAATTACATTCTTTTGGAGTAAAAGAAGATCCATTCTTATCATCTTCGTTACCGTTGGAGAAAGTTTTTATTTTTAATGAGAACTTTGTAAATAATATTGTTTTTCGTGAAAGTGAAGTAATTGAGAAATCGTTTGAAATATTTATTAAGACACCTTTATACGACGAACGTTTAAAAAACGTTAATTTGAGATTAAGTGGATTAAAAGTCGATATAAGCAAAGACGAGGAATTAATATCGCTATTGTCGACTTTTTCGGAATTTACAACTAAAATCCAATTTAATACTGATGGAGAAATTAAAAACAACCCCTTTTTTAAAAGTATTACAAATAAGCAACACCTATTTAAAGTTCCTGAAAATCTAATAAAATTCCGACCTTTTTTTGAAACGAACTACACAGTTGAATGGATTGATTGGAAAAATAAGGGATTCGAATTTGACGAAAAAGGAAAATGCCCTTTTTGTACAGAAAAATTTATACCCGAGTACGAAAAAGAAAAAGAAACATTTACTAGCTCATATACTAAAACCAATGCTAAGAACCTTTTAGATTTCCTAAATTATATTAAGACCCTCGAAGAATACATTTCCCCCGAAAAATACGAATTACTAAATGAATGTATAACGTCCATTACTGATGAAACCAAGATCAGAGCAATTATTGGGCAATTTACTATTGATATAAAGTACTTACAAGATAAAATTCGAGAAATTTTTAACTTTGATTCATACAATATTCAAAGCGACGAAATTTCTGATCTAGATAAAAAAATAATCGATATGAGAATTAATCCCGCAGTTTTAACTATGCTTCAAAGTGAAAAAACCGAATCAATAATAACAAAAATCAATACAAAAATTGATTCGATATTGAACGAGATAAAAGAAGTTAAAAAAGAAATTGGTGAACTCAAAGGAATAATTCAAGCGCTGGCAAATACCGCTAATAAGGATATTAATGGGTTTTTAGAATCAGCCGGAATAAATTATGAACTAGTAATAAAAGCTATTTCGGAAAACGACTCCAAAACCATACTCAAATACAAAGATAGGCAAAATAAGGGCTTTGAAGTCGATAAAATTAAAAACCATTTAAGTTGGGGTGAAAGAAATGCATTCTCATTAGTTCTTTTTATGCATTATGCATTGAGCCAAAGTGCAGATCTAATAATTCTTGATGATCCCATTTCGTCATTCGATAATGACAAAAAATATGCAATCATCAATAGGCTCTTTACGAATAGTTCAACAACTCGCTCTTTTTATAAGCAGACAATTTTAATGATGACTCACGATCTTGAACCAATTATTGATTTCGTTGTGAACAATAAACCCACAGGCGGTTTCGTGCGTGCTTACCACCTGCAAAACCTGAACGGCACTGTTTCAGAAAAACCGATAAATGATGATGATATGTATTCTCAAATTCATTTACTAGTAAACATTATCAGCAATGAACAATTAAATGAGGTCTATCGATTAATATCATTAAGAAAATATATCGAACTTACCGAACCAACAGAAGAAAAAGGCTATGCTTACAATATTGTTTCATGTGTCCTACACGCAAAAATTAAACCTGATAAAATAATTGGGTTTGATGAATGCGTTGATATGAGTGAGAAGGAAATAAAAATTGGAACTGCTTATATCAAAAAATGGATCTCGGTTTTTTCCTATGATTCAGTAATTAAAGAAAAATTAACAATAGATTCGCTTAGTAAATCTTATAAATCCGAAACTTGTAATTTCTTCAAACTTCAACTATTTAGAATAATTCTTGAGCTCGATAATAATAGAACAAAAATTAAGGATGATATTTTATTAAACTATATAGACAAAACTTACCATGTAGAAAATGATTTTATATACAATCTGGACTTTCGTAAATTTGAAATGATCCCAGAATTTATAATTAAGAAATGCGATGAGTTTATTTCGAAAAATTATTAATAAAACAAAATGCCTCAAATTACACAAATAATTACCCCCATGACAGAGATATCAGCTTGCTTCTAAATTTGGCGTGTAATAACCTTGATTCTTTGATCAACCGGTGGCCCTCAGGCTTTGACAGAATCAAACACCCTCGAATCTTAAAGATTGTTTCCATTTCACAAAAGTTTTTCAAAAAGAGGACGTTCATTCATCAAAATTCAACCATCGTCCTCCGGGTCGCGAAAAAACTACTACTTGACCCTGTCATAAAAAGTCGCTATCATACGACTAATAACTCGTAACCGAAGATCCTCCGGCCTCTTCAGAAGAGCGTCCCTCAGGCCAGGCTGAAATGCGTAGCCTGAGTGAAAAACGTTCCGAAACTAGGAAAATCTCTCATAACCCGGAGGTCAGTGGTTCGAATCCACTCCCCGCTACTAAAGTCAAACCAGAGTCCGTCGGGCTCTGGTTTTTCGTTAGCCTGTAGTCTTGTAGGACTTAACCAGATAACGTCAGGCACCAGGGACTTAGAAGCGAAAGAATTCTCAAAATCACCTTGACCGAAACGTACTTTCAAGGCTGTGCGATCTAAGCGTGAAGTGACAGGTTGAAAAATAATTCTTGCTCTGGCAAGTCATTCAATTATTTACAACGACGGATATTTCTAACCCAAATTTTGAGAATAGTAGGCCAGTATTTTTTTAATCGGGGTTGGATTAAGTTCGGGTTATATTAACTGTCAAGGAATTACGCAAACACTCGTTCGGCTGACTGTCTTCCTCCAACCATTTTTCACCAGTTGACAACACTGGAAATTACTACCTGGTAGTAAAATTGCCTTAATTCATAATCATATGTGATACAAATTCAATCATGGAGGGGCGAATGGATTTCCTTAGTGCTGAGAATCAATACCGCATTTTGGCAGATCAATGCACCCGTGGATTGATCAGCTATGACCAGTTTATCAACGCGGTTAACCAAATCACTGTCTATGACCAGTCGGGTCGATTGTGGATGATCCATCCGCAATCCGCAAAGTGGTGCGTTTATCAGGGAGGCCAATGGCTCTTCCAGGAACCCGGGAAATCTGACAGCCCACCTCAAATTCCCACCGCGCAAATTCCCCCTCCGGTTTATCATCCGCCCGCGCTAAAAACAAGGAAAAAAAGCCCACTGCTGGTCATTCTTCCTGTTGTTCTTGTGGTTTGCCTGGGACTGTTGTTTACTGGAATTTTCCTCGCAAAAAAAGGTGTGTTTTCAACATTCCTTCAGACCATTTTTGCCGGTTCGGGCAGTAACGTTTCCCAGGCAAGTGGGAAATTCCAGGTCAATCCAATTGACACGATCGTTGTTGTTCCTGGAGACTCGCAAGTGGTGGATTCAAACCAGGCGCAGCTTTTTGTTCCGGAAGGAAGCCTGCCTGAAGGAGTGAATGCTCAATTTGTTACCAATGAACCAAACAACACTCTGAAAAAGGAGATTGAAAATTCGGCCACACTGCTGACGCCCTTCTATCAATTGCAAGCCGAAGGAGAAAACGATGGCACTGCCACCGCTACCCTGTCAATTCCGGCTTCAGGCGAACTGCTTTTCCTGGTTGAATTGTTCGATGGCAAATATATGGCCACCAGCCGAATGCCTTATGCTGGATCCAGGATTGAGATTTCAGTTCCCCTTTTAAGCGGAAAATCAGATCCCGGTGATGAATCATTGGTCTTTAATAGTACCTATGCTTTTGCCCTGATCACCCCTAAAGGCAGCGCCTCTTACCAGTCGTTCATCCAAATGGCAAGCTTTTCGTTGGCCAAGGATGAAAGAGACTGCACGATCTACCAGCAAATTGCGTCAAGCGGTTATGGGATCGAGGAACCGAAAAAACCTGTCAGTTTTTGCCGAAAAAATCCAGACGATACGGTTCGGGTGATGTACAACACCACCTATACCCCAAATGTTACCCCTGCCCTTGCTGACCAGGCTGTCGATTTGGTGCAGAAAATCATGTCGACTTACCAGGCTGAAGGATTTACCGCGGCTAACCTGGTGAAAAATGGATACAAGGTCAATGTTGTCATTGAACCCGGCAGCGGCGACCCTGTATACTCCCCCAGCAATGGCACTGTCCATATCCCGCAAGACAGTATGGGAAAAGACAACCTGGCTTCTGAACTGGCGCACGAATTGGCTCACTGGGTTCAGGATGCTGCCTATAATATGACCTCATCGTATTGGAGTAATAAGCTGGGTATTTCGAGCACTTCAAAATGGTGGCTTGAAACATCGGCTGAATACATGGTGATGCTTTACGAGCCAAAATATATCGATCAAAATTTGCTTAGTTACGGGACCACGAGCCTTGGGGCTGATAAGCGCACCCCTTTTCAATTCGCGCCCAATCAATGGAATGATGATCTTTACCTCCATGCACAATTATTGAAAGTATTTACCTGTGACAATCCATCAGCGTGCCCTATTAGTCCGCAGCAATTCGTTAACGCCATCAATAATGGGACATTCCCAATAGATTCCTCAGCAGTGGAAAAGATCAGTGCCAACCTCGATGATTTCGCGCGGTACCTGTTGGGAAAATCCCCTCAAAAGGCGAATTCAATGATCTATCTCTTGAATTCTGTGAAAAATGGGACAGGGTACGGCGAATCAGTCACCCCTGTAGACAACAAAGGCGATTTGAATTTTAAGAAAACGGGTTATGAACCCCAGATGAAGCAAACCAGCGGCGGGACAGGAACTGAACTGGATATCCAGGCAGTCATAGAGAAAGGTGGGGTTTATCCGTTGATGCTTGAAACGCCGCGTAATGCCGAGCTTGCGGGATATCCGGTTGAAATTGAAGTCTCACCTGGATGTCCTTTTTACTATACAGAAGAGGGTGGAGAGATCCAATACAATGATGGAACAGCCAAAACGGTGATCGGACCGCTACACTCGAAAACAGGTTTATCCGGCATTCGCATCGTTGCAGTGGCTACCGATGGTGCGAAAACCTTTACCGCGAAAATTCGCCCTCTCGATATTAGTGGTGATTGGATATTTGTATTCGATAGCATCGTATCCAACAACATGGTTTGTGACTCAAGCGGTAATGAATCTAACGATAATAATGACCCCACAACACCGGAAGAAATGGCGCAACTGACCTCATACATCAATTCTTATATACCAGCCATCCCCGGAGAGTATGTAAAAGATGCTGGAGCAAACACATACACCTGGACGCTCAGCCCCGGCGGTGACCTAACATTTGGAGGTGACACCACAGTTGTAGTAAACGGTATGGCATTGTTAGATTCAAAAGGGATCACTGTTCAAACCTTTGTTTCCATCCCACAACCCGAGAGCAGGTTACCAGGCAACAAAGCAATCCCTGTTGCCATGGCATCTACGTGCTTTTTCGTTTTCCCATTGCTATTTAGAAAAAACAAACGCGTATTCCTGATATCGATCATCTCTGCCATGCTTCTTATCAGTGGATGCTCCGCATTCTTCTTAATGTATGGCGATCTCACCACATCTACAGTGGTCGACAAGCTTCTGCCAGCCAGCCCTGAAAATACCGTTAAAGTCTTTGGCGAAAGTGCAAGTACTCAAGTAAATGAACTTTCTCCCAAATATATCGCTTCAGGAATAACCACCGCGGACGTTAACTGGACAATTGGCGGGGGAGCGGTAACGATTGAAGGTGAAAGTTCATCCACTGAAATCTGCACAGGGAGAATTGTCTATAAAGTAAAAGGATTCCTGCTCAACGATGGTGTGATCACCGATTTTCCCGGCAGCGAATAGAGCGCGAAAGGATCAAAAGGATATTCTTTCCACTCGCGCACCAGCCGGAAACGATAAAAGCCCAGACGCATGAATATGTGGTCCTTTCCGACTCAGAGGGAATCAAAAAACACCTTTACCTGAGAGGCATCTCCTTTACCAGCTGGATGGGCTCAGTGCTGGCGCCCTGATAGGGGTTTGTCCTCTAAGTATTGGCAGCATTTGCCCGGAGATTTGAATTACAATGGAACACGCAATGGGTACGCCCGCTGGGTGGACGTCACCGCTGTGAGTGATGTTCATTAGCTGCGCGTCTGTCGGCAGGGCAAAGAGGTCAGCCGTAATTGAAAGGAGTAAATATGGTGAAGATAAAACGAGTTTATGAAAGCCCTCAGGAAAGTGACGGGGTTCGTTTTCTGGTGGAACGCCTGTGGCCGCGCGGGATGAAAAAAGAAGAGTTGATAATTGATTCCTGGGTGAAAGACGTCGCCCCCAGTACTGAATTGCGGCGCTGGTTTGGGCATGACCCGCTGAAATGGGATGAGTTCCAGAAGCGCTACCTGGCTGAATTGGCTGGGAACGCAAGCGCATGGATGCCCATCCTCGAGGCTGCTCAAAAGGGTGAGGTGACCCTGCTTTACAGCGCTCACGACACCGAGCACAACAGCGCCATTGTGCTTAAATCTTTTTTAGATCAACGTTTAAGCAAGTGATTTTCATTTGAAGAGCGCACCCGAACCGCGGGCAAGCGCGCTTTCTGCCGCGGCGATAAGGGTATCCCTTCATCGTCAAGCAGGGCGCGTTCTTTTCTCGGGCAAAGGTCGCGGCCGCGCGGTCACCAGCGCTCCGCAGCTCTGCCCCCAACGCCACTAACAAGGTTGAAAAGAATGCGCGTGACCCATACGCGGCACGGGCGAGAGGGGCGCAGGGCTCCAACCCACCGTCTTTGTTTCCCTCGTCTCCAAGCCCATCTTTTAAGGAAATTGGATCAGGACACTCCCCTGTGGATAAGAGAAAAGAAGCGCGTGTAATATTTCACACTGGCCTGAATGAGCGCACCGCCGATCGCGGTGTACACCACTGCCAGGTAAACCTTGGGGATCGCAGAATTACGCAAGAAGATTCCAGTACTTACCATTACAATAATCAGCAGATAGCTTTTCCACGCCTGAAATGAAAACAGGCAGGCCTTTTCTTTCAGCGCCAGGATCCTCTCGATATTTTTCAGCGCGATTTTTGAAAACCCCCATCGATTGACCATTACAGAGAGGATTATTCCAAGCACGCCCAGCAGAATGGCAGGAATTGAAAAAGAGAGGGTTAACCAGGTAACGGCGTAATTCAGTAACATGATTCCCACAGCGCTCCACATTACGCCTGCCACGATGAGCAGCCACCTTTTCGGTAAAGTAGGTTTCAGGTATGACCACCAACTGTTTTTTGTTCTATCTTCTATCGATCGTTGTTGTTCAAACACTAACGTTCTCCTTGCCTGATTAGGTTGTTTTTATCGTTCATGAACCAATATTCGATTAACATGCGCACAGCAAATCAAAAAAAGTCACCGTGCTTTCAAGACCACGCATCTGACCTTCAATCACGTGGAACCTGCCCTCTGCCCTTTTGCTCCTTGTAAAAACAACTGCGTTAATTCAACCGCCAGCTCCGCTGTGCTGGTACCTGATTCTGCACCGCGGTTGATAAAGTTATTGATTATGCCCAAAAAGGCAAGCGTTAACACTTCAGGGTTACGGGCTTGCAAGTCTCCATTTTTCAGGCCGGTTTCCATTAACAATAACAAAGGGTTGAAAATGCCAGAGCGGAAGGCTTCGCGCACCGCCGCCTGGTTTTCCGGTTTCTTAATATGAGCCCGATCGCGCATCAATACGCTGTATTCAATCTGGAAGTTCTCCAAAATGGCCACCGCCAAGCGCTGCAGCTGCTGTTCAATATTGCCTGGCTGTGTCAATACACGATTGAAAAAGGCGAGTTGGTGCCGCAAGACGGAGACAAAAAGCCCTTCTTTATCTCGATAATAATAGTAGAGGGTCGGCTTGGTCAGCCCGCAGCCAGAACAGATTTCATCGATGGTAACCCCTTTGTAACCCTTCTGTTGAAAGAGTCGCCAGGCCATGGCGAGGATTCGGTTGGCATTCTCGTGTTCTGGTTTAGGTTTATTGGCCATTTTTCAACCCATCCTATACTGAACGGTATATATTATACTTTTCAGTATATAAAAGTCAAGCACGAGTTGTTCACGCCTCCAGAGCACGCGTGCAACTCTCCCCTTCTTGCGAGAACCGTAAATACTACCCCTTGCTTTCTGTTGCTCAAAGGAAGGTAAACCACCTAAAGAACTCCCATACTTGCTTCAACAATACTCACCTGTTCAGTCAGGTTGATTGCCCCGCAGAGCTCAACCTGGTCATAACCTCACCAACTGTTAATGCATCTTGAACAATTCCGCGAGCAGCCCACGAGCCGCTGCATCAAAGAGGTACCTTCATTGCATTCAATAAAAAAAACCGAGGGTCAAATGCCCTCGGTCTGATGAATTGGCTCTACTTAAACTGTAAATTATTCTGTCCCTGTTCCAGGTGCTTCCAGGTGAGTTCACTCGAAGTTAGTGGTTGGCATCAGCGGACTTCTTGTGCTTTATCACCTGCCAGAGGGTGAAGAGAACAGCGATCGCCAGCGGAATGCACCCGGCCAACACAAAGATCAGGTCCGGTCCCATTCTGATCCACTCAATCGTTTTTACCAGCGGTTGACCCATGTACGCCTGGCTGCGGGCGTGCCAGTAGCCGTTCTTGAGCACATCCAGCAGTTGGAGCACCCCGCCGGGGAACAACGAGAGCAGCGACATCAGTAACAAACCGATGTTCAGGCCCCAAAAGCCCACTCCGACGAACTTATCGACTTTCTTCCACTTTTGATCATCCAGCACCTGGCGTAGGCCAAAAACGATCAACGCCAGGCTCAACATGCCAAACACGCCCATAAAAGAGGTGTGCCCGTGATTTGGCGTGAGCGTAGTGCCAACTTCATAGTAACTGACGATCGGTAAGTTGATGAGGAAGCCGAACACTCCCGCGCCCAGGAAGTTCCAGAAGCCAACAGCCATCAAGAAGTAGAAAGTCCACTTGTGGCGTTTGACAATTTCCCATTTCCCCTGGGAGATCTTGATAAAGTCCCAGGCGTCAAGGGTGAGAAGGGTGAGCGGGACCACTTCCAGCGCGGAGAAAACAGAAGACAGTGCGATAGGCAGGTTAGATTGTCCCGTCCAATACCAGTGGTGACCAGTGCCCACAATGCCGCCAGCCAGGTAAAGGATGGCGTCCAGGTAGATCACGCGGATAGAAGTCTTTTTTGAGGTGACTCCCAGAACAAAGAAGATGATCGCCACCATCACGGTTGCGAAGAGTTCGAAGAAACCTTCCACCCACAGGTGGATGATCCAAAACCGCCAGGTTTCAACCACGGCATAGTTGGTCATGCTATTGATGAACATGGCTGGCACATAAAAAATCGGGATGCCGATCGCCGTAATGATGAACAGTGAAGCCATCTGCTTGAAATCCGGGTTTTGGCTGGCGTTCTTAAGCGCGCGGACCAGCAAGAAAAGCCACAGCAGCAAACCAATGGCAAGCAGAATTTGCCAGATACGGCCTAATTCCAGGTATTCCCAGCCTTGGTGTCCCAGCCAGAACCAGAGGTTTCCCATCTTGTTATTGATACCCAGCCATTCGCCGATCAAACTGCCAGCCACCACCAGCACAAGGGCACCAAAAAGAATGTTGATGCCCGCGACCTGGTGTTTTGGATCTTTCTTGCTCAAAATCGGCGCTAAAAATAGAGCGCCAGCGACATACGAAGTGGCAATCCAGAAAACGGCGATCTGTAAATGCCAAGAACGGTCAAGGTTGCTGGGCAGGATCTTGGAAAGATCAAGGCCATAAAAAGTAGAAGGGTCTGCCCGGTAGTGCGCTACGAGAGCCCCCATAGCCACCTGTAGCAGTAAAAGAAGCACGACGACTGCAAAATACTTGATCGTGGCCCGCTGAGCAGGCGTGGCGATCTCTGAGGCAATCGGCTTCGGCTCTTCCAGTTCACCTTCTTGCTTTCCCCGCCAACCCAGGAAGTTCCAGCGCCCGACGACGAACAGCACCAGGCCCAGTCCGCCAAGCAGGGCGATCAAACTCAACGCGCTCCAAAGTACCGTGTCAGCAGTGGCGGTATTGCCCACGCTGGGGTCATAAGGGAAGTTATTGGTATACGAGTAGGGTTTATCAGGCCGTTGCGCCACCGACGCCCAGGCAGACCAGGCAAAGAAGGCGGTCAGTTGTTTATTTTCTTCCGGGTGGGAGATCAGGTCTTGCTTCAGCCCAGAGCTCGAGGTGGTTGAAGCAAAGTAATCAGTCCATACCTGTATCTGTCTTTGGAAAGAAGCCGCTTCCGCCGCGGAAAGAATTAATATGCCGCTATCAGGGTTATAGCGGTTTTCCTTCAGCAGGTCGGTTACCTGTAACTGCACCGCCTGCTGCTCAGGCAGGGTCAACGCGTCATAGGGTTTTTGGAAGCTGGATTCAGCCAGGCTTTGCTGCGCATCGACACTTAAATTATGCAGGTAAGAGGCCGAAAAATCAGGCCCCAGGTAGGCGCCATGCCCCCAGATTGTGCCGTTGTCCATCAAGCCATATTTCAAAAAGACTCCCTGCCCTGCTTGCACATCCTCTTTGGTAAAAACAACCTGGCCGTCTGCCAGTACAGCTTTTTCAGGAATGGGCGGAGCCGTATAATAGGATTTCGCCGTCAAAAAGATCAACAGGGCGAACCCCAGTACGATCACAAGGATGGCTCCTCTCCTCCACCAAAGTGAAAGGCCGTCGCTATCTGTACCTGTTTTCATGTTATCCTCCAATTTTTTCTCATCCGGAGATTTTACCAGATGGCTTGGAAAAATGGCTCAATTGAATGGCAAGAAGGCCATTCAAGGCGATCTCTGTGGAACAGGTTTTCGCTCCCAGATGGAGATAAATCCTGAAGAATACTTTGGAAATGGTATTAATCACACGCCCTGGGCAAGAAATTGGACTATGCCCGCTCCCGATGACTTCCGCAGAGAGCGGGATTACGTATCAATACCCCTGATTTTCATCTTAATCGCTGCTGATTATCGCTTACTCATTTCTCCGCGCGGCTTTTTTCGGCATTCTTCTGGCAATTGTCGCAGATGCCAAAAAGAATTAAATGATTGGTGATGATTTGAAAATGATTCTTTTCCTGAATGGCGTTAAAAAAAGACTGAACGTCCTCGTGCCCTATCGTTAAGACCCGCCGGCACTTCTGACACACCAGGTGGTGATGCCGTCCATCAGTAAGCAATTCGTAAACCGCGGCATGCGTGCCCATATCAGAAACTGAAACCACGCCCTGCTCCACCAGCCGTTCTAAAGCACGGTACACAGTAGATTGATTTACCGCTGGCAGGCGCCCGCGGATTTCTTCAAATACCTGTAGAGAGGTCAGGTGAGAATGTTCTTTCGATAAAGTTTCCAGAATGACTTGTTCTACTGAAGAGGCGCGCATTGTCCCTCCGACAGAAAACCTTTAATGCAAAGCTTTGCAAATGCGAATAATTGATTTATAATTTCTCTGAAATTACCTCACTCTCCATTCTAACATTCTTTCACCGGAGGCTCACAATGTTATTTTCACCGATAAACCCCATGCATATTCCAGATGGATTCCTCTCTGTCCTGCTCTCAATTGTCTTATGGGTCATTTCTGTTGTCTTGATTGGGATTGCCCTGCGCAAGACCGGCCAAACTATCGGCGAACGCCAGGTTCCGTTGATGGGTGTATTGGCTGCGGCGATTTTTGCCGGTCAGATGCTGAACTTCAGTGTCACCGGCGGTACTTCAGGCCATTTATTAGGCGCGGCTATCGCCGCCATTCTTTTAGGTCCCTGGCCTGCCGTTCTGGTAATGACTTCCGTCGTTGCCGTTCAAGCCTTGCTTTTTCAGGATGGCGGCATTTTGGCCCTGGGTGCCAACCTCTTTAACATGGCCATCATCGGTCCCTTCGTGGCTTACGCGCTCTTCACCTTGCTGATGAAGCTCTTCAAAAAACAAACTTGGGGGCTGTTCATTGCTGGTTTCATCGCCGCGTGGTCGTCCATTTTTATCGCTTCGCTTGCTTGCGCGCTGCAACTGGCGCTATCGGGCACCTCTCCCGCGAATATCGCTGTCCCCGCGATGGGCGCCATCCACGCGCTCATCGGAATTGGTGAGGGATTGATCACCATTGGAGCGCTGGCGTTCATTTTCGCTGCCCGTAAAGATCTGCTTATAGCCGACGCGAACAAACCCGCTCGCAATATTGGTGTCGTGGTCGGGGGGTTGCTTCTATCATTAGTGCTGGTTGTGCTTTCTCCGCTGGCGTCCAGCCATCCAGATGGCCTGGAATGGGTCGCGGAAAAACATGGTTTTATTGAAGTCGCCAGAGAAGCTTTTTATAATATCGTTCCCGATTACAGCATGCCTGGAATTTCAAATCCGGCGCTGGCAACCATTGCGGCTGGTATACTGGGGGCAGTGATCGTCTTTGGTGTTGCTTATGGCATCGCCCGCGCTGAAAAGCGCCCATCCGCTCAAGACGACGCCCAAAGGTAGATGGTTGCGAGAACTTTACACACCAAACCACAGTGCGGTACATCGAATCGATGCAAGGGTGAAGGTCATCTTCACCCTTGCCTTTATCGTTTTTTTAAATTTAACCCCTTCCGGTGCATGGCCGGCGTATGTCCTCTTTTTCACATGGATGTTTTCTCTGTCCCTGTCTTCCCGCCTGGGAATTGTCTTCGTACTGAAAAGGTCTTTGCTCGCGTTACCTTTTGTACTCGCGGCCTTACCGCTGGTCTTTACTGGCCCTGCCCCGCTGGGTCATATTTCTGTGCTGAACGCCCCTCCCTTAACTTATAGCGTGGTAGGGTTTTACCGCTTCGCCAGTATTGCCATCAAAGCGTGGGTTTCGGTCATGGCCGCGGTACTGCTCGCCGCAACCACACGCTTTCCTGACCTACTTACAGCGTTCTCCCAACTCAAGGTTCCCACGCTTTTCATAACTATTATTGGGTTGATGTGGCGCTATCTATTTGTCATCAGTGACGAGGTCACCCGCATGCTGCGAGCGCGAACCAGCCGCAGCGCAACAGCACCAAGGTCAAACCGCTCAGGCGGGTCTCTGTTTTGGCGGGCGCGCGTGACCGGGGGCATGGCTGGGAATTTGTTCTTGCGCTCGATTGAACGCAGTGACCGGGTATACGCCGCGATGTTATCCAGAGGGTATACAGGTCAACCTGCTGCTCAGAAAACAACGCGGTTACAGAAAAAAGACCTGCTTGTACTCGCTGCAGGGGTTATTCTTCTGGTCATATTATGGTTGTTGGGTGTAATCACCGGAGGTTGAGGATTGGAACCAGTCATCGAAATCAGAAATCTCTCCTTTTCTTATCCTGATGGAAAACAGGCCCTCGCGGGGATCAATTTGTTGGTGCAGCCGGGTGAGAAGGTCGCCCTTGTAGGAGCCAATGGGGCTGGTAAATCAACCCTCTTGTATCACCTGAATGGCATTTTTACGGGCAGCGGGATGATTCGCGTAAACCAACTTGAGTTGAATAAAAACAACCTGCCCAGGGTCAGGGCAATGGTTGGTCTGGTTTTTCAAAACCCGGATGATCAGCTTTTCTCTCCAACCGTTTACGAAGACGTCGCTTACGGGCCAACCTACCAGGGCTTTGACCCGCACATCGTTCGGGAAAAAGTCGCGCTGGCGTTGAAAGCGGTTCACATGGAAGACTATACGCTGCGTAACCCCTATCACCTGAGCAGCGGTGAGAAGAAGAGAATCGCAATCGCCACCGTTCTATCGATGCAGCCCCAGATCCTGGCGTTCGACGAACCCACCGCCGGGTTGGACCCGCGCGCCAGGCGCGAATTGATTGACCTGCTGTTGGAACTTCAGCAAACCATGATCATCGCCACACATGATATGAACATGGTCGAGCAACTCACCCCCAGAACCGTTCTCCTCAATCATGGAAAAATCGCCGCTGACGGGCCAAGCCTGGACATCCTCAGAAATGACCGGTTGCTGATGACCAATGGGTTGATATAATCATTTCAATCGGTCGAAGATCTACCATCCTATGCGAATATCTCAGGCAAGAAGAACGACCGGATAAGAGGTTGAATGGATCAAGAAACGCTGCGCAAACTCCTGGAGAATCTGATCAAAGGAGAGCTCACTGTGCCCCAGGTAATTGATCAGTTGAAAACGCTTCCCTACGAAGGGCTGAACGATTATGCAAAACTGGACCATCACCGCCCCTTGCGAACGGGGTTACCTGAGGTGATCTTCGCCCAGGGTAAAACGCCGCAACAGGTGTTGGATATATTTACACGGTTACAAAAGAGTCACCACCAGGTGCTGGCGACACGAGTAAGCCCTGGTTTATATGCTGAAATTCAAGATCATCTGAGCGGTGTAACCTATGATTCAACGGCGCGCCTATTGTTCACCAGCCCTGATACCAGGCAGGTGAAGCGCCCCGGCATTGTGGTGCTTACTGCCGGCACATCAGATATCCCCGTTGCCGAAGAAGCCGCCATCACCGCAGAGCTGATGGGAAATAAGGTCGAACGCATTTATGATGTCGGCGTGGCAGGGCTTCACCGTTTGATCAGTCATTTACCTGTCTTGCAGAAAGCCCGGGTGGTGATCACCGTCGCCGGGATGGAAGGCGCGCTTCCCAGCGTGGTCGCCGGGTTGGTTTCCGCTCCGCTGATCGCGGTTCCCACCAGCGTTGGTTATGGCGCAAGCTTTCAAGGATTAGCCGCGTTGCTGGCAATGTTGAACAGCTGTGCCAGCGGTGTGGCGGTGGTTAATATCGATAACGGTTTTGGCGCCGGCTGCATGGCTGCCAAAATCAACCGTTTATCCAGCAACGAGAGCGGAAATGAACCCTCTTGAACAAGCCAACCAGCGCCTGGAAAACGCCGGAATTACACACCCCCTCAAAGCCAAATGGCAGTCTCTGATAACTGAATTGAGCTCTTATCCGTCAGCGGTTATCGCTTATTCAGGCGGCGTGGATAGCAGTTTCCTGGCGTATGCAGCCGCCCAAGCCATGGGCGGTCCGATGATCGCGGTTACCGTTTTTTCACCGCTCGAACCCGCTGGTCTTCAACAAGATGTGTTCCGGTTTGTAGAACAGTATGGGATCAAACATGATTTCCTCACGCATGACCCACTGCAAAATGCAAAATTCCAAAACAACCCTCCTGAACGCTGTTACCTTTGTAAACTCGGCATCCTCAATATTTTGTGGGAGTACGCCCGGGATAACCATTACGCCGTGCTACTTGAAGGTCAAAACGCCGACGACCAGCATGAATACAGACCGGGACGCCAGGCCGTCAAAGAAACAGGCACATTCAGCCCCCTGGCGCAGAACGCGCTCACCAAAGCGGAAATCCGCTGGCTTGCCAGGGCGTTAGGGCTACCCATATGGAACCAGCCAAGTTCTCCCTGCCTGGCTACCCGAATCCCCTACGGCATGACCATCACGGAGGAGAGGCTTGATCAAATTGCCAGCGCTGAAAATTACTTGCATCAACGCGGTTTTCCCGTTGTTCGGGTCCGCCATCTTCAGCATTACGCGAGTATTGAAGTAGAACCTGACCACCTGGCGAAGCTGTTGGAGATGCGAGAGGATGTGGTAAGCTATTTTAAAGAAATCGGTTTCCATCATGTTGCTTTAGATCTGCAGGGATACCGATCTGGCAGCATGGACGAAGGATTGTCTCTATGACCTGTTTATATTGCGATTGTTTTTCTGGAATCAGCGGGGATATGTTCCTGGGCGCGTTGCTCGACGCGGGTTTACCGGTTGAGACTCTATCTACGCAGTTGAAAAAGCTTAACCTCCCTGAGTTTCAAGAAGCGGGTAAAACGAAAGTGTTCAAGGGTTCTTTGCAGGCAACGCTTTTAAAATTGAGTATCCATCAACACGCTGAAGACGACCAACACCATCCTCACACGCACCATCGGCATTTTCGCGACATCTGTCAATTGATCGAATCCAGCGGGTTGTCAGAACAGGTGCAGCAAACCAGTAAAAAAATCTTTGGCAAGCTGGCTGAAGCCGAAGCCAGGGTTCATGGCTCGACCATCGAAGAGGTTCATTTCCATGAAGTCGGCGCGGTTGATTCCATTTTGGATATCGTCGGCGCGGCAATAGGGCTGGAATATTTCGGTGTTCAACAGGTTTTTTCTTCCGCACTACCGCTGGGAAGCGGGCAGGTCAATACCCAGCATGGGCTGCTCCCGCTGCCCGCGCCAGCCACAATGGAGTTGATTCGTATGGCTAACGCGCCGGTCACGGGTTCTAAAGCCACAAGCGAACTGGTCACTCCTACAGGCGCGGCTATCCTTTCGGCTCTGGCTGTTTTCCGTCAGCCTGAAATGAAAATTCAACGTGTGGGAATTGGCGCAGGGCAAAGAGATTTGGAGTGGCCAAACATCTTACGAGTTTTCATCGGCGAAGCAGGAGATGATTTCTGCACCCACCTGGAAATTGAAACGAATATCGACGACATGAACCCGCAGGTTTACGGGCACGTGATCACGAAACTGTTCCAGGCTGGGGCGCTGGACGTTTTTTTCACGCCCATCTTTATGAAAAAAAACCGCCCTGCGACAAAAATCTCAGTCATCGCGCGTAAAGAAGATGAGCAGAACATCAGCGACCTTATCCTCCGAGAAACCAGCACATTAGGCGTCAGGGTTAAGCCCATCTGGCGGCACGAGTCAGGACGCGAATTTCGCAATGTTGAAACCCATTACGGGATAGTGCCGGTGAAGCTCAAGGTTAGTGGGGATGATATCCTGCAGGCTGCTCCGGAGTTTGATAGATGTGTTCAACTGGCTGAACAAAACCAGGTGCCGGTCCTACAGGTGCTGAAAGAAGTAGAAGCACAGGTTACCGCTCACTTCAAAGGTCAATGTTGATGTTTTCTGTGTTTGCGCGATGGACTTATCCGCAATTTAGATTGAGTTTTTTTAAAAGGAGGAATTTCTTCTCATCCATTTCTTGAACCAGCCTGCAGAGGAAAAACAATGGGGTCACTAAGGCGATCGGCCGGGAACTAATTCCTTACCAAAATCGTCTTATTCACAACAAAACAACATAAGGAGTAGTTAGATGAAAAATAGAATCTTGTTTTCTTTACTGGTGCTTGCGTTGGTTTTATCCGCCTGCGGTGGAAATGGGAGCGCTGTCACGCCTTCTTTGACCGGTACTCACTGGGTTTTAGAACAGATCAACGGCAAGCCCGTGATTGAGAATGTAATCCCGACCCTGTCTTTTCGTGGTGACCAAGAAGTGGGCGGTAATGCCTCATGCAACAATTTCAACGGCACGTATACAGGTAAAGATGGAGCCCTGACCATTGGCCCGCTGGCCACTACCATGATGGCCTGCCTTGAGCCCGCCGGGTTGATGGAGCAGGAAGCCGCTTACCTCAAAGCCCTGGAATCCGCCGTGGAATACCGGATTGAGAAAGGCAAATTACTGATCATGGATAGCGCGAAAGCGGTTGTGCTGACCTTTGCTGCGCAAGACATGAGCCTGGAAGGGAAGACCTGGAACCTGACCTCTTTCAACGACGGACAGAGCCTGGTGAGTTTGGTGCCAGATACACAAATAACAGCCGAGTTCAAAGATGGTGCGCTCTCAGGTTCAAGCGGCTGCAATAGTTACCATGGGTTGTTCCATCAGCAGGAGCAGAAACTGTCCTTCGACACGTTTGCGGTAACAATGATGGCTTGTCCTGAGGAAGGTGTGATGGAACAAGAAGCTGCGTACCTGAGCAGCCTGGCCAAAGTGACGCATTTCAGCGTCGAAGGCAACCGCTTGTTCCTGTTCGATGCCAATGACCTGATCATGGCTCAATTCAGCCAGTAGGGTCGTGCCTGGAATCACAAAAACCTGCCCCTCGCGGCAGGTTTTTTTATTTCCATCGTTTGATGGTTGTGCTATTTCCCGGTTTCTCTTATACTCATCTCCAGATATAACACCTCAATTGATCAACTCTATATCAACGCATGGAGATTCACAATGTCTGAGCACTGGAACGCGGATGTGGTAATTGTGGGGGGAGGACCTACAGGGTCTTACCTGGGGTGGAAACTGGCGCAGGCAGGAAGCGATGTTCTCATTCTAGAAACGCTGCCTCTCGAAAAGGTTGGCGCGCATATCGAGGTCATTCATCTCGACCAGGTGCGTTTCGATGAGTTCGAAATCCCTCACCCGCTGCCTCCTGAAAGAATGCACCTGGTACCAGCCAACAAAGTTTGGGCGGTGGATAAGAGCGGGTATTTTGAAGTGCGCTACCCGTTCTACGTGGTCAATATGCCTGCTTTTGTGCAGCGGCTGCATGGCTACGCGCGCGAATCTGGCGGACGGGTCGTAGGCGGAGCCCAGGTAAAAGAGGTGATCATGGAAGACGGGTATTGCCGCGGTGTGCGGGGGACTTTCAATCAACAGCCGTTTGAAGCCCGCGCCAGAATCGTAGTCGATGCTTCAGGTCTCATCAGCGCCGTGCGTACCAAGCTCCCAGATGATTTTGAGGTGGAGAATTGCCCGGTGCCCGCGGAGCAGACTTTTTATTGCACATTGGAACTGCGTGACGAAATACCCGCCGGTTACCCTGTAGACAATAATTCCTACCTTGGCTCCCCAGGCTACTGGAACAAGTCTTATGGTGATGGTGCAGTGTTGGGAATTATCGCCCCCGCCAGCGTGAAAAACGCGTGGACGGCCTTAACCCAATGGCGGCAGGCGACTTTTGGCGAACCAGGCAAGCTGGTAGCCAAACGCGCTGGCTGCTCTCCGTACCGCCGTTCCCCCAATTCTTATGTAGGGAATGGCTTTGTTGGCGTCGGCGACTGTGTTTACCAGAACAAGGCGTTCTCCGGAGAGGGTATCACCAGCGGGTTCACCGCGTGTAAAATCGCCAGCGAAGTGATGGTGAAAGCGTTAAAAAATGGTGACGTTAGCCGTGAAGGGCTTTGGGAATACAATGTTCGCTACTTCCACGGTCAGGGCGCAAAATTCGCCGGCGTGATGATGTTCCTGTTCCCGGTGAACGGGCTGCCCAACCACGAGATCGATTATCTTAATCGGCATAACATCATCTTTTGCCAGGATGACTACGAGTACATGAATCTCAATTATGAACTGAACCTCCCGGCAGAAAGATGGGCCGCCATTTGTGAGCAATTATCAGATGGCATGAAGAAAGGGTTATTTTCAGAAAACAGTCTGCGGTTAATGAACGCCCTGTATCAGAAAGCTGGCCAGGTTAGCGCGCATTACCGGGCATATCCCGTCAACCCCTCCGGTATTGAAGCGTGGAGCAAAGTCACGCGGGAATACTGGGGATACTGACCACTGCCATGACCGAGACAATCAAGATATTCGTTTTAGATGTCAGCCACATGAGCTACGCCGAGCAGGTGACTGCCGCCTGCCTGCAAGGATTAGCCAACCGTGACCAGCCGCGCCTGTTCCTTGATTATGGTATCTACGATGACCCCGAATCCAGAAAGACCAACCAGGATGCACTGGGCGAAGACCTGTGGGTAAGCAAATTTCGGGATGCGATGGGCAGGCAGGATGAGCACAACCTGAACGCTTACCAGAAACTTTACCCCATTCATGTTACGAAACTGAATGATCTCTCCAGCGCCGTTCATCAGTTCCAGGACCTCTGCCGTGGGTTTGTCGTTTGGGACCCCCAGCAGGAGGATACTGTGAACCTGGCGGTGATGTTCTGCAGTGTGGAGAACTGGCTCCCCGTCGCTCCTGACCTTGTGGAATGGTCGAAGCAGTTTGGGCTCAAAATTGAAAAAGACCTGCGCGGCTGTTGGCAAGACCACGTCGCGCTCCACGCCTGGGCGCATGAGCAGCTCTTTGCCCGCTGCCGACCCGATCGGGTGGCCAACATTGAACCACACTGGCGCCGCCCGGAGCTATTGGATTATGTGGTGAAAGAGAAAATCTTCACCTGTAACCTATCCAGCAAAGGCAGTGGCCGAGCTTTCAACTTCGGCTGGAAGCTGCTCACCCTTTGCCTGGGAGGTCCAACCTGGCTGCGGAACGCGTTGTATAACGTTGGCCTTTTTCGCTGGGTGAAGAATTTCGCCTTACAGAAAATGTCTTCCGACCCCGAAACGGGTCTGCTGATCTCGCTATTACGAAAAGTTGCCCGGCACCCGGAGGGCATCATTTTTGGCTGGCACACCAATCGTGATGACGAATTCGCTTTTCTGGCGTTGCTGAGCGCCATCGGTCTGCGGCTCGTTCCCTCGCACCTGGCGGCGAATTTCTCTTTCCATAGCGCGTTGCCCGACCCGGGGCCATTAAAGCAATTCCATGTTTCTGAAGCCGATGTGGCGCTCGAGCCTGAGAAAGATTACCTGACCTTCACCTACTCGGATGGTGACCAATTGTTATTAATGAGCACCGCCCAACTGGGCGGGTGGCGCAGAAAGGAGCGCGGTCTCGTTCCTTTCAATTGGGAAATGCAGCCTCTCCTGGCGGAGCTGGCCCCGGCTTTGTTGGGGCTGTTTTACAGCACACTGACACCCAACGATTGCCTGATTGCCGGTCCGTCTGGAGCAGGGTACATCATCCCTCCCCTGCATGACAACCTGCCGGAGTATTTACGCCGCTCAGCCGAAGTTTGCGCGAAGGCGGATATCAATGTCATCACGTCATATTATCCTGACCCGCCTAGCAAAGTCATTCAGCAGCACCTGCAAGCGCCAGACAACCTGATAGGGTATCTCTCAGGGTATTTTTATCTCAAGCATCGGCCGGTGAAGTTCGGTCATAACAAGGTCTTTCTCTGCAACCTTTGGCCGCATCTATCGCAGATCAAGGATTCAAGCGATGAGATGATGGCAGGCGTTAAGAAAATCCTGGATACGCCATCCAGTACTCCGAGATTCATCGGGGTGCACCTTTTTGCCTACTGCACCACAGTAAGCGATGTTTACGATTTTGTGCGAACCCTGGACCCAAGCAAAGTTAAAGTCGTCCGGGCTGACGAGTTCTTACTGGCAGCGAAAAAATATTCCCTTCAATCGAAATAAACCATCTTAATTACAAATGAACCAAAAGGAAGCCAACATGACAGAAAAAGTTACTACGCACACCAAGCTTTTATACGGTATCGCGGATTCAGGTATCGCGATGCTGACGTCGATCGTTCAATTCTTTCTCCTTTTTTATTACACGGATGTCGCCCTGCTGGACCCGGCCATGGTAGGGACAGCGCTGATGGTGGGTAAACTCACCTGGGACGCGATCAATGATGTCCTCTTTGGCTATATTTCCGATCGCACCAGGTCTCGTTGGGGGCGGCGCAGACCCTACCTTCTCTTACTGGCGATTCCCCTGGCGCTATCCACCTGGCTGATGTTCTCAATTCCAGCCGGACTCACCGGAATACCGGCTTTTCTAATCGTATTGTTCACCTTCTTATTGTTCGATTCAGTTCATACCTTTATCGCGGTGGCGTACACCGCCATCACCCCCGAGTTGACCTCTGATTATGATGAACGCACATCCGTCACCACGGTCCGCGAAGTTTTCACCGTTGTCGGGTATATCCTTGGCGCGGCTCTGACCACGGTGGTGGCAGGCCTGTACCAAAAGAACCTGGGGTTTTCTCTTCAGGGCAGTTATAGCGCAATGGGGTTGACCTTTGGCATTTACGCTGCTGTGGTGGTTCTAATTACTGCTTTCGGCGTCAAAGGAAAACCAGCGTCAGAAATACAGCCCGCGAAAATGCCTGCCGTAAAAGCCTTCCTGGTCACATTTAAAAATAAACCTTTTGTGCACCTGGTGACCGCCTTTTTGATTGCCAATGTGAGTTTCACACTCTTGACCACCCTGCTGCCATACTACCTGAAATACCAGGTTCAAATGGAAGATCAAATGCCTTTCGTGATGATTTCACTCCTGGTTACCATCGGGGTGTTCCTCTACCCGATGAAAATGGTCGTGGACCGGATTGGAAAGGGCAAAGGGTATGCCTTGGGGCTGGGTATCGCTTCCCTGGCAATTCTCAGTATCTTCTTTTTCCCGAAAGGTCCAACCCCCCTGGTGTATGTTGCGTCGATCGTCGCGGGAATGGGGCTCTCCGCGCAGTGGGTCTGCCCGTGGAGCATGGTGCCTGATGTGATCGAGATTGACGAGATCGCCACCGGCGAGCGAAGAGAAGGAATTTACTACGGGATGTGGAACTTCATCACCAAGTTAGCCAACGCGTTCGCCATCGCCGCGGCTGGTTGGATGCTGGCGTCGTTCAAATATATTCCTGATGCCCCTCAATCCGATTTCACCCTGCTGGGTATCCGCATCCTGTTCAGCCTGGTGCCCGTTCTCATGTTCGCCATCACCATCCCCCTGTTAATCAAGTACCCCATCACGCGCGAAAGTCACGCCCGGCTGGTCGCGGAGCTGCGGGGCAAGATCAGCGCGGGGAAAGAAACCACCACCTGAAACACCGTTCTCATGCGGCGGCGGCAAGCCAAAGCCGGCCGGGTTATCCAACCTCAAGCCGACGGTTTACAAGCAGGTTCCAAACAGCCAGTGGACGTGACTGGTTGTTTTCCTGTCTAATCTTTTAATAAGAGCAGTGTTCGGATTGTTAAATACCTTAAAATAACCTTTCTTTTCTTGGGTAACATCCCTACATAGAATAAAACTACTTCTTTTGGCTGAATATACCAATCAACAGGAGCGCTTTTTTTACTACCGGGTAATCCCAGGCTTGATCATTGACCGTTCAGGCAGAACACATTCCCGAATTTTCGGATGGGTGAAATCGAACGTTCGTATGCATGAAAGGTTTCCCAAAATCCATATCTTTTTTGTTTCATTTTTGTTATATTATTTACACGAAATCCGCTGATTTTCAATAAGGAGGATAAGATGCATCTTTCTCAAGTGGTGTGGTGGATCTATACTGCACTGATCGCGTTGGCCGCTTTGTTTTTTCTTATCTTTGCCCACCTGGTGAAGGAGAAAGGCAAATAAAATGGAAAAGGCCGAAAAAAGATGGTTGTACGTTTTGATCATTGTGTTTGTTATCGTCAATGTCGTCACCCTTTCTTCTCTTATCCCGTGGCAGTCGTGGCAGCTCTGGCAAAACCCTGAACCCGCGCAGGTGGTGAAGGTTGCCTATAACGACTACACCATCACCATGGATACACCGGTACAGATCAAGGCTGGCGAGTTCGTGCAATTCTCCGCGACCTCAGCGGATGTGACCTACGGCTTCGGCGTGTTCCGCGAAGACAACAGTATGGTCTTTCAAATGCAGGTGCTTCCCGGCAGGGAGAACCAGATCATTTGGAAGTTCGATGAAACGGGCACCTTTGACGTCCGTTCCACAGAATACTCCGGGCCCAAACATTCCGATATGGTCGTGCGCGACGCGATCGTGGTGAAATAAGGAGCAAGAAAAATGACCACTCTTGGCAACATGGAAAAATGGACGCTGCGTTTCGCAGTGGTGGCTCTCCTCTTCCTGGCGCTTTCAGGTTTCGAGGGCATGCTGATGCGTTCTCAGCAATACAATATTGATTCGCTGCACGGTATGGAGGCGCTGCTCAACAACCTCAGACCCGGCGATGTCGAACCTACCACCGCCGAACTGTATTACGCCATGCTCTCCGCTCATCCGATCGTGGGTATTTATGGCTTCGTGTATATGGCAGTCTTCGGGGCGTTTTATTTTCTCGTTCCGTATCTCATCCAAAAGCCGGTCAAACATCCTAAGCTGGTGGTTGCCAATTTCTGGCTGCAGATCATCGGTGTGATGACCTGCTGGGCGGCGGGATTCTTCGGCTTGTTTAACGCCATGTACACACTTTACTGGCCACTGCCAGTGGCGTTTGACCGCGTACCGGTCGTCGGCAGCATCTTCTTCATGTTGGGCGCGGCAGCCATTATGGTGAACATCCTGCTCTTTTCATATAACATATTCAAGACGGTGCTGAGCAAGAACGGTGAGGGCTCTTACACCATGGGGCAGTTCCTGCGCGCCGCTTTCGGTATACCGCGTTTACTGAAACTGTTCGGCAAAGAGGATAAAACCGCCGTCAACCTGGATTACAACGGGCTGCCCCCCTTTATCGTGGCGGTGGCGCGTGGCTCCATTGATACGGTCATCAACGCCATCGTGCTGCTCTCAGCCGGGGTACTCATCCTGGTTTATGGTCTGTTCGCGCTCTTCGGTCATCCCCTCAACCCGCTGGCAGTGGACGCGCTCATTTACAAGAACATTTATTGGTGGGGGTTGGATATGGTCGCCGACGGCAACGCGCTCATCTACACCGCCGGGGTGTGGTACCTGCTGGTGCCGCTGCTCACCGGGCGCAAACTTTTTGGCGCCGGTGTGGTCAAAACGGTCATCATGGCAGACCTGCTGGTCTCAATGGGGGTATGGAGCCACCATTTGCTGGGAGATACCTCGCAGCCGATGTGGATGAAAATCCTCTCCGGTCAATTTATCACCTGGGGCGAGTACTTCACCATGGGGCTGACCATCTTCGTGTCGCTCATGACCATCTGGAAAGCGCGCCCGGTGAAGATGAGCCCAGCGATGAAATTCACCCTGGGTTCCATGTTCGGTTTTGTGATGGGCGGAATCGCCGGGCTGATACAGGCGAACGTCGGTTTGAACATGGTCTTTCATAACACGCAGTGGGTGGTGGCGCTGCACGCGCACACCTTCCTGTTGACTGGCGTGGGAACGATGCTGTTCTCAGTGATCTACACGCTGGTACCCCTGCTCACCAAACTGGAGTTTAAACACCCCAAACTGGTTGACTGGCACCTGTGGTTATGGCTCATCGGCTCGGTTTCAATGGCCTACGCCATGGGCATGGCGGGATCAAACGGTATGATCCGCCGCACCCTCTATACCGGAGGGGAGTTCAGCACCAATACGCTGGCGGCGTTCATTGGCGGTTCGGTGGTCAGCATCGGGTTTGTGCTCTTCTTGATCAACCTGGTGAGCACCATCGGCTTAAAGAATGTGCTTTCCCTGGTCCTGCCGGATAGAAAAACCAGGCAGCCTGACCCGCTTCAGGCACCGGCCCAATAATTTGCACCCAATTAAAGGATAAGAAACCGACTGCCGCGCAAACCTGCGGCGGTCGGTCCATATGGGTGAGTTATCGCGCCAGGGATCAGGGCAGCCAATCACGACTGAAGCGTGAGCCGCAGCCAACGAACGGGTATAATTCCCTCTGGCTTAGCATCGCTGCAAGGGGTGATACCTCAACTGCCATTTCCTCGCTGCAGCAATCATTCATTAAGGAGTATGGGCGCTCCGCCTGATGCAGTAGCGCCTGGCAACCATCATGGACGAAAAAACACTGAACGGGCATATCAACCATCTGCGCGAAACTTTTAAAAGCGGGATAACCCAGCCGCTCGCGTGGCGCCGCCGGCAATTGTGCATGCTCAACAAAATGCTCAAAGAACGCAGCCAGGAATTTGAAACCGCGCTTTCCACAGACCTCCGTAAAAGCCCTTATGAAACTTACCTCACAGAAATCGGGCTGCTGCAAATGGAAATTGATGAAGCGCTGCGCGAACTGAGCAACTGGTCCAAGCCAAAAAGCGTCCCCACGCCGGTGTTCCTCCATCCAGCGCGCAGCTACACCACCTTTGAACCGCTGGGAGTGGTGTTGATCATAGGAGCGTGGAATTACCCCCTGCTGCTGACCATTGGCCCGTTGGTCTACGCGATCGCCGCCGGTAACGCCGCGGTCATTAAACCTCCTCGTACCGCCAGCGCCGCCTTCATGGCCATGGCCAATCTCCTGCCACTCTACCTGGACACCGACGCTTTTTTTGTGATTGGTGACGACACCCCCAATGAGCTGATTCTGGAACAGCGGTTTGACAAGATCTTTTTCACCGGCAGCTCAGCCACTGCCAGGATTGTGATGACAGCGGCGGCGAAGCATCTCACCCCGGTCACCCTGGAACTCGGCGGTAAAAGCCCCGCCCTGGTTGACCGCACAGCCGATCTCAAAGTCGCCGCGCGGCGTATCGCCCAGGGAAAATTCTTCAACGCTGGCCAAACCTGCGTGGCGCCTGACTATGTTCTTGCCGATGAAGGAATCCTGGACGCGTTCGTGGCTGAGTTGCGCAGCGCCCTGTATGACTTTTTCGGACCTTCGCCCCGCGAGAGCGCCGATTTTTCCCGCATTATCAATCAGAAACAATTCGACCAGCTGCTTCAATACCTGAGCGATGGCGAAGTGGTTGTGGGTGGTGAATGGGACCGAGAAGCGCGCTATATCGCTCCCACTATTTTGAAGAACGTTCAGCTTGATGCCCCGGTGATGCAGGCGGAGATTTTTGGTCCAATTCTGCCTGTGCTACCAGTGAAGGATATGGACGCGGCGATTCACTTCGTGCAAGAACGTGATAAACCCCTGGCGTTATATATCTTCTCAAAAGACCAGGCAACCATTGACCATGTCCTGTCGCGCACCACCTCAGGCGGCGCCTGTGTGAATGAAGCGGTCAATCACGTAGTGGTCACCGGTTTGCCATTTGGTGGGGTTGGCAACAGCGGTATGGGGAAATACCACGGTGAATGGGGTTTCAGAGAATTATCCAACGCGCGTGCAGTGCTCGATCATGGAACCGGCTTTGACCCTTTGCTGCGCTATCCGCCGTACAACACAGCAAAAATGGCCAAGTTGAAAACCCTGATGGAAATGAGAACGCCCGCCTTTCTGGATGGGGCGATGCGTTTGCTGATCGGGAAGTTTGGCAACCTCATTTTGCGACTGGTACGGCCAAAGGCGGTAGAACACTCGCCGCTTTCTTCGGCTTCCGCAAAGAAACCTCAACCTGCTGTACAGCCTGATTGTGTTGAAACGTAATTCTCTCACCCGTTCTCATTGGTCTACCAGTCAGGCTGCATCCAGAACGAGCGGGCCAACAGGGCTGCCGGTCTGGTGACCTTCAACCGCTTCTTCCTGACCTTGTACTGCTGGGTTTTTTTTGCATTTGAGATTTTATTCACATTCACATGTCACTTTTTCGCGTCTTCCGCATCTGAAGGATGGATGCAAATAACAACACTTTTTAATTGTGGAACTATTTATGGTAAATGAAGGTCAACAATACGAAGTAATCATCATCGGCGGCGGGCCCGCCGGGGCAACCGCGGCAATTTACACAGCCCGCGCCGGGTTAAAGACGCTGGTGCTGGATAAAGGTTTGACCGCCGGTGCGTTGGGGATCACCAGCAAAATCGCTAATTACCCGGGATTGAACGCGGAGGTGAGCGGAGCGCAGTTGCTTGAAAACATGCGCGCCCAGGCGCGCTCGTTCGGTGCAGAGTTCATCACAGATAAAGTGATCGGCGTCAACCTGCTCGCAGAGCAGAAAAGTGTTTACGGCAACAACGGCACCTACACCGGTAAAGCAGTGATCATCGCCACCGGCTCAATGGGACGCGGCAACCGCATCAAAGGCGAAGATGAACTGCTGGGGCGCGGTGTTTCTTACTGCGCCACCTGTGACGCGGCCTTCTTCCGTGGTCAGGATGTGATAGTGGCGGGCAACAGCGATGAAGCCATCGAAGAGGCGCTTTTCCTCACCCGGTTTGTCAACCGCGTGCACTTCCTTTGCCCCACGCCAGAGCTTAAGGCGCCGCAACCCCTCATCGATGAAATCTCCGCCAACCCGAAGGTTCAGCTATACAAGGGGGCAGCCCTAAAAGAAGTGATTGGTACGGGTAAAGTGCAGGCTGTGAGATTCACCCAAAGAGGGCTGCCTGAACAAGAACTCGCCGTAAGCGGCGCCTTCATTTACCTGCAAGGCGGAAAACCGATCACCGATTTCCTGGTTGGGCAGTTAAAGCTCAACGACGGGGGGTGCCTGCTGGTAGATGAGGAATATCAAACCAGTATTCCTGGTGTGTTCGCTGTGGGAGACATCCTGTGCAATCACATCAAACAGGCGGTGGTCGCGGCTGCTGATGGGGCGATCGCCGGGATGGCGGCAGAGAAAACCCTGCGCGGACGCAAACAGATGACTGTCGATTGGTCAAAATAGATTAATATTACCTATCCTGGAGGAGAAAAAAAATGAACGAACCTGTACATGTTACCGATGCTGCATTTGAGAAAGCCGTTTTACAATCTACTCTGCCGGTACTGGTGGATTTCTGGGCGCCCTGGTGTGGTCCCTGCCGCATGGTCGCCCCCATCCTGGACAAAATTGCCAAGGATTACGAAGGCAAGGTCGTGGTCGCCAAGGTTAACACAGATGAGAACAACCAGTGGGCGATGAAATACGGCGTGCAGGGTATCCCTACCATGCTTTTTGTCGCCAATGGTAAAGTGGTGCATCAGCAGGTCGGCGCTTTGCCCGAAGAGATGCTACGGGGCACGCTGGACCAGTTCCTTGAAGTCGTCGCCGAGGATAAAAAAGCCGGGTAAGCAGGCAATCCATCACCCCGCAATGCACTTTAAAAAGGCCACCTTTCGGTGGTTTTTTTATTGTTTGTTTCTTCGCTGGTGAGGGCACAGGGGCGAATACCGCATGTCCTTAAGGGTTGATGGTAAAATATTCAGACAAATATTATGTGATTTGACATATATAAGCGTGCGTTGTGGATTTTGTAGATCGACCCTGAGGAGGAGAGAAAAATGCAGAGCAGTGATTCAAAAGTCATCGTGGTTGGTTCGGGCTCAGCCGGGTTTACGGCAGCGCTGGCTGCCAAAGAAGCCGGTCTTGATCCCATCATCATCGAGAGCACCGGCAAACTGGGAGGTTCATCCGCCATGTCTGGCGGAGGGGCGTGGATCCCCAACAACCCGCTGATGCGCAGAGCCGGAGTCTTTGACTCGTACGAAGAGGCCCGCAAATATATGGACCTGACCATCGGCGATGTAGGGCCAGCCAGCTCGCCTGAAAGGCGTGAGGCGTATCTGCGCGAAGGACCGCAAATGGTGGAGTGGCTCCAGAGCCTGGGTATGCGCCTGCACTACGGCAAGGGCTACGCAGATTACTACCCCGAGCTGCCCGGCGGTTCGCCCCTTGGTCGGCTGGTGGAACCAGAACCTTTTGACCTGAAGAAACTGGGCCAGTGGAAAGACAAGCTCAATATCTCCATATCGATCCCAGTTTACACGCTGGATGGCGTCAAGATCGCGCTTTCCATGCGTTCGCTCTCCACTTTTTTGCACACCGCTTATGTGATTGGCATCCGCACCATGGGCAGCATGCTTCTGGGCAAGAAGCTCGCGGGTATCGGCGGCGCGTTGATTGGGCAGCTCACATTCCTGGCCCTGCAGCGCAACATTCCCATCTGGTTGAATACCCCCCTGGTCGAACTCATCAGTGAAGGCGGCGAGATCAAAGGCGTGATTGTCGAAAAAGAGGGCAAGCGCACTGAATTGCGCGCCAGAGCGGTCATCCTGGCGGCAGGTGGATTCCCACACAATAACGAAATGCGCCAGAAGTACCACCCACACCCCATCACCACTGACTGGACAGTCGCGCACAAAGGCAATATCGGTACCGCCATCCAGGCTGGCATGGCCGTGGGCGCAGCGACCGCGTTGATGGATGATGCCTGGTGGGGACCCTGCTTTATCGACAGCAAGGGCGTATCGCAGTTCATGATCTGGGAGCGTTCCTTCCCCTATTCCATCATTGTAGATAAATCCGGCAAGCGCTTTATGAACGAGTCTGCTTCTTATGTCGATTGTGGTCACTGGCAGTACGAGCGCAATAAGGAAGTTCCTGCCATCCCCGCGTACCTCATCTTCGACCAGCATCATCACCGCTACTACCCGCTGGGGGTGGGGCTGCCAGGCGCGGAACCCAAAGAGTACTTTGAGTCTGGGATGCTGACCAAAGCAAACACGCTGGCCGAGCTGGCGCAGAAGATTGGCGTCGACCCGCAGGGGCTTGAAGAAACGGTGACTCGCTTCAATCAGTTCGCGCTGAATGGAAAGGATGAGGATTTCAAACGCGGGGACAGCGCTTACGATCGTATTTACAGCGATCCCAAGGTCAAACCCAACCCCAACCTGGCGCCGCTGACGCAACCACCATTCTATTCAGTCAAAGTGTGGCCCGGAGACCTGGGCACCAAGGGCGGCCTGCTTACCAATGAACACGCGCAGGTACTGAGAGAGGATGGCAGCATCATCAAGGGCCTGTACGCGGCAGGCAACACTTCCGCTTCGGTCATGGGGCCCACCTATCCAGGACCCGGTTCCACCATCGGCCCGGCCATGGTTTTCGGCATGCTCGCCGGCAGGCACGCCGCCACATTAGAATAAACGCCAGCGCCAATAAGGGTGATGTGCGCACATTGGAGCATGCGTGGCATGCTCCTTCTTTTCTTCTTGACGTGACTGGAAACCCCAATATAATCAGGAGAACGGTAAAGGAAATCCACTATGCCCATTTTGACCCCTGGACGCCGCTGGCAGCCGATTTTTTACCCGTTTAAAAAATATAAACTGGGCAACCGGCTGCTCATCCGCCTGGAGATGCTGTACAAAGGCCCCTTATGGGGCTGCCGGCAGTGCGGTAATTGCGTGCTTCAGGAAACAGCCTTCATATGCCCGATGGAATGCCCGAAGGGGCTGCGTAATGGCCCATGCGGCGGTTCCACACCCGAGTACTGCTACGTGGATGAAACCCGCCCATGCATCTGGTATAAAATCTACGAACGCGCTTTCCAAAGCGGTCGTGAAGAGCTGCTGATGGAGGTGCTGCCGCCGCTGGATTGGGACCTGGTGGGCGGAGAACAGTTGGGGCGCCTTGCCGGCCAGGTAAAAAAGAACGGAGTGCTGCGGGTGTTCACCGGCCTGGTTTCACTCGATAAAGCCAAACGGCAGCGCACCTGGGATGGTATTTTCCGTCCGGTGCGTCAGCCCGCCTGGTGGCGCGGCGATTCTGTGTACCATGCGCCAAAATACGAGGGGGATGCTTCAGAGCTGGAACGCCGGTTGAAAGCAGGCGAATTTGTGATCACCGCCGAGGTTCAGCCGCCGCAAACGGCTTCTACCAACCGGCTTAAACAGAACATCGAAATGGTCAGCAAACACGCCAGCGCGGTGAATTTCACCGATGGCGCCTCAGCCACGCCGCGCATGTCTTCGTGGGCATGCTCAGCCATCGCGTCGCAGATGGGCGTGGAAGCGGTGTTGCAAATTGCGGCGCGCGATATAACCCGTGTGAGCCTGCAGGGCACAGCACTGGGGGCAGCGGCCCTGGGCATTAAGAACATCCTTTGTGTCACCGGAGATAGCAACCGCCTGTCACCCTCTCCGCGCGGCAGAATGGATATATACGACCTGGACGCGATCCAGATGTTGTGGATATTGCGCGAAATGCGGGACGAAGGCAGGTACCTGGATGAACGCAATATCAAGTATCCGCCGAAATATTTCCTCGGTGCTGTGGCTTCACCCTCGGCATCTGAGGTCAAATTTCAAGCGCTGCGGGAACATAAGAAGGTCAACGCTGGCGCGCAGTTCTTTCAGACCAATATTCTATTTGACCTGGGTCGTTTTGAAGAATGGTTAAACGCCTTGGCAGCGCGAAATATTCTTGACAAGGTGTATATCCTGGCGGGAATTTCTCCCTTACGCTCGCTGCGCAGCGCCCAATTCTTGAACAAAGAAGTCCCTGGTGTGCGTGTGCCTGACCATATCCTCCGGCGCATGGAAAAAGCAGACGCGGCTGGCAACACCCAGGAAGAGGGCATTCAGGTTGCGCTTGAATTGATTGAAAAGCTCCGTCAGTACAAAGAGGTGAACGGCTTGCACCTCATGACCGTGGGCTGGGAGGAAATCATACCCAGGCTGGTTCATGACGCGGGCCTCTCACAATCGTAACGATCGGAGAGATCATCTCAGGCGTGCTTGAAGACAGAAGGATATCGTGGCCAGATCAGAGCAGCGCTGTTCGCCCGCACATTCTTAAAAGAATCTAACACTTCGCGGTCGACCGCAACCGGGAATCAAGCATCCCGCGAGTCAATCGCGGGATCTTCATTATTTGCCCTGGAATTCAGGAAATACCCAGTATGCGCGAGCCGTAATAGGTTTGCGGGAGTTTGCGCGTGGTGTACAGCTCCGCGTTATAGGCTATACGCAGCAACAGGTGCTCTTCCCAGTGCCGACCCATCGCCTGCATGCTCACCGGCATCCCGTTGGCATCATAACCCACCGGGAAAGTGATCGCCGGCAAACCAGTGAGGTTGCCAGGGTAAACAAAGCGCATCATTTCAGTGTCCGTGCCCAGATCCGACCAGCCCGCGCTGAGCGCCTGAGGAGGAACGATTGGCGCGGTCATCGCTGTGCCAGGAGTGAGGATGACATCCACCTCACGGTATATCTCGGCGAAGATGTTCAAGGCGCGGGTGCGCATACGCTGCGCCTGGATATAATCGTAAGCGGTCAACTCCTGCCCCAACACCAGATTCAGCTTCGTACTGGCGGCGAAATCTTTCCAGTGCTGCGGGTAAGGCCGCATGCAGGCGGCCATCTCACTTAATATGGTAATGGCGTGAGCTACACGCATCGCGTCAAGCTCCGCGATGGTCACTTCTATCAACTGCGCGCCGGCTTTCTCAAACGCTGATACCACGGCGTAATTCAACGCCACAACCTCCTGGGTGGCGTGGTTGAACCAGTCAGCGTATATGCCGATGCGCACGCCTTTCAGGTCGGGTGTATGCCAGCCACGCAGGGTGGGCGGAGGTTGTTGCAGCGTGTTGGGCTCCGCCGGGTCTGGGCCAGCGATGACCTGGTAGATTAGGGCCACATCCTCCACAGACGCGCCCAGCGGGCCGATATGTGCGACGCTCCAGCATAGCGGCGCGGCGCCACTCTCGCTCACCCTGCCAAAAGTGGGTTTCAGTCCCACCACACCGTTAAGGCTGGCCGGCACACGTATCGAACCGCCGCCGTCAGCGCCCAGCGCGGCTGGCACAATTCCCGCTGCAACCGCCGCGCCCGAACCGCTGGAGGAACCTCCCGGATCATGCTGCAGGTCATACGGGTTGGCGATGCGCCCGTGGTGCACGTTTTCTCCGTTTGTGGCAATGCCAATTTCATGCATATTGGTTTTACCCACCAATACAGCACCGGCCGCGCGCAGGCGCGCGGTCACAGTTGCGTCTTTCGCGGCAGGCCGTGCGCCGAGGAATTGGGTGCCCACAGTGGTGGGATAAGGCACCTGGTCCAGTTCGTCTTTGATCGCCAGCGGCACGCCCTCCAGCAGGCTGCGCGCCTGACCGTTCTTAAGCCTTTCGGTTGAATCCCGCGCCTGCTGGCGGATATCTTCAGCTGAACTGGCAATGAAAGCATTCAGCGGCGGGGTGGTCTGCTGGCTGGCAGCAATAGACGCAATCACCTCCTCCGCCACCTGCGCAGGGGTTACCACGCCCTCCAGGTAGGCCGCTGTGAAATCGCGAATCATATTGAACGGCAACCGTTCACGAGAGGGGCGGCTCAGCGAGGGGATGTGCTGAGGCAGTTCCAAGGGTTCCCAAGCGCGCTCCGAGGGAATAACCAGCGGGAAATTGGTTGGCTCTTCGATGAATTTCATCTCGCGTAATTTGGGGATTCCACCATTCTCAAGCAGGCTGCCAACCAACAGCGAGCGGGTCAATTTGTTGCTGGTGACGGCGGAAAAAAACTTCAACACGCCGCCATATAGTTTGGGCAGGTTCAGTGACTTAAGGTCGTACATGGTCATTTTTCTCCCTTTTTGGCTTCTTTTTTAAGAAAACAGGCAACTGCGCGTTGGATACCTCGTTTATGATAAACCATTATATACGCAAAGCAGGTGAACTGCCCAAAGCACTGGACTACCTCACCTCACCTAGCCGCCCCGCCCGCCTCGTAACCTCAATCATCCCCTCGGGTGGGAGTGGTTTTTTCGTGAGAGGTCCTTGCGCTTATACCGAAAAAACCTCGTTAAACGGGCAAAAGAGTCTCAGAGAAACGCCGCCTGAAAGCCTGCTTACGGCATAACCCGGGTTTGACCTCGTTAAAAAGGGTTTTTCTCAGGTTATTTGACAGCCGCGCGCAGGGTTATGTTTTCCTGGCGCGAGTCCAGAAAAATCCCCAATAAAGCGAAATGGAAAGCATATACAGGATCATCGTGAGCATAAATGCCGGCGCAAAGCCGTGCTTAACCTGGATATAACCGCTGATAGTGGGGCTAAAAGCCCAACCAAAATTGCTGGCCATGCTCACCAGGCTGGCGACCGTGGCGCGCGCCGAGGGCTCGACTTTTTCCAGGACAAAGGTCTGGTACACCGGTCCGCTCATATTCATTAATGCCACACGAATATAATAGGCGGCAGCAGCGGCCCAATACAGCGGGGAAAAACCCAGCAAAGCCAGGAACGGGATTGAGAGCGCTTGAGTAATGACCACAAACTGGATCTTTCCATATTTCTCCGCCAGGGGGGGCGCGATGAGCAGCCCCACGCCCATGGCGAGCGACCCGAAAGCAAACAACGTACCGATGGCGCTGTCCGATTGACCGTGCACCTGGCGGAAGAAAACGTTCATAAATGGCATGACCAGACCAGCGCCAATGGATGTCACCAGCATCGGTAGAACCAGTTTGCCCAACAACGCCGGATGGCTCTTAAAGTAAGTAAAGGGGGCAAACAGCGAACGTTCCACCACTTTGCCGCGCTGGATGGTCATCAAAAAAAGCGGCACCACCGCGGTGCTGGCAGCCACAGCCACAATGGTAAGTGCAAGCCGGTAAGCGCTGGCGCTGGTGGCGTCTCCTCCGGCGTATACTGCCAGCCAGGTCGGCAGTAACCCACCAATCCAGTTGCCCACTGAAGAGGCGGCCATTGAAATACCGGAACTGAAGCTAAAAAGGTAGGTGCGCTCTTTTTCACCGCTGTTTTCCATCAGGAATGGGCCCATCGTCACACCGGAGATGCTCTGGCCCAGCCCCATCAAAATATTCATTAATATGAAGATAGTGGGTGACGGGAATAAAAGCATACCGCAGATGGCAACCACCATTACCAACCCGCCACCAATCAACGAAAGCTTGCGCCCCAGCAGGTCAGCCAGGTAACCCATGGGGATGGCCGCGACGAGGGCGGTCATACTGCTGGCGGCCACCAGGTTGCCGACCAGCGCCTGGTCATAACCCAGGCTGAGAACGTAAAAATTGAACAACAAACGGAACACACCGAACGCCGATGAGCTGAGGATGGTGCTTAACAGGTAGAGTGTTGCATTGCGCGAGAATGCGCGCACATTGCCAGCGTAAGCTCGCAAACCTTGAAGCACACGTTGATAGAACAGAGTCGCTGGTGGCATAATTTTCTGCGGTGATCGATGAAGCTGTTCTTTAAGGAAAAAGCCGGTTTGAAGTTTACCATAATTGTTCATTACCGCTTACACCCGCTGCCGCTGGTGATTTGCAGTGGACATCAGTCTCTTAAAAGCCAAAGTCGGATTACAATAAGCTACCGAAAACGCTCACAGGAGAAAAGACGATGCTTGATCAAATAAAACAGCAGATCAGCCGGGTCAAGGCGTTGGGAGCGAGTTACGTGGACACACGCTGGTACCCGGTGGAAGAAACCAATTCATTGTTAATGTGGAACGGCAATTTGAAAGAATCGAGCGCTACATTTGAAAGCGGGCTGGGCGTGCGCGTGCTGTATCACGGCGCCTGGGGTTTTTCAGCCTCCTCAGATACCAGTGACCTCGCAGCCTTGTATGACAGGGCTCTTGATAACGCGCGGATTGCCTCCGAGAGACTTTCTCTGCCAGTGAGATTGGCGGAGAAAGACGCCATCCAGGCGAAATTTGTGAGCCCCAACAAGATAAACCCGTTTGAAGTCCCATTATCTGAAAAGGTCGCCTTCTTGAGCGAAATGGACAAAAAACTGGATCAACCCGGTGTAACCCAACGGGCGAGCAGCCTGACCTTTATACGCAAACAAATCATCTTCGTCGACTCTGAAGGCAGCGAAATCGAGAAGGTCATTACCGAAGTCTTCGCCGGGCTCGAGGTGGATGGTGTTGATAGCGAGGGCGGGATGTATGAACGCAAGTTCAGCCCCTTCCGGCGCGGAGACAGCCGGGGCTGGGAGACCATTGACCTGCAGCACTTCAGCGAAAACGCGGAGCGCATTGTACGCGAACTCAACGACACGCTCAACGCCGATCCGTGCCCGGTTGACGACCGCTCGGTCATTCTCCTGCCCGGTATCATGTACCTGCAAACCCACGAAACCATCGGTCACGCGCTGGAACTGGATCGTATTTTGGGATATGAGCTGGCTTTCGCCGGCGGGTCGTTCGTCACCCTGGATGATTTTGGTAAATTGCGGTACGGCTCTGAAAAATTGACCGCCAGGGCGGACGCCACGCTCCCCAACACGCCAGGAAGTTTTGGTTTTGACGACGACGGCATTCCCGCGCAAGACAATCTGCTCATTGACCGGGGTTTGCTGGTTGGCGCGATCAGCGGGCGCCAGATGGTAGAAGAAGCCAACGCCCGGGCACGCCGGCAAATTTTTCATGGCAGCAGCGGGGCAAACCGCGCCACCTCCTTTTACCGGGTGCCGATCGAACGCATGACCAATATCAATATCGACCCTGGCAACGACGGCACGCTGGAAGAAATCATCCGCAATACAGAAAAGGGAATCGTGCTGGATGGAGACCGCAGCTGGTCCATTGGTTCCAACCGAGAGCAATTCCACTTTGGAACGGAAGCAGGATGGCTGGTAGAGGATGGTCGGGTTACCCGGGCGGTCAAGAACGCGACCTACAAAGGCGCCACGCTCCCATTCTGGAATTCGCTCACCGCAGTGGGTGACGCCTCCACCTGGGAAGTTTATTACGTGCCTAACTGCGGTAAAGGACAACCCAACCAGATCATGCAGTTGGGTCATGGCGTGCCAGTGTGCCGTTTTGACAACGTCAGGATTGGAGAATAACAATGAAGGATAGGATTCTCAATACATTAGACCAGTTGCGCCGGTACGCGCTTTCAAAGGGCTACAGCGTCTCCATCTATTTTCAAGAAGAAGACAGCTCGCTGATGCGCTTCGCCAACTCGGCCATTTCGCTGAATACCAATGAACACCTGATCCGCCTGAATATCACCGCTTGTGATGGTCGAAAACGCGCCAGTTACGGGATGATCACCGACCTTTCCAGGGTCGAAGATATGCAAAGAGGAGTAGAGACCGCGGCAGAAATGGTGAAACACAGCATGCCTCTCACCTATGAATCAACGATCCCCGTCTTCCGAGAAGCGTTTATCGACGAGAGCGGTTACGACCCCTCCTTGGCTGAGATGAGCAACGCTGAGAAACTGGCTTTCTTCAACCGCGTCGTCGCGGACATGGAAAGTGACGAAATCAAACTTTCCGGAGTCTTTTCTAACGGCGCGAACACTACCGCCATGGTCAGCACCGCCACTCCGTACCCCCTGTATATCAAAACCTCCGACGCGCAGGTGAGCATTGTATTGGCTCACCAGACCCTCAAATGGGAAATTCAATCGGAACAATCCGCGCAGAAGAAGGATGAGCTCTCTGCGGATGCCATGCGCCAGGAGCTGTCGTGCCTGATGTCACACTACATGCACGACACTCCCCAGCAGCTCCCATTGGGGGTTTACGATGTTGTTTTCGGGCGCGCCGCCATCGCGGAGATGCTGCAATTCATGAGCTACATCGGCATCCACGGCGGGTTAATGAAGCGCGGCTATTCCTGCCTGAGCAAAGAAGATATCGGGAAAAAGATTTTCTCTGAACAATTCACCCTTATCGATGACCCCACCCGCCTGGAAACCTTCCCGTTTCGCCGCGACCTGAGTGGAATGACACGCCAGCCCTTCACCCTGGTGGAAAACGGTATATTCAAGGGCTTCATCTGGATGCAGGATGACGCGGATGAATTTGGCGAGCAACCCACCGGGCACACGATCCCCCATTTGAGCCTGAGCATGGCAGGCGGCTCTCAAGCGGTGGGCTCTTTGGAAGACCTTTTTAACCAGCCGCGCGATCACGACCTGCTTTACATCCCCTTCCTGCATTACATGAATATCGTCAACCCGTCCAAAGGCATCCTCACCAGCAGTTCACGCTTTGGCGCGGTCTTGTTGAAAAAAGATGGGCAGACCATTATTCCATACAATGTCCGTCTCACTCAGAGCCTGTTGGACATTTTTGGAGACAAAGTGGATTGGCTATCAGCCGAAACGAGCGCGTACAACCTCTCAACGAGCTATGATGCGCGCAACCCCACCGCTTTCATCGTTCCGCGGTTCGCCAGGGTCAACGGGCTGGAAATTTCACACTCCAACTCATCATACTAAATTTACACGCAGAGCAGCGAGAGCGCACAACCCTCTCGCTGCCTGCCAGTTAAAAGTTGCCGTCAACAAGGTATTCCTGAAGGATGCCCTGGTGTCATCCTTCACAAGACCGGTGGAAGGTTATCCGATTGGGCTTTTCCGGTTAGCGTTTCGCCGGAGTATGAAAGATCGCTCCTGAACCTTTCAGTAGAAGGCAACGACCGGCGGGTACGCGAAGCGCCGGCAAACGCTGAACGATTGAAAGCTCGCCTAGAGCTGCCGTCGACGGACCATGTACGGTCCTCTCGTCAGCAACCAATGCGCTCACTGGCGCTGTCGCACATTTTTCAATCCAAGTAATTCTTCTTATGCTATCATTATGCGCAAGGAGACTGAACAATGCGGCCTGACTGGGATTCCTACTTCATGAAGATCGCCTTCGCTGTATCTGAACGCAGCACCTGTGACCGGGCTTTTGTCGGCAGTGTGTTGGTGCTGGAGAAGCGCATTCTCACCACGGGGTTCAATGGCTCGCCCATGGGGCAACCGCACTGCGATGAAATCGGTCATCTGCTTGTGGATGGGCATTGCGTGCGCACCATCCACGCGGAAACCAACGCCATCATTCAAGCAGCGCTGCATGGGGTTTCAACCCGCGGCTGCACCTGCTACGTGACTCATTTCCCGTGTATCAACTGCACGAAAGCGCTCATCAACGCCGGTGTCACCCGCCTCGTTTATGACATCGCCTACCGCATTGATGAAAACGCGCTGGAATTTCTCCGCGCCGCTGATATCGAAGTCGTGCAGCATCATTTTGACCCGCATCACTGAACCAGGCTGCTTTCTTCGCGCCTACCCGCTATCTTTCATTGTCATCCTGGCGGGATGAATCCCGGTTTTTTCCAGGAGGGCGAAGCCCCAGCCACGCGCCTGCCCTGGTAGAACAGATAATGACGTTGGAGAAAAACACCCAGAGAAATTCAATTCGCCAGTCGCCGATCTCTGGTTTCCGACCTCTTCTCCATTTTTTTCGACAACATCATGACCACAGCCAAGATATCGCCGTATAATAAGTATTACCGTGAGTGTCAAGGTAACAGAAGGAATTAAGAATGAACTCCCCTAAAAAATATATTGATTGGGAACCTCTGAATGCCGTTCCCGGGTTGCGCTTCCGTCACTTCTCGGGCGAAGCGGACTACCAAATACGCCTGGACATATTCAATGCCACTAAAGAGATCAATGGGATTGATTATGTGTTAACCCTGGAAGATTTCAAAAACGGCGCGAAATGGACCAAGAACTACGACATCTATCAGCATCTCTTGTATGTTGAAGTAGAAGAAAAACCGGTAGGTTATTTCGGCTACTCATGGGATCGCGAACCAGACGGCAAGGTCATCTACGGTCCATTCGGCGTGCTGCTGCAGGAATACTGGGGGCTCGGCATTGCCTCCTTGATGCTGCGATTCGCAGAGGACAAATGTAAAGAGATAGCCGAACTTAAACACGCGGGCATGGACCGGCGCTACCGCATCTGGAGAAAAAAGAAAGCCGTTGAAACGGTTCAGTTTCTGCTGGACAAGGGATATACCATTGAACGCTACTTTCTCGGTATGAACCGCCCCATTGACCTGCCGCTGGGTGAACATCCCCTTCCACCCGGGCTTGAGATCCGTCCGGTGGAACCCGCCCATTACTGCTCGATCTGGAACGCGGACAGTGAGTCTTTCAAAGACCATTGGGGATATTCTGAACCAACAGAAGAAATGTATGAAGCCTGGCAGAATGACCGCATGTTTCAGCCGCACCTGTGGAAGATCGCCTGGGCTGGCGACCAGGTAGTCGGGGTTGTGCAAAACATGGTGGACGAAGAAGAGAACCGCGTCTACAACCGTAAGCGCGGCTACACTGAAAATATCTCGGTGCGCCGCCCCTGGCGCGGAAAAGGAGTTGCCAGCGCCCTCATTGCCGAGAGCATTCGCATGTTCCGTGAAATGGGCATGGACCACACCCACTTATCAGTGGACGCGGACAGCCTCACCGGGGCGTTAAGGCTGTATCAAAATATCGGGTACGAAGTGGATGACACGCAAACCAGTTACAATCTCTGCAAGCCCTTCTGAGGGACAGGTGAAATCAACCCCGCGCCATTTGCCCACCCGCTACCTAACTCTTCCAACCTTGAGGATTGCGTACTGTGAAGCCGGCAGCGGGACCAACCTCATCCTGCTGCATGGCAATTCGGAAAACAAGGCCATCTTTAAGCGATACCAGGTGGAATATTTTACTGATTATCACACCTACGCGCTCGATAGCCGCGGTCACGGTCAAAGCCGATCTGTTGACCGGGCATACTCCATCGCGCAGTATTGCCAGGACGTGATCGACTTCTGCCAGGCGCGGGGCATCCATAAAACCCACCTGGTGGGATACAGCGATGGCGGCAATATTGCGCTGCTGCTGGCGAAGAACGCCCCGCAGCTTTTTGAGCGCATCGTCTCTATTTCACCCAACTACCTGGCCAGCGGCAGCGAAGAGCGGTTTTTACAGGCAATCACACACCGGTATGAACGCATGAAACGCTGGCACCGCTGGGGATGGCCAAACCGGAAAAAGATAATGCGGTACGAATTGATGCTGAATGACATTGGCATCAGCAGCGAGGAGTTGAAAGGGATTCATACCGGTATGAAGATTCTCTACGCCGAACGCGAGATGATCAAGGAAGCGCACATTCTCGAAATTGCCGCGCTCATCCCTCACAGCGAGCTCCAGAAGATCAAAGGCTGCCATCACCTGAACATTCTCGAACAACCGGAGACAGTGGCTGCCATCCGAGCCTACCTGGAAACAGCAGGCTGATCCTTGACGCGATAAAAGGGAAGCACGCAGCTGGTGAATTAAACGCGCGCTTCAATCCTCCAAAGTACGGGGGGGATGAGGTGTTTTTAGAACGCGAGTCTTCTCGGACGCGTGTTTGTACGTCGTTCCCTCAACCACGATGCCATCCGCACCCTCAATGGAGCCGCGGCCCGTTACGCACCCTACTAAGCCTTCAGAGACGTATCTTACGAATATCCCAATGCGGGCTGGGGGTTACCTAACCCCATCGCCATGGCAATGGCGCCCAGCACCCCCGAGTACCTCCCCAGCGCGGGAGGAATAATATAATCATCCATGCCAGAAAGGATAGCGTCCTCGCGCACGTAACCGTTTAGCAGCTCAGTGACCCTGCTCCTGATGAGCGGGTATAAGAATGAACGCTGCATTATTCCGCCCCCTAACACAATGATGCGTGGAGAAAGCGTGAGGATCAAATTGGTCAGCGCGCTGGCGATATACTCCACCTCTAGCAGCCAGAACGGATCCTCATCTGTCAGGTCTTCACCACGTTTGCCAAAACGGGCAGTTATCGCTGGTCCGGCAGCCAGACCCTCAAAACAATCCTGATGGTACGGGCAGCTGCCTTCAAACGGGTCCTTCAGCCTGTCATGAGGGATGCGTATATGCCCCATCTCAACCGCCGCCAGCCCTGATAGCGGTGCGCCGTTCAACAGGTACGCGCCGCCGATCCCGGTTCCCACTGTGAGATAGAGGGAAGGGTCAATTCCCCTGGACGCGCCCCAGGTGTGTTCTCCGATGGCGGAGCCGCTGACATCCAGGTGGAAGACAAAGGGCACGCCCAAATGCCGCTGAAGTTCACCGAGGATGTTGGTATCTCTCCACCCTGGCTTGGGCGTGGCGGTGATGTAGCCATAAGTCGGAGAAAAGGGGTTCACCTCCACAGGGCCAAAAGCGGCGAGCCCGATGCTCGCAACCATCCCCTGCTGAATAAAAGGCTCAAAGAAAAGCCGCACCTGTTCCAATGTGCTGGAGGGATCGGTTGTGCTGAAGGTCACTTGATGCTCCAACCGTGGAGGTTCTGAAGTCAGCGCGCAAATGAATTTCGTTCCGCCGGCTTCGATACCGCCAAACATATTCTTATGTAGCATAACATCCCTCCAGGCTAATTAATGCACGGGTGCAGGCTAATTAAAGAACCATTAGCCAAATCCCAATATGTCCAATTATAAATATATACTTCCAATGAATGCCTGGTATTGTTTTCTAATTTATCGTTATGATATAATCATATTCAGTTATTGGAATATATTTTCCTCTAGCCACATAAAAGGAGACCCAATGGATATCCTTGCAGTTCTTGTCAAACTCATTCAGGGCGGTATAGGAAGCCTGGCGTCTTACTTGGCAGCGCACGTGCTGCTTTGCCTAGTTCCTGCCTTTTTCATTGCCGGTGCGATGTCAGCCTTAATTCCACGCGAAGCTATCATGCGCTTTTTGGGCCGGAAAGCGCCCAAATATATTTCCTACCCTGCCGCTGCAGCAGCCGGTTCGCTCCTAGCCGTTTGCTCCTGCACCATCGTCCCGTTGTTTGCCGGAATTTACAAAAAAGGGGCGGGGCTTGGTCCAGCAATCACCTTTCTGTTCTTTGCTCCGGCAGCTAATATCCTGGCACTGGCTTACACGGGTGTGGCTCTCGGGGCTGATCTCGCCCTCGCTCGTCTCTTCTTGTCTCTCGTATTTGGGATTGGTATCGGAATGATCATGGCGCTCATATTCCACCTTGAAGATGAAACCCGAGCTTCACAAACCGAAGACGTCTTCTCGCAACGTGGTGAAATGCGTAAGAGCCCTATCGCTTTCTTGCTTTCTTTGGTTGCATTGCTACTTTCTGGAACTCTCAAACTCGGTTTCCTCACCACTACATACACTACTTTCACGTTGCCCATAAAAGGGATTGATGCGCTGCAAAACACTATGTTCTTACTGTTCCCTTTCAATCCTGGTAGAGGTGAAGAGGGAGTGAGTGCGCAAGGAGTTTTCCTGATTGTTTTATTGTTGCTAATTTCGGTATTCGCCTGGCGTGGGTTTGAAAAAATCCATGAGGGTGCCAAATTCTGGACTTGGGGTGCTTTTAGTCTCTTTGTATTTACACTCCTGGTTGCCTCCACAGGAATGGAACCTCAAGCAGATGGGCTGAAGATACTGCTTACAGGGCGGACCATAGGAGTTGCAGTTTTCTTAACCCTCATTGGGCTGATAGGCAGCAGGAATCTATCTGGTGATGAACGCACAGATTGGATCTGGGAATCCTGGCGATTCATCAAACAGATTTTCCCGCTGTTAATTGTAGGTGTATTTGCGGTCGGAATCATTCGCCAGCTGATCAACGCTGAATGGATAGAATTTTTGGCGGGGGAAAATACCATTATCGGAAACCTGGCAGGAGTTGTCTTCGGGATTTTTATGTATTTTCCCACCCTTGTCGAAGTGCCCATCGCAAAAATGTTACTCAGTCTTGGAATGCACCCCGGACCTCTGCTGGCATACCTGATGGCAGATCCAGAATTAAGCCTACAAAGCATTATCATCACCGCGTCCATCATTGGAAAAACCAAAACCTGGATCTATGTTTCCTGGGTGGCTTTATTCAGCACCCTGGCAGGGTTACTCTACGGTGCCTTGGTCGACGGCACAAGTATATGGCTGATTATTCTTTACCTGATATTTATACTTTCATTGCTGGTAGGAATACTGTGGCTGGTCAACCACCGCAAAAAAAGAAAACCCCTATTTATACAAAAGTTAAAATGAACCGATTACCACGCTCGGGTCTTCGTTGTTATTTGATACACCCGCAGCCAACATCTCCTTTAAGAATGTCACGCCATTCACCAATGACATCGTGCGTCCAGCAATCATCGGCACCTGCAGCCTCACGCATCACCAATGCCAAAATATAGGCCAGCTCTTCGACCGTTGCTCCAGCATCCAGCGCTCCTTTGAAATGCTTAAGTACACATGGTTTTGACCGGGCTTTTATAGAAAGCGCAAAGCAAATGAACTGGTAAGTTCTTTCATCAATAAAGTTTTTTTTTTGTAAAGTTCGTCAAGTTCATCAAGCTTTTGTACAAATTCCGGAAAAAACTCGGCAAGCATCCTCATTTTGCCCTCCTAGGGTTTGTAGAAAATGATAAATAAGAATTTATGAGATGAGTATTTTTTTGATCTCTTCAGTCCCTAGCAGTCGCCCTGAAGCCTTGACCTTCTCATTAATCACCAGCGCAGGAGTCTTCATCACGCCATAATCAATTATCTTATTAATGTCCTTGATCTCTACAACCTCAGCTTCCATTCTTAGCTCTTTAAGAGCTTGTTTAGTATTCTCAAGCAATTTCTTACAGTTAGCACAGCCACTACCCAGTATCTTGATATTCACTTTACCTCCTTCTTCTACAAACACCTTTTGTTACATTCGTAATTAGGAATATATTATATCTCTTTTTGTGTTGAAATACATACTCACTTCTGACCACACTAGAAAACACAAGACCAACCTATTGACTTTAATTCATTTATGGAAGTGAGCTGCAGGAGTACTCTGCTGAAAGTTCAGGATGGCACTGTGGGCATGGGCAGTTGTCCAAAGGGCGTAGTGAGAGCCGCCCCAGTTCGCTCGGAGCAATACCGACTATAGAGGCCGCCTGCTCGATGAGACTTGCTAGACGCCTGTCTCGAAGCTGGTAAAAGACGTAACGTCCTTGTTTTCTTGTGGTCACCCAACCCGTCTCACGTAGGGCCATCAAGTGTTGAGAGATCGCTGCCTGTCGCAACCCAAGAGCAGCTACGAGATGGCATACGCAAGCTGGTTGCGAGCGGATGATCACCAATATCTGGATGCGCGCGGGCTGGCTGAGCCGGTCAAACAGAGAGGAGATTTTGACTTCAGCGGTTGGTTTTGGATTAGCATCCATATATTCTTTATTATAATGGTCATAAAGCGCATTATGTCTACAGCCACGAAAACTATTTATAGGAATATTTTCATTCCCGACTGGATGGCGCGCAGGTTTCCCTGGAACGCCAGTGAAATCTCGGTGTGTGGAGAAAACCCACATTTGGCGCAGTCAATTTCTGCCCTGCCGCGCAGGTAACAACCCTGCTGTACAGTGCCATCTGGGTTGGCATTGTCGATGAGCCTATCACGGCAGGTCCAGGTATTGCGTTTGAGCGCCTTGAGCGCGGCTACTGAATTGAGCACCCTGATCCCTTTCTTTTTCAACCGGATGACCTCATCCAGGAGTTTTTCACGCCTGTCAAAATCAAGGAACAGCTCATCTTTTTGCCCATATGGATAATAAAATTGCAGGGTGATGGCGTGGAAATAGCCATTTAAAAACACCAGCAGCCGCGGAACCTCATCCGCATTGATGGCGTTAACCGTAACATGGGCAAAAAGGCGCGGGTGGCAGCTGGCGCGCACGTTCGCCATGATGGAGTCAAATACTGGCGCGCCCCGCAATTGATTGTGTGTCTCACCCAGCCCATCCAAGCTCACCCAAAGCACGTCCGTGGGCACATCCAGCGGTTGGGTGCCATTGGTGGTCATGCCCACGCTGTAAAAACGCTGCCGCGCGTAAACCACCAGGTCGTGCACGCGCCGGTTTCCATCGCGCCACAACATTGGTTCTCCTCCTTCGAAAATTAAAACACGGTTACCGCGCGCGTAAAGCCGATCGATGGTCGCGCAGGCTTGGTCATAATTTGGCTCAGAGGTTTTTAGGAGGTGATAAGGGCATTGGCGGCAGGTGAGATTACAACGATAAGTCAATTTATAGCTCGCCAGAAAGGGTCGCTTTCGACCCAGCCAGTAGTGCAAAAAAATGTAGATAGCGCGCCTGGTCAACCCTTTTAGATCAGTATGAAAATGAGGCATATAGGTATTGTATCAAGCCCGAGCGCCTGGCGTCATGCCAAAGGAAAGTGTGGGTCAGCAGTAAGCTGCTGGCGGATGAACTGATCCACGCAGGCGTCAACCTTGGAACCCCACATGGCAATTAACCCGTCATGTACCTGCGCTTTCGTTCACTCATTCGTCCATATAACCACAAAGTCCCAGCGCGCCGGGGCCAGTATGCAGCCCCACCACCGGGCCCGTGGAGTTGACGAAAAGCTCCAATGGGTGATATTCTGCGCGCACTCGTTCAGCCAGCGCTTCAGCCTGCGCCCGCGCTCCGCCGTGTAACACCGCCACGCGCAGGTTCGCAATCCCTTTAACCCGTTCAAAAAATTTTCGGTACAGGGTTTCAACCATGGAGGTATACGTTCGCACCAGCCCAACAGGCTCTACCAGGTTGGTAAGCACATTGAACGCGACCAGCGGCTTGACCTTCAACATGGTTCCCGCCCATTTAACCGCGGCTCCGATGCGGCCGCCCTTGCTCAGGTATTCAAGCGTGTCCAGTCCGGCGATCTGGGTGATTCTGCGGCGCACATGGTCGATCTTCTCCAGAATGCCCCTGGTGTCCATGCCCGATCGCGCAGCGCGGGCAGCCGCCAGCACCTGCCATCCCATGCCCATCGAAGTGCCTGTGGAATCCACCACGGTAACCGGCAAAGAGAAGTCCTGCGCCGCCCGCCTGGCGTTCTCGTACGTTCCACTGAGCGTGCTGCTGATCGTGACCACTACCAATTCATCAGCGCCATTATTAGCGGCTCGTTCATAAGCCTGCTGAAAATCCATCACACCCGGTTGCGAAGAGCGGGGCTTTTCAACCTCTGTTGATAAACGCTGGTAAAACGCAGCAGGTTCAATATCCAGCCGGTCGCGGTATTGTTTATCTCCCCAAATGACGTATTGCGGCACCACTTCAATCCCCAAATCCCGTAAAAGAGGGTCAGGAATGTCACAGGTGCTGTCGGTGATGACCGCGATCATGGGACTATTTTACACCGGTAATGTGATAAAGATTATTTATCAATGGAGTACTTTCTCTTCCACCGTATGAATTGCGGGCATCCAAAAGAGCATCAACAGGGCTGCCAACAAGGCCAGCAAGCCACCGAAAAAGAACGGCGCTGACGGGCCAAGCCCCGTCCAGGCGCCGATGCCCTGCCAAAGGACGCCGGCAATGAAAGATGCGGGGAACGCCAACAGACCGATGACCGCGTTGTACGTGCCGTAGGCTGTTCCGCGTAAGTTCTCAGGAACAAGGTCAGCCACCAAGGCATGAGCCGAACCGTATGCCAGCCCATAATAAACCCCGTACAGCGCATAGAGCACCCACACCTGCCAGCTGGAACGCGCCAGCGCAAAGCCAAAATAAATGACCGCGTACACCAGCCAGCCGCCAATGATGAGCCGTCTCCTGCCAATGCGGTCAGATAGCGAACCCGCAGGAGTGGATACCAACGTGTAAATAAGGTTAAACGCTGCCAGCATGATGAGAATTCCCAGCACTGAAACGCCCAGGTTCTGCGCGCGCAGCACCAAAAAAGCATCTGCAGAGTTTCCCAGGGTGAACAGGCTGACGATGACCATGAAAATGGTAAAGGGTTTGCCCATATTGCGCAGCGAGAATTTCGGCGCGGCGCGCTGCCCCTGAACCGCCACGTCTTGGGCGCCGACCACCAGCGAAAGCACCGCCAGGAGCGCCGGCAGCAGGCTGGCCAGAACGATAATCTGAAAAGTCGAACGTGCCAAAAGCACGTCGCTTTTTTGCGTCAGCCACACCACCAGCGCGGCGATGAGGATACCAATAAAGGCGCCGGCAGTAACCATGGCGCGGTGAAAACCAAACGCCAGGCCGCGAACATCAGGGGTGACAGAATCTGCCACCAGCGCGTCACGCGGGGCAGTACGGATGCCCTTGCCCACGCGGTCAGCCCAGCGCACCCCTGCCACCAGCCCCCAGCTGTTGGCAATGTAGAAGAATGGCTTCACCAGGGCAGAAAGACCATACCCCGCCACCGCCAGCCATTTGCGCCCACCCAGGCGGTCAGAAAGCCAACCAGAGAACAACTTGAGGATACTGGCAGTGGCTTCAGCAATGCCATCAATGAGCCCGATGATGCTGGTCTGCACTCCCAGCACGTTGGAAAGAAAAAGCGGCAGGATATTCATGACCATTTCGCTGGAAATATCCATGAACATGCTGGTAAAACCCACTGCCCATATGTTACGCGGTAGGTTTTTAACTGAAGGCTTGTTAGCAGAACTCTTTTCAACAACTGCCATCCCGGGTCTCACTCTTCCTGAAAAGGGGAAAATAATTAGATGATCTGTTCGTGCGGATGTTTTTCATCCACCTTGGCCAACGCGAAGGATGCAGCAAAACCGAGCAGGAACAACACCGCGCACAGCGCGATGGTCCATCCGCTCACCCCTGCCGGGATGATCGCCAGCGTTGAACCCACCACCACACCCAGAATCAGGTGATACATCACGGTATAGGCTTTGTTGAACAACCACGAGACCAGTTTAGCAAAAACCAACACGCACAGGATCAGCCCAAGCGCGAGAGGGAGAATGACCCCCAGGTCCAGGTTTTTAATGCCGTTGGCCATCGGTTGATATAAACCCAGGTAGATGAGGAAGTTAGAAGGACTCATTCCAGGCACCACCACACCCAGCCCGATAAGCGCGCCGCTCATCAGCCAGTTGAGGAAGCTCGGCGCCAGGGTGACGTTCTTGATGCTTTCCATCCATTTCATCATCAAGAACATACCGGCGGCTATCACCGCCAGCAGGAGCCAGTGCCAGGCTTTGCGCCCTTGCTTGCCGGCTGTTTTAAAGAGCGAAGGGAAAGTACCGGCGATGAAACCGATAAAAAGCCAGATGAACGGCGCGGCGTAATGCGTGAAAGCCCAGTCCACCGCCGCCGAGAACGCTACCACACCGATGATCCCGCCAATACCCACCGGGATGAAGAAAAGCAGGTTCTTGATGAATTTTTCCTTCAGGTTGGCGATGAAACGCATCAACGGTTCATAAAGACCAAATACCACCGCCAGCACACCGCCTGAAAGACCCGGGGTGATGAAGCCGATGCCGATGATGACGCCTTTTATCAGGCGCAGCAGCCAGTCTCCAATCGAAGCGGTTTTCCTGGTCGTGGGTGTAACCTCTGACATAAAAATCATCTCCTGTAAAAGTTGATTCGCATGAAATGCTATTATAAGGCGCTTTGCCCAATGTAGTGAGGTGTTTTTATACCGATCTCCCAATGCCAGTGCCCTTCGCGCTGTGTGGTCAATGAACAGGAAGGTTCACTCCCTCGCCCAGCCCTCTGCTGCCAGTACAGGCAGGGCGGCAGAACAGGCAAAAAAAAAAAAAAACAGCAGGATAATCGAAGCGCACACCCCAGAGTTCAGAGCCCGCTGAAATGTGCGCAAGCCACGCCATGCAGCCATCCATAGAGGTGGATAAAGCCCTTGTACGCGTCAGCCTAAAAGTCCTTCCCTCGTCAGGATGGACTTTTTAAGCGCCATTCATGCATGGGTTATGCGGTCTTTTCGATGATGATCCAGGCAGTCCAGCCCGCGACTTCAACACGTGAGGAAGCCCCAGGGAAATTAAAGAGCGCAGTCACCTGACCTGGTGAGAGAAATCGGCTGCGCATCAGCACCAGCTTTTCTATCAGCGCCAGCAGTTTCACCTCAAAACGGCGGATGTCAGGTTCTTCAATGATAATGCGTCCGCCCGGTTTAAGAAGGCGCCATAACTCACGGATGGTAGCCTCCTGGTCTGCCACGTGATGCAGCGCATCGACCATGATGATGCAGCAGAAACCTTCATTTCTAAAGGGCATTTCTTCGGTCAGCGCACATATCCCGGTCAACCCCTCTTTTTTTCGCGCTTCCCGCAGCATCGCGAAGGTCTGGTCTGCCACCACCACAGCCGCCGCTTTTCCCGCGAAGAACTGGGCAACACGCCCGGTGCCGCCGCCGGCATCCAGAACTACACCGCCTGGCTGCGGCAACCCCAGGTGGGCAAGGATCCTGTCAGGCGCCTTCGGTTGGATAAAATGCTCGTAGAAAGGAGCCAGCAGCCTGAAATGACCGGGTTCCGGCCTGTTTTCCGCGTTTGGCTCCCCTGCCTGGTGTTGAGTCATTTTTTGGCGGCGATATCTGATTTCGCCAGCGTAAGAAAATCTGCCAGCAGAAGTGGACCAGGGTTCTCGCCATTGCGCAAGCGCAGCGCCACCTGCCCGCTCTCCTCTTCTTTGTCGCCGACGACCAGCATGTAAGGGATCTTCTGGTTCTGGGCATCGCGAATTTTGGCGTTCATGCGCTCGGGTCGGTCGTCCACCATCACCCTCAACCCGGCCTTGCGCAGCTCAGCTTCAACCTTGCGGGCGTAATCCAGGTGGCGGTCGGCAATGGGAATGATGGCTGCCTGGGTAGGTGAAAGCCAAACAGGAAAAGCGCCAGCATAATGTTCGATGAGCACGCCAAAGAAGCGCTCCAGGCTGCCCAACAGCGCGCGGTGGATCATATAAGGGCGGTGTGGTTGACCATCTTCGCCGATATAGTACAGGTCAAAGCGCTCGGGCTCGTTGAAGTCGAACTGGATGGTCGAGAGCTGCCACTCGCGACCGATGGCGTCTTCCACTTTGAGATCGATCTTAGGTCCGTAGAAAGCCCCGCCGCCGCGGTCAACGTCGTAGTCCAATCCCGAGCGGTTGAGCGAATCTTCCAGCGCTGCCTCGGCAGCTTCCCATTGCGCCGGGTCACCTACTGATTTTTCGGGGCGAGTGCTGAGATAGGCATGGATATCGGAAAAGCCAAAACTGCGGAGGATATTCAGGCTGAAGTTAAGCACGAAGTCGATCTCCGCGGGCATTTGGTCTGGTCGGCAAAAGTGGTGTGCATCATCCTGGGTGAAACCACGCACGCGCATCAACCCATGCAGCACGCCGCTGCGTTCATAGCGGTACACGGTGCCTTCCTCTGCGTAACGCAGGGGCAGGTCGCGGTAAGAACGCAGCGAATTTTTGAAAATGTGCAGGTGGAAGGGGCAATTCATCGGCTTCAAGAAATACTGCTGCCCTTCAATATCGACCGGTGAGTACATATTGTCTTTATAAAAGCCCAGGTGACCGCTGGTTTCCCACAGCTGCGCCTTGCCGATATGCGGGGTATAAACGAAATCATACCCATTGGCTTCATGCTCTTCCGACCAAAAGTTCTCAATCAGTTTTCGAATGCGCCCGCCCTTTGGGTGCCAGAGGATCAACCCCGCGCCAATCTCATCGTTCACACTGTAAAGGTCAAGCTCCTGTCCAATCTTGCGGTGGTCACGCTTCTTGGCCTCTTCCAGCCGCCACAGGTAATCCTTCAATTCTTCTGGCTTGCTCCAGGCGGTACCGTAGATGCGCTGCAGCATAGGACGTTTCTCATCGCCGCGCCAGTAAGCTCCTGCAACATTGAGCAGCTTTATCGCGGCGGGGTTGATCTCGCGTGAATTGGTCACGTGCGGTCCGCGGCACAGATCGGTAAAGCCGCCCTGCGAGTAGATGGAAATCTCGGGTTTTTCATCTATCGGATTACCGTCATCATCCATCTCACCCGACTCGAGGCCTTCAATCAGTTCCATCTTGAAAGGCTGATTACGGAATAGCACTTTGGCCTCATCCGCGCTCACCACTTTGCGTTCAAAGTTGACCCCCGATTGGATGATGCCGCGCATACGCTTTTCGATACCCTCCAAATCTTCGGGGGTAAGCGGTCGGGGCAGGTCAAAATCATAATAAAAACCATCCTCAATAGCGGGACCGATGGCCACCTTCCCTTCAGGGAATTTTTCCAGTACCGCCTGCGCCATGATGTGCGCGGTTGAGTGGCGAATTCTGTACAGTTGCGAGTCTTCGTAGTGTTCCTTTTGTCTTGCCATTCTTTCCTCCATTCCAAGATTAAACAAAAACGCCCGTCCCATACTGGGGCGAGAGTTGCCTGCTTCGCGGTTCCACCCAGATTAATGCGGAGAAAAACCGCATCATCTCTTGTGACCATTAACGGAGTCATCCGTTTCCCTTAATAGGCGAGTGCCGTTCAGGTTCAAGCTCGCGGGTGGTTTTCGCTGTTGGTGTTCCTGAAAGAACTTTCAGCCAGTGGTTCCTTCTCTCTGAGAGAACGGTCAACAGGTACTCGTCCCGGTCAGCGCCTTGTTGAATGAAGGTAATTATACTCCAATTTTTTTCAAACCTAAGGAGAATTTCGGGCGGAATAGTCGCTGAACCTTCCAACCTTGTTTTGCTGCCGGGTTTCCCAACCCACGCATAAAAAGCAGGAGGCCGCGGGGTTCTCGCCAGCCTCCTGCTGAAATACGCCGGATGACACGAATAAGGTTAAAACGCCTGGTCAGGCTTCCAAACCTTCCAAACCTTACCAGCCAGATCTGGGCCCGGTGTTAAGGTTGGCTTGCCAGGTACCCAACCGGATGGCGTGACTTCTCCGGTCGCTACCACATGCTGGAAAGCCTGCACCTGGCGGATCAATTCAGACACATTACGACCCACTTCGGGGGTCAAAACTTCCATTGCGCGAATATTGAAATCAGGATCGATCAAGAATCTCCCCCGGATGTCCACTCCTGCGGTTTCATCGTAGACGCCGTAAATAGTGCCTACGCGCCCGCCAGCATCTGAGAGCAATGGGAATGGCACGCCGCCCTCCACCATCTTGGAGAGCTCCTCTTCCTGCCAAATTTTATGCGAAAAGCGGCTGTCAGTGCTGATTGCCAGGACTTCCACCCCTAATGCCTGTAATTCTTTGTATTTGACGGCAACTGCCGTTAATTCTGTCGGTCAGACAAAGGTGAAATCACCGGGGTAGAAACAAATTACAATCCATTTACCCTTGTAATCAGAAAGGGTAATATTCTTGAACCCGCCCTGGTGAAAAGCAGTTAACTCGAAATCAGGCGCGGGTTTGCCAACTTTTGCTTGAACCATTGACACCTCCTTTTGAAATACTGGCGCAGCTGAGGGGGTTTCTGATGCAGCGGAAATTGGACCTTTCACTGGTTTAACACAACCATCTTTATTTTCTGCCATTCAACCTCCTTTTTTTTGCCGGCGTAATTCTTGCGTGTAATTTAATCATACTAAGATCTCTCAAAAAATCAATCGCCATCCTTCTTCGACCCAACGTGGGGGTTAGAATATCGAGTTCCAATGGAAAACCCAGCTTACCGAACCCTCGCCAGCGGGTTTGGCAGCCAGTTCCACGGGTTAGCCGATGGCCTTTTTGACCTTTTCCTTGGTGTACGGCAAATCACGCAGCCATACGCCAATGGCGTTGTGGATGGCGCTGGCCATGGCTGGCGCAACTCCATCAATGGAAATTTCCGCGACTGATTTCACACCGTAAGGACCGGTGGGCTCGTCAGTTTGCACAAAGATCACATCCATCACCGGCATCTCAACAGCACGCGGGACGCGGTAGGTCACGAGGTTGGGATTGAGCGGTTGACCTTCAGCAGAATACAGCATATCCTCGGTAAGGGCAAAACCCAGCGCCTGGGCCATGCCGCCCTCTACCTGCCCGGAGGCTGTTACAGGGTTGATAACACGACCGCAATCCACCACCATCACCAGCCGTTCTGTATCCACTTTGCCGGTTTCGGTATCCACCACGATCTCGACAAATTGCGCGGCGGTGGGCGGCGGGCTCACCGGGCTAACGTGCGATTCGGTGGCCATTATTTGATGCTGCGCCATCTGATGCAGGCTGCTGAGACCAATCTCCTCGAAGCTCACCTGTCGACCATCTGCTGCAACCACTTTTTTATACTCCAGGCGCAGAGTGTTGAGGTCTTTCACGCCCATCATTTTTCCTGCGTGTTCCAGCAGTTGATTCTTAATATTGACGGCAGTCTTGCGCACCGCTTCTCCGGAAAGGTAAGCGGTGCTGCTGGCATACGCTCCTTTATCAAATGGGGTGAAGTCAGTGTCAGATGAGTAGACGATGATGTCATCCACATCGGTGTTGAGCACTTCAGCCGCGATCTGCGCGAGTATGGTATCCGAGCCAGTGCCCAGGTCAGTCGCTCCCATAAGGAGGTTAAACGAACCATCATCGTTCATCTTGAGCGTGGCAGCGGCCATATCCAGGTTGGCCACGCTGCTGCCGTGCATCACCACCGCCATGCCGATGCCCCGTCGGTAGCGACCCGTTTGATCGCGGTAAGCAGCGCGTTTGGCATCAAAATCAGTGACCCTGCGCCCAATTTCCACGCATTGTTCCATGGCGCTGGTAACCAGCTCCTGGCGCACGCCTGTGCGACCCTCGCCAAGTTGCTGCGAAAGGTACATCTCTTCGCCTACTTTGATCCAGTTCTTTTTCTTAAAGTCCACCACATCCAGCCCCAGCCTATCGGCAATTTCGCTCATGAGCACTTCTATGCCATACTGGCACTGCATGCTGCCGTAACCGCGGTAAGCCCCAGCCACAACGGTATTGGTATAAACAACATCACAAATAAATCGGGAGTTGGGTGAATTGTACAACGTCAGCCCTTTGAACCCGCCCACCATGGTGACGGTGAGCCCATGAGTGGCATACGCGCCGGTATCCCCGATCAGGTACAGACTGGCTGCAGTGACTTTATCCCCTTTCACGCCTATCTTATAGCGGATGGTGGTGGCGTGGCGTGAGCGCGAGCTGGTGAACTCCTGCTCGCGGGTGTACTCCATGCGCACCGGTCGTTTGGTGATCATGGTCAAATGAGCGACCAGGTCTTCAATGAGCACTTCCTGCTTGTTGCCGAATCCGCCGCCGATGCGCGGCTTGATGATCCTGATCTTCTTCAGCGGCAGACCGATGAGCGGCGCGATAATGCGGCGCGTGTGGAAAGGAACTTGCGTAGAGGTACGGATAACCATGCGTTCGTCTTCATCAAAATAACTGATGGCAACATGCGGTTCAAGGTGAACATGCTGCTGTTTCTGGGTGTGGTATTCGCCTTCGAACACGTGGTCAGATTCAGCAAAAGCTTTATCTACATCACCTACTTCAGCTTCGATATGATAAACAATGTTGCGCTCTCGGTTATAAATGCCCTCCGTGTCAGGTTCGTCATGGATTACCGGCGCACCTGGCTGCATGGCGGCTTCCATATCTACGACCGCTGGCAGTACTTCGTACTCGACATCAATCAGTTTGAGAGCCTCGTTCGCAATTTCCAAAGACTCCGCCGCCACCACAGCCACCCGGTCGCCGACGAAGCGCACCTTGTCATCCAGGCTGACCTGGTCATAAGGTAGCGGTTGTGGGTAGCTCTGCCCGCCGCTGGCGTATTTCACACGCGGTACATCATGGTGGGTGAGCACGGCGTGCACACCCGGCAAGGCGCGCGCGCGGCTGGCATCAATATGTTTGATGCGCGCATGGGCGTGCGGACTGGTCAGCATGGCGGCGTAAAGCATACCCGGTAAATGAATATCATCAGTGAAAACTGGCTTGCCAAGCGCCAGCTTGCGCGCATCCACTTTTATCTCTGATTTGCCCACCACCCTGGCGGCGGGCATTGAAGCGGGTGTGTAAACCAGTGGCGGGAGGGGATCTCGATTGCCATCAGCGCGAAAGAACTCAGCCGGAATTTCAATCTGCGCCAGGTCATCTGGAAGAGGAAGGCTAATATGATTGAAAGGCGCCACTTTTTCACCACGTTTGATGGCTGCCGCCCGCTGAACCGCGTTGACGCCGCGAACATAGCCCGTGCAGCGGCAGAGCACCGGGTTTAGGGCATTGCGAATCTCCTTCTCGGATGGTTCAGGCTGATGATCCAGCAACGCTTTTGCCGAAAGCATTAATGCCGGTGAGCAAAAGCCGCACTGGATGGCGCCGGTTTCGATAAAAGCCTGCTGAATGGGATCGAGCTCGCCATTCTTACTCAAGCCTTCCAGGGTGATGATCTGGCTGCCTTCGGCTTCCATGGCTTTAATGGTGCAACTGCGCACCGCCTTGCCGTTCATAATCACGGTACAAGAACCGCATTCCCCGCTGCCACAGCCAAACTTGACGCTGAAATACGAGGCGGCGCGTAGGGCGTCCAGCAAGGTTTCTTCCGGTGTCACCAGTAATGCCTTCTTTTCACCATTGATGGTCAGTTGTACGCTTTTTTGAGCAGGATTCATGGTTCCTCCAAACGCGGGTTAACGCCGATCAGGATTTTTATTGACAACTCTGAATGCGTTACTATTTTATTATAGAATCCAAAAAATGACCTGCCGCGGTTGGCGCGGTTTCAGTGCTTTTCCATTCTGGCAATCAGGATTAGGGAAAATTCCACCTTGGAAACTCAAAAACAAGCAGCACCAAACCCCCATGTGGTTTTGTCCCTGCTTCACTGGGCGTATAAACCCCGCGACTACCCCCCGTTCCCGCGGTTTCCACAATGGAAGTTCGCGCCTGTTTCAGGTCAGAGCGGATGGATAAACTGAAGTTTGCGCATTTAAGTTGGTGGAATACGGGGTAACTCAGGCGTCTTTTACCATGTTCACCACCTGCACGCCCCGCACTTGCGGGAAACCAGCGCCCTGACTGATGGTGAGCCTGGCAGCCGCTTCATCGATAATGCGCGAACCCGAGAGGTAAGTGACCCCGTAGTCGAACAACAATGGTACCAGCGGGGTGGAGGGACCGAGAATCATCACCGGCACGCCTGGACGGCACAAGGAGAGCAACCTCTCTATGGTGTGGTTGATGAAAGCCGTGCCGGTAATGGCAACAACATCCGCGCTCGGCAGAAATTCCTGCGCGGCTTCTTCTGGGAAGTCGTCTCCGTGGGGGTCCTTCTCAATGACCCACAGGTTCGCGGCGAGGTCACGCAGTTTCGTAATAAAGGGGAAATGCCCGATGACAGCCAGGTTCTTACCGGGGCATTCGCATCTTAACACTTCTGAAGCGTTCCCTTCTTTCAGCTTGGAATCGTCAAGGTCAATTAAGGAATTGTAAGCGGCGATGCCCAGGCTGGCTTCAAGCAGGTTGTCAGATTCGATCCAGCCGGCCAATTCCTGAGCGCTCTTTTCTAACAGGCAGCCAACGTCGCGCATGGGCGCGTGCCCATGCGGTCCGTAGTTGACCAGGGTTGACCCCAGTCCACTGTGTTTACTGCAAACCAAAGTCCAGTGAACCCCTACCAGAACACTTCGCAGTGGTACCGGCTCTTTGGGCAGCAACGCCAATAAATCAGTATAGATGCTCATCTCAACTATTCAGGCGCAACTCACACGCCAAAAATTCCTGACAGCAAGAAAACAAAGATCGAACCGAGAATAATGCCAATCGCGGTGTAGTGTTCATGCCCATATTCACGCGCGGTCGGGATCATTTCATCCAGGGTGATGAACACCATCACCCCCCCAGCGAAAGCCAGTGCTGCCGGCACCAATCCCTGAAAATTCACCAAAAACAGGCTTGCCAGCAGCGCGCCTACCGGTTCCGCCAGACCAGAAAGGAAAGCCACCCGGAATGCGTCCCAGCGGCAAACGCCGCCCTTGCACAACGGGAGCGCGGTGGCAATGCCTTCAGGGATGTTATGCAATAAAATAGCCACGGCGATGAATAAACCAAATTTGGGGTTGTGAAGGTAACCAGCGCCAATCGAGATACCTTCAGGCAGGTTGTGAAGCGTGATGCCCACCGCCAGCAGCAGACCAGTGTTGATGAGTTTATAGTCGTACATTCTGCCCTGGCGGTAAAGGCGGCCAAACCCGCGCCCTCCAGGGCGCGGACCCATCCTTTGGCGTGGTTCAGCGCAAGGAGGTTCACCTCTTACTTCCTTCTCACCAAAACGTATATGAGGGGCGAAGTGATCCAGCAGGAACATGAAAATCGCTCCTGTGGCAAAACCAATGGTGGCAGTGATGTACCCCGCCTGCTTCCAGGCCTCGGCAACGAGCTCCAGAAAAGCCAGGGAAATCATCACACCCGCGGTGATGCCCATCAGCAGACCATAAGACCTTCTGCCTGGTCGTCGGATAATCGCGATCAACCCGCCGAGCCCGGTTCCCAAACTGGCCATCAGGCTGAGGAGTAAGATGTTAAGCAAGGGGGATTGTCCGAAAATCATAAATTCCTTAATAAGGACCATTCATCACCATGGATTAATGAAGTGCCATTGTAACCGAAATGCACATTCGTTCCAAGGCGATCCGTTGATCATGGTCACTCATCCTGGCAAATGGCGCCTGCCGAAAGCGGATCAAAGCCCTCAGGCCACTGGGTGGTTTTATCATACAACGCTCCCTGCAAAACAGCGCAATCCAGGTCCGCGCCGGTAAGGTCTGCGCCGCTCAGGTTTGCGCCGATGAGGTTCACGCCCATCAAACCCGCGCCACGCAGGTTGGCCTTGCGCAGATTCGCCCCCTGTAAAATCGCGTGTTTAAAGGCAGCTTGCTCGAGGTCAGCCTCTTCCAGGTTGGCATCCCACAAAATGGAACGCTTCAGGTTGGTGCTCTTGAGATTAGCTCCCGCAAGATTCACATTTGCCAGGTCTTTGCCATACAGGTCAATCCCCTCCAGGTTTGCCCTGGTGCCATCGCACTCGCCGGCGAGAAACCTGGCGTGCGCCTGGATGATTCTTTGCAGGTCTTCGTAAATGATTTTCATCGAGTGGGTCACTCCGTTTGCTTATGCGGCGTCTCTTATCCTACAGTAACTTAGTCATAAACGTGAATACATTTAATGAAGCAGTTCAGGATGATCCACCAATTTGCCTTCGAGGTATAACTTCACGGCTTCGTCAATATCCTTCAAATCTGTCACGATGGGTGTGATTTCCAGGCGGCGCATACTATCATAAGCGCCCATGCCCATACCTCCGCAGAGAACAACTTTGCAATCAGAAATCGTTTCTGCCATGCTTTTATGTTTTAAGTGCGAACCTTCATCAAAGCCGTGCCGATGACCATGGGTTTCTTCCGCGCGACCACCAAAATGTCCGTGCCCGGGTTTTTCACGCATTTCTCTATGAGTCACCTTGCCATCTTCAATCGTCAACACCAGGAAGTAAGGAGCCCGCCCAAAGTGCTGGCTGATCTTTTTACCATCTTCCGTAATAACCGCAATTTTCATGGTTTTCTCCTTTTGTAATTTTTCAAGCGAAACATGCCGGCTGCCTGCCTCTTCGGCTGCATCTGCCGGCGCCAGAATCATCAGCAAACGGGCGAGCGCGGGTTGATTATTTTCCCAGGCGTGGGGGAGATGCGCCTCAAAAATTAGGCTATCTCCGGTTTTTAATGGATAAACCTCATTGTCAATTGTGAACTGCGCCTGCCCCTCGATACAATACACAAATTCATGCCCGGTATGTACGATCATATTATTTCCGCTGCCCATGCCTGCCTTTAAGGTCACAAGGTATGGTTGTATGGTTTTTCTGGAAAGGTTTTGCGCCAAGTACACCAGCTGGGTATGGTTGAATGCTGTCGTTGGCTGAGGGTGCGCGGGTGTAAAAACCACCTGTTTTTCGATGGTTTCCTCAACGAAAAACGCAGACAAAGGGACAGATAGGGCAGCCGCCAGTTGCTGCAGCGTGCCTACAGAGGTAGAGGTTTTTGCGTTTTCCACAAGTGAGAGCGTGTTGATGTTCAACCCGCTCAGATCCGCCAGGGAACGTAACGAAAGCCCTTTGCTCACACGGAGCTTCCTGAGCCGTTGTCCCACCATCATCTCAGTGGTGGTGTGTTCGGTTCCCTGGTCAGGATCTGTCGGAAGAGTCAAGTTTTTACTCCACGGCGAACTTAATAGGTGTTTGATTGAGGATGTTATCTGAGATCGGGCAGCGGGCGTCAATATCGCGGACAAATTGCTCTTTTTCCTGCTGGGTCATGTCTCCGTCGATCGCAACCTTCACTCTGATTCCTTCAAACCCGGCGCGCACGTCGCTGCGTTTGCCCATCAGCACGTCTGTATCCAAATCGCCATCGATTTTTACAGAGATCCCGCGTAAAGGAAGTTGCTGCTGTTTGGCAATGATCTGGCCAATTGTGGCAACACACCCTGCCAATGAAACGAACAGGTACTCCAACGGGGTGGGGCCGGCATCTCCCCCGCCACCAGCAGGGGGTTGGTCTACAATCGAAACATGCTGTCTTGATTTGACTTCAATCTTGTATCCTTCCAACAACACTGCTTCAACGCTTACATTTTTATTTGGCATTCTAACCTCACGTATAAAAAGATGTATGAAAAATGAATCCTCCCCGCAGCAAGCTGCGGGGTATCGTCTTTAGATTTTTTCCTTGCTAAAACAATTTAAGCTGTTCGTCATAATGCAAATGCTTGTAGTCCTTTTCAATTCCTTGCTCTTGTACATAC